>Ga0247843_1006200_pt1 | contig 15826 bp, 9 predicted proteins | sample LaCruzMarch2017__FD_192420 | JGI IMG/M metagenome (GOLD analysis project Ga0247843, IMG submission 192420) | Freshwater microbial communities from meromictic Lake La Cruz, Castile-La Mancha, Spain - LaCruzMarch2017_8m | ecosystem: Environmental > Aquatic > Freshwater > Lake | place: Spain... | reverse complement strand
TGAAGGCATAGGCGGCGGTGGTGGCGGCGGCGGCGGGGGTGGCGGGGGCGGCGGCGGCGGCGGTGGCGGCGGTGGCGGCGGCGGCGGTGGCGGCGGTGGCGGCGGCGGCGGTGGCGGCGGCGGTGGCGGTGGCGGCGGTATTTTAAATAAAGATAATTTATTTAGCTATGTAAATTCATTAACATCTCCGTTTACAAATATAAACGATATAAAACCTTTTTTATGTGAAGTGATGCGTGTTGCTGGATTGGACCCTTCTATTATAGATAATATAGATCCGGTTTTAAACGAAGATCCTGAAAGTTCATTACAAGAATATCAAGATAAATTGTTAAATTTTGATTCTTTAAAATGCACAGGTGATCCTAGATTAAGTATGGGTGATTATTTAGAAAAAATGATGGGTGAATTTTTGCCTGTAGCAGCAGCACAAGTAGAACTCATAAGATCGGGTCAAGGTGTTCAAAATCCTTTAACATCCCAATATTTAGAAAATAAAGCAGTAGATTATATACAAGGTGTTTTTTCTAATAAAACAAAAAGATTTACCGATTATATTATATCCATATCTAATCCATTATTAGAAGATGAAAAAATAAAAGCAATCAAAAATGCAAGATCGGATATAGTTACATATTCAGGATGGGAAAGATCAGCTGTAGGACACGAAATAGGAGAAACTGTACCACTCTGTAATAATTTAGATACATTTGTTTATATGTTCTACGTAAAAATAGAAAATTTTACAGAAAAATTTAATATAAAAACTAATACTGTAACAGAAAGAAATTCAAATCATCCGATAAAAGAAAGAAAATATTTTAGATATTATGTTGATCAAAAAAACGAAGTTGCAAAAAATTTAAATGTTACTTTAAAAATAACCAAAGAAAGAGGGTTTGAAAACGGTGATCATCTTATTGCTATGGGAACTTATAGTATTCCCGAATATTGATATAAAAATATATTAAAAAACCCCTAAGAATTTAAAAATTCTTAGGGGTTTTTTCTTTTATACACAATCTTCGCTTATTGAAAATCTAACTAAATCTCTAGGAGAAATTTCACCGTTTATATCATATTCCCATTTTTGTGTATTTGGTGTAATATCATAATCAATTGTAATATTAGTTCCAGTAAGACCATCACCTATAGTAAATTGATTTCCGGATATATCAGTATATATAGTAATTTGATTACCAGAAATATCAGTTGTAACAGTAATATAATCACCAGAAACTCCGGTCAAATTAGTATTTGTGGTTGTTATTATTGTATTATTATAATAACCTTGAGGTGTAATATTTCCATAGTTTAAACTATTTGTAGAAACACCGTATCTAGAATTTCTTGCTGTTCGTCTTCTAGATGCATTTGAACCACCGCCAAAACCAAACCCACCGCCACCGCAACCAGCTAAGGAATGAGGTCCGCCGACAGGATCGTCTCCTTGTGATGGAGCAGGGTTTGGAGCAGGAGAACTAGGATCATCTGCCATATTTACCCAAGCTGCATTATCAGCTGCTCTGGTCATTTGCGGTGCATCGAATTGATGAGAATGATCATCAGGAACCTTGGAAGAATTTGATGTAAAATTATAAACCACACCAGCACCATATCCGACAAAAAAACCAGTAGGAACCGGATGTATACCTATCATCAATAAAATTCTATCGTAAACTTCTTGAAATAGTGTAAGCAAGCCTTTAGGAGTAAGCATCAACATTTTTAATGGATTATCGCGTGTTAAAAAGTTTTTAATTTGATCGAATATATTAATACCAGCAGCACCGCCAGTATAATATGTTGTTGCGTTTGTGGTTGATTTCGGAGAAGAATTAGAAGTTGTTTCAGATCTCATCGTTTTAACTTTGAGATGTTTTACTGATACAGCACCGTCTAAGGTAATTGACCCCTTGACTCCTAAATTTCCGCTTACTGATAAATTTCCGTTTACTAATGTGCTTGGAGCAGTTAATGTTATACCTTTTGCTCCTGTTATATGAACCTTTGCGCCATTTACGTTTGTAACGTTTTTAGATGTTAAAATAGCTGGACCGTCCATAGAATTTAAATCTAAAAATCCACCAGTAATAGATATTTTACCATTTGTTTTCATTTCAATGCCCGGCGAACCAGCCATCATTCTTATTTCATTTGCGGATTGAAATGTTATATCACCAGCAGTTGTTTTATTTGGTATAATATAAACAACAGTTGGAACTTTTTCTCCTGTTAGATGCAATGGGTTAGCTTTAGCACCCGTACCCTTTTTCATACCAGTTGGAATACAACTACAATCATCCTTTAACTCTTTAGAACATGGGGCATTGTTTACATGTTGAAATCCAGCATTAATACCAGCAGATCCGGTTACGTTTGTTACGTTTGAACCTGGTTTAAAATTCTTTGCGCTTTCATTTATTTCATTTTGTTTTTGTGCAAATGTTTCGGCTGCTTTTTTATTGGCGTTTTCTATAGATTGTGAATAAGATTTAACCTTTCCTTTATCACACATACCGCATCCTTCTCCACCTGATACAGCTAGTGCGCTAATTTCGCTTAACATTGGTATCACTATAAAGTTTATTAAAAATTGAGTAACTCCCCAATTCCAACAATCCCATGGTAAAATATTTGAATATTTTTGTATAGTTCTTAATATTTTTGTAACAAAATCAGATTTATCATCTGCTAATTTTTGATCACATATCGGACAACTTATTTCTTCTCCTCCTTGAGCTATATCATTTGCTTGTTGCTTTGCTATTTGATTTACTAATTCTTGTTCTTTTGCTAAATACTCTTCTGTTTTTTTCTGATCTTTTTGATCCAAGCCTGAATTATTTTGTACGTTCCCGTTTAAAACTATATTTGGGGCAGTTAACAGTATACTACTAGGATTATATAAAGATACCGTATCGTGCTGTACCGAAACTCCAGCAATATTATTATCCAATGTTAACCCAATATTATTATCAAGAAGCGATACTCTTGCTCCAGCAGAATTAAAAAATTCGGCACTAGAAGAATGTATAGGGAGTTCTCCTTTTGTAGTGGATGTTTTTTTTCCTATATCAAATCCACCTCCATTAACAATTAATCCTGTACTATTTGTAAAATCAGAATAATCCGAAGAAGGTGTATTTATATCTAAACTAGGACTACTGTTTTTTGTACCGTCTGAAGCATTTTGATTATAAATACCCCAAGAATCTTGTACACATGCAAAATAAACAGGTCTTTGTATTTCGCCACCATAAAAAAATGCCCACAATTTAGCACCCATAGCAGGACAAGAAAAAAGTCCGATTGGTTTAGGACCATTATTACCAAAACGATTAGGTGGCGGTGATGCTCCATCAATGGGTTCTGGAATAGCCGAAGCTACATTAGGATCTATTGAAGGTATTTCCGTCGAGGTTTTACCATTAGACGCTAAATAAGTTGGTGTTTTTGTTGAATTTAGATTAGAAAAATATGCATAAGGATCATTGTTTGATGTTTTTATTGCGTTTAAAGCTGTTGACGGATTATCGTTTGGACCCATCCATCTTCCCATATTTCTAGTTATCGATAACAATTCTTGGGGTGAATTACTTCTTATAGCTTGATCATATAAAGAAGGATATTCTTTTTGTATAAATTGCGCTGTTTTTGCCGTTTGTTCTTCGAATGTACCGGAATGAATATTAGATATTCCGTATTTATCACCCATATCTTGACTAGTTTGATAATATCCGCTATTAATTTTTGCAAAACCTTTCGCATCCGTTTTATAGTTATTTGGGCCTTTTATACCGCCTATAAAATAAGACGGAGGATCATATTTCCAACTATCCGCTATTTCTTTTTCTCTAAAACCTGATTCTGTAGCACCTATACCAGCCATAATACTTAAAATATTAGGATGTATATTACTAATAGAAGTATTATCATACGTTTTACCGCTATTTCCTTGTATAGATTGAAAATTTTGTGGCGGCAATTCATCTACGGAATCTTTAGAAGTTGCTGGGTCGGGTTTAGGAATGTCCGCAGAAGAACCACCTACTACTTCATTAGGATTTACTGTAGCGTTTTGTGTCAATGCAGTAGTTCCGCTATTTTCGTTGTGATATGCACTAGTAGCAGTTCCAACAATAGGAGCAGCACATTCAGCCCAAGGTAGAACTTCTCTTAAATCTTTTATTATATCAGGAGTAAAAACGTTAGGATCAATATGTCCAAAACTTAAATCTTTTAAATTTTTATTAATTTTTTTATATAAAGTATTAGATACACCGGGAAAAAATATCTGACATCTTCCCCTAAATTCCGGATCGTGCTCGGCTCCTGTTATTACTATACCTAAATAATTTCCGTATAATTTTTTTTTCATATATTAATCGTCCGCCATGCTTGAATTTTCTTTTATAAACGCATTAGTGTTGAATGCCTTTCCAAGTGCATCGCTTATAGGTTTAGCTGATGCTTTTAAAGCAGTTCCGGTTTTATTTAATTCTTGTCCTGTAACATTAATAAAATTTTTTATACTCATTTCTACAGGATTTACCGGATTGTTATTATCATCTACAAATTTTCCATCAGCTGTTTGATGTATATTTGGTCCCATTGAAGCAGGATTAGGAGTAGAAACACCCAAACCGCCAGCAATACCATCGGCTCTTCCTACAAAATACTCAGCTGCTCTTAATGCTGGAAATTTACCACCATATTTATTAACAAGAGCACCGTAAAAATTTCCTTGTAATGCACTCATAACATAACCATATCCATAGTTGTTTAATTGATCGGTCAAAAATCCATTAGGATCAGAACCAACCTGATCGACTAAATCTATAATTTTTTTAATATCTTCTGGTATAAATTCTTTTAATATCGAAAAAGGATTTCTAACCATATTTGATGCAGCATTTATATAACTTTGAAATGTATTTAAATATTGAAAAAATGAACCTTTCCCGCCAAACATAGACGAAAAAAAACTAACATCGTCTAATAACGTTTGAATAGCTTCTAAAATTAAACAAATCAAATCCAATGGAATAATTTGTTCGATTATACTAACCAACATTTTTTGAATCTTTGAAACAATTCCATTTATATAAGCATAGAATTCTTGTATAGCTTTCATCGCACCTTTATATATATTGAAAATAATACCTTGAAAGGCTTTCATAATACCCTTCATTGCACCAACTACTTTTTGTAATGAACCAACCCCCATAGGAGGCATTGATAGATAAGCTCTAGATTTAATTAATACGCAATATTTTTCTACAGTTTCTGTAAATTTAGGATGTATTTTATTTAGAGCTTGTTCAACTAAAGTAGGTGTGTTTCTTTTTGCTCCTTTAACCGGACTTTCTTCTAACATCTGTGATAAAGAAGCTAATAATCCTTCCGATCCAGTATCTTCTAATGCACCTGATAGACCAGCTGGGGTTTTTTTAAATGCAGCAAACTTACCATTTTTATCATTAGCCCATCTAATAAGTCTTTGATATAAAGATTTTTTTATAGCAACTTTTCTTAATTTATTAGCATCTCTATACTCTACAGCACTACCAAAACTATCCACGCCCGTTACCAACATAAAAAGATATGCTTTATACATCCATAAACGATCTCCTGTTAAAGCCTGTAAATTGGCTAAAGTTTTTCGTCCTTCTTCAGAATTCAATAAATTACTTTCTTTTTCTAAATCGTATATACCATTATTTTTTTTTAGTATTGATTTTGTGATTGCTTCTATTGCCATAATATGTTAAAGTATTTATCCGATGGATCAAAATATTAAAGGGGTAATAGGAATATCCGGAAATGCTTTTGTAGGAAAAGATTCTTTTTGCAAGGCACTTATTAAAACATTCGATGAAAAATTTAACGTAAAAGCAGTGAGACGTTCTTTGGCTGGAGATACAATAAGAAAAAATTTGAAAGAAATATCTAAAAATCATTTTAATATAGATATAGAAAATCCCACTATAGAAGAAAAAAAATTAATTAGACCATTTATGGTGGAATATGGACTCTTGAAAAGAAGAATATCAAATGGTAGATATTTCATAGAGCAATTTCAAGAATCAGGGTGTATAGATATTATAACCGATATTAGATATACCGAATACCCAAAAGATGAATTGTTTTGGTTAAAGGATGAAAAAAAAGGATTTCTTTTATTTCTGGAAAGGGATGATATAAATCCAGCAAATGAACACGAAGAAAAACATAATAAAATTTTAAAAATAGAATCGAATTTATATATGAAAATACCAACTTTTGATAATGATATGGAAAATCAATTATCAAAATACGCCGAACGTGTTGCTGAAAAATTCTTATCTAAATTTTTACCATTTTCCGACCGGACAATTTTCGGCTTTTAAATAAGTTTTAACAGCCATATAACAACCACATTTTGAACATCTTTCTTGGTCTTTTATATAAAATTCACAAGAATTACATATAGATAATCTTCTGTTTTTTTCTTCATCTGATACGTTTAAAGGATTTCCGGTGGCAACACTTTTTATATTTCTTACTATACTTTCTCCCACATTTTGAACCATTTGTGTGAAAGGTGGTGGTGAATGTTTTGATATTTTTTGACCCGAAAATTCTCTAATTTTTGAGGCTTGTTGTATTCTTTTTTTTAATTCATCTCTATTCATATTATTAAAATTTAGTATCTTCCTTTTCCCATAACTTAGAATGAGCATCAACTTTTGTTGCTACCACGTTAGCTCTATAAGAATTTTGTTTAAATGTGTGTACAACTTTAACCATCATCCATTGCCCTAAAAATCTATCGTGGAATTGGTCATTATCGGTAGAGTCTAAAGAATCTATATAAATAAACCTACCCGGTGCTCTAATGGTTAATCCTATAACATTAAAAGAAATTGCCTCGTTTAAAAATAATGCATCTTTCATCATTTCGTTTCGTGCATAAAAAGAAAAGAAATTTACCGCATTAAATTGATCATCTGTTTCAAAATGATTTGGTAAAAAAACGTTATCAATAGACACTGATTGTTTTTTTGTTTGATTTAAATTTAATAAAATTTGTGCCTTATCTTTATGATTAACAAAATTGTAAAGACCAGCTTCGGCTAAATTTGCCATTTTATCTATTACTGCTTCGGCTGTATTATCACCAAAAACTATACGAAATTGTCCGGTTCTAAAATCAAATGTATGTATAGGACTATTCACTATTTTTTTATCATCGGAAGAAACCATGGGCGAATATTGATAAGAAATAATTTTATTACCAACACCGGAAATAAAATTATATATTTGATTTCCTTCATCATCCCAAGATCTAGGCATTCTCGGTGTTTTATCATCGAAAGAATCTACATCGTTTAAAAATAATTTTTCAACTTGTTCATCTCTAGATCTAAGAAAAAAATCTCTCAAAGAAATTAATCTCCACTCTTTTTCTTTTTGATATCTCCCCATTCTTAAAAATACCGGACCATCCTCATCGGTTCCAGCATACGGCAACATATAATTTATATCATCTATTGCCGTTGTGTTTGCTGGTGATGTATAGAATAATTTATTTCTATCATCACCCATTATCCAGTTTATATTTGGCAAAGCACAATCACTTAATTTTTTTGTCGGATCTTTTATACTTCCATCGTCTTCTTGAAACCCAATTTTTATATCAGACCCATCTGGATTTTTACCAGCAGTGTCTAATAATGACCTTATAGCAACATTAGCTGTAACCATCCTCGTAGTATCTTTCGGCAACTCTGTGCTGCTAGGGTCATTTACATACCCTTTACCCAAAACGCTAAGAGAATAATCCATACCTTCTTTAGCAGTAGACCATTCTATATTTTTTTCAGACAAAATTTGATATCGTTCATCCCAAAAATATAATTTTCTTTTTTTCTTTTGATTTTCTTTTGTATCAATATCTTCTATATCATATATTACACAATCAAAAGACATTTGCCATTTTTGTTTAAATTCTTCGGTAGAGTCTCTAAATGTACCGTCAAATAAATTTATACTAGAATCGGTTTTAATTATAGGAATTATATTTATACTAATTCTATTTCTACCATCGGTTCTAAAAATAAAAGGAGGTTTACCCGTTACCGTTGATTTTCTTTCAAATGTTTCAAAATTATTATTTAAAATAATATATCCTTTAACGGGCCAATCTATTAAATTTTCTTCGATGCATAAAGTATCAACGAAAAAATATTTTACTGGAAATGGTTCAGAATCTTCTAATTGGTTGTATAAATATATTTCTATATGATATTGCTGATCTGCTATTTGATGCAAAAAATATATTTTAGGATTATCTAATAGATCATCTGTCATATTGTAGTATTGCAAGTAGATTCATCAACATCCTTTAACAAGTTTGCATGAATTTGATTAAACGAAAAAGAAACATTACATATAATTTCACTAGGATCTTGATGTGATAATTTTACATCTGACAAAGAAGTAGGAAAAGCATGAGTATATTTAAATCCTATTATTCTATTATTAAATTCATCCAAAGCATATGTTGTAATAGTAGTAACAAAATCATACATCGAATTTTGTATAGCATTAACAGAGGCGGAATTATCTTTGGTTTTATAATTAAATTCTGGTATTCCTGACTTTTGATCATTAAACAAATTTATCCATTTCCATAAAATCCAATAATTTTTCCAACCGTTATCAATAACAAATGGAATATTTAATCCTGTATATGACGGTCTTGATACTGATGTGGTTTTTAAAACTTGTCCACCAAAAGGAACATCTATAGCAGGAACACTAACAGTAGGAACCGGAGAACCATAACAAGTATATTGTACAGTATCAGGACTAAAATCATTTTTTAAAAGACTATCATATTTACCTTTAAAAAATTTAGGTAAATCTAATATTAATAGAAATTTATCATTCCTTGCTCTATTTAATACAGCTTGATTCATAAAAATACTTAATACCTTTTAAAAAAATACCAGAGGATTATACCCCTCTTCATTTTTTAATTCTTGTTCTTTTTTATCATTAGATTTCCATATTATCTGAGGACCGTGTTGTTTGTATTCATATTCATATTTATTATTTTTTAAATTAGGTTCCCATTTTAATAATTGTGATTGAAAATCTAATCCTTCTCTTATAAGAGCCGGATCTTCGGTTACTTTTCCTTCAGGTAAATATGCCATAGGTGCATTATAGGTTATTTCTTTTTTTGTTAAATTTACCGCCCCGTAAAGAATTGGACTTTTCTTAATAAGATCAGAATTATCGATAAAAGGATTCATAACCAACGGTCTCCCTTGATCATCAGTTTCTTTAACATTAAAATATTTTTGAGCCAAAGAAGGTTCTAATATAAACAAAGCCCACACCAAAGACCAAACTCTATCATCTCTATCAGTTTCATTTTTTTTAGAAAATGTATAATTGGGTAATTGTACAAACTCGGCTATTTCGATTAAAGTATCAAGATCAAATATTTTAACAGCCTTTAAACTATCCATCCAATATCTAAAATTAGTCATACTTCTATATCTAGTATTAGTATGATTATATATACCTAACCTATTTTCGTTATTATAATGCTGAGACATCCCCTCAAATTTATAAGTAACCACAGATTCGTAATTATGAGTCCTAGCAACAACATCCAATACCTGTTGACCGTAATTGTTATTTTCTATTAATATAGGAGGTCTTCCCCAATCATTAGCTATACCGATAAGCCGTGTTCCAAAATGATAAGGTGTTATTGTATTGGAAGCAAATATAGCAACTTGTTCAATATTTGATAAATCTGAAACATCGAGTATCTGAGCTACGGTATTAGTTCGTCCTATACCTTCTCCCACGTCAACTCCTATAATATAGTGACTGTTTGGTTTAGGGTTTCTATAAATTTTATAAGAACCTTCATCGGTTACTAAAATTGGTTCTTCGCATAACTTTTTAAGCTCTTCTAAATGTTCGGCTGATATTACAGATTTACCCAAAGCATGAAAAATATTTTCATGTTCTTGTTGAAATGTTTGTAATGACCCTAAAGACTTTATTTCATTTTTTTTCCATTCTTCATCACGCTCATCGTTTTCTTGCCAATGTACAGTTTCTAATTTCCATCCACTGTCCGGTTTTTGTGCTTCCAAATACAATTGATAAAATTTATTTTCTTTGTCTGCTCCATTAGGTGTGGATATTCCAACAATTTGACTTTTTTTAGATGATGTAATCGTAGGTATAACAGATTTCCATAATTCTTCCATCAGATCATTTTGTATATGTGCCATTTCATCAACTATTAACACATTTATACTTTGACCTCTTATAGATGAAGTGGAGGTAGAAGAAACTATAATACTTGAACCATTACTTAAATCGAACCCATTTTTTCTATTAGATTTTACAGCTGGTTTTAAATAAACAGGCAATTCTTCAAAGGCCATTTTTATTCTAGAAAAAATTTCCATAGCAGTATCAGCTTTATTTGCCAATATTGCTACCTTTTTATAATCGTGAAAACATACTAACCATAAAGCATACATAGAAACTATGGTACTATTGTGAGTAGGTATTAAAGTTTTTCCACATAGATATAAAGAATCTGGACTATCTACGGTGATACATCTAACAGGAACACTTTCTATTTCTTTAATATCTTTTATATAAAAATATTGATTTCTTTTAGATGTTGACAAATTATTTTTTACAAATCTAGAACATTTAAAATCCGAACAAGTAACAAATTCTCTTGGTTTAAAATATAGAATACCACATTTTTTATATTCTTTATCTTTAATTTTAGGTATTTTTTCATTATATTTTACCTTATATCCTAAACTTTCTATCAATTCTTTTACCTGTAAAATTAAATGTATATTAGTATTATAAAAAAAAGCACTTCCGTCTTTTTCAATAAATCCATCAGAATCCATTAAACCTTTTAAAAGCTCCATTCTTTGATGTTTGGATGCTTTTAAAAATATATCAGGTATATGTTTATTTTTAAATAAATTATTAGTTCTTAAATGATAGCATAACGAATTTTTTTTATCGTCGTTAGTTAAATTTACAAGAAAATTGTTTTTTTTATATTCTTTAACACTTATAATTTTATAAACATCTAATTCTTTTATTTTTTTTAAAATAGAATCTATATCTCTTATCCCTATAGTTATTCTAGAATTATCCGAATGTCCATCTCCTAACCACAAACCTAAAACATATGGATTTACTGGTAAATTTTTTTCATCATTATATAAACCATCTACACACGAAATTATACGATGATTTGGTTCTCCGCTTAATGTCGTTAAAGTTTTTAAAATTTCTTCTGTTGTTTTTGAACAACCTTTACTTTTTTTAGTCTTTCTATCATTTCTAGTTTCAGTAAACCAAAGATGTTCAGCGTCAGCGATTATTTTTTCACCGTTATCAAATAATATTTCATAACATTTTCTATCATGTAATATATCATGCGCTTTTGTTACGTTATAGATATTTCCGTCAGAACCATATATTTTATCTCCGATTTTTACATCTCCCATTTTTAAAAACCCATTTGGAGTTGGTATAGGAGTTTCAACAGAAAGAGCTTTCCCCATCTGTCTCGAAGCACATATCAAAAGTCTTCTGTCATCTTTCAAACTTTTTAATATTCGTTTTTGATATTTCCTAAGTTTAATTGTTATTTTACCATCATCTAAATTTACTATACGAAAATGTCTTTCAGCAAAATGTAAAATACTTTTAGCACATGTTCTATTTTCTTCGAACATCTCCTCGGTAAACATTATCTTTGCGTTTTTATTTAAAAGATTTTCGTTTCCCTTATAATACCCTCCATCGACTAGAATATTATCTTTATCTATTTCTGGTATTTCTGGTATGGGTGATTTTTTTCTCGGCATATTATTTATTTAATTGTTTTTTTAATTCGTTTAAAATAACATTAACATATTCAGATCTTAAAATTTTTAAAGTAGTACTGTTTTCTGGAAAATCTATAGGATTCGTAATTCTATTATATTCACAAACTAACCACCACAAATCGGTAGTATTATAAAATTTATAAGAAATATAAGGCCATGTGTCACCTTCTTTTATTTGATATTCTATATCTACAGTATTATCATCTGATGGATATATTGTTATATTTTTTAATATATTATAAAAAGTTGTTTTTGTTTCATCATCATTATAAACATTAAAAAAATTTTCAAATCTATATACAGAGAGATTTTTTAAAGGATTTTTTATAGATTCATTCATTATAGTGTTGGTGGTTGCGAATTTATATCAAATGTGTTAGTATTCGATGGTGATGGTTGTTGCGGATTTTTACGAAAAAGATTACTGGCTAAATCTGATCCAGATTTAACCCATTCTTTTAAATTAGTTTCCAAAGGTTTTCCGCTAGAAACTACTTCTATTTTATCACCGCCCATAGTACCTTCGAATATATTTGTACTTTGTGATATTAATTCTTGAAAGGTTATACTTATATTATAACCTTCAGGTATTAATATATCGCCATATTCTTTTAATACTCTAGTTGTTCCTATACTTTTAATTTCCAATTTAGATATAAAAGATACTGGTATAAATATACCACCTTTATATGTATTTTCTATTCTATATATTTTTGGTGGTATATAACTCATAAAACTAGTACGAGTTTTTAAATTTTGAAAGGTTAAAAGTGTTACTAAGCTATAATTTTTATAAGCTGATGCCGTATCAATAGTATTATAAAGAGGAAAATTTATAGTAAGTGTTGCTGGTGCAGTGTTACTATATAATTTCACTTCTTCTGCTCCCATCCTTGGTAAAATATTCGATGCTACATTTTGACCTAAAACTGCATTATATGTTCCTTGAGCAAGATTACCAACCATAGGTATTGATCCTAAAGCCGAAGGTAGTACTCCTGCTATACCATCAGCAACCATCATAACGCCTTGTGTTACGTTATCCATCATAGTATCACCTTTATCGTTCCATGATTGCGAAACAGATCGCAAATTATCATTATTTTTTATCAATTGCGGAAAAACATAAGTAAATCCGGTAGGATCACCAGTATACATGGCAGCATAAGGATCAAATTTACCCGATTGAAATTGATCATATAATGACATAGCTCTTTGTATATTTGTAACAGTTTGACCCCACGTAAATTTATACTCGGTTACGAATATACTAGGAACCTCTTCGGTATCACCGCTTATCTTCCAAGGAAAATCTGTTAATACGTTAATAAGACCCGTAGTAGGCTTGGCTTCACTACGAGTCGAGTATCCTATGCCGGGTATTTGTGTTGTTTCTTCGTAAATATAAAAAAGCGCAAAATCGTTTATAAATGCCATATTAAGAAATCCTTTCCATCGTAGATGATTTCCACCAATCAGATCTTAGATCAAATATAGGATCTCTTTTTCCGCTCGTATAAGAATCATTTGAATCACCACCATTTACACTGGATACTGTAATATTATTAATCGGATTGTTTAAATACGATCCACCTGTGGTATTTTCCTTTAATTCTCTTAATCCAGCTAGTAATACATTTGTAAATTCTCCCAATTGTTTATTTATATTTTCTTCTATTATACCTCCACGTTTTAGAGCATATACATCATCACTTGGGTTTAAATAGGTTTTTGTATTATTTTGAGGATTATAATAATATTTGCCTTCTGATACATTAGAAATATCAGAAAAAAGATTATTAGGAGAATCAAACATATCATCGGCTTTTTTTATTTTAGTGCTTTGAAGTGTTTTTAGTTTTTCCTCTGCTGCTTTATATCTGGCTTCAGAATCTTTTACAACTTCATCAAAACCATTAAGATCGTTTCGATTTTTCTTTAAATATTCTAATTCTCTATTATCACTTTCAAATTGATTTTTTGCAGTTTCAAGTGTAGATATTAATGTTTTTTCTTCTTCTGCAAATTTTTCTTCCCATTCTTTTTTAGATGTAATATCAGCAGCTTTGTCTTTATATTCTTCTTGTTTCGATGCAGTCTCATCGCCAGTTTTTTGTCGTCTGGTTTCAGATTCTTCTTTAGTGATTTCACCCTCTGGTGTATCTGTTAAATAATCAGTTATTCCTAAATATTCAGCAACTTTTTGTCTAAATCCAAAAACATCTGGAACAAATGCTAATAATTGTTTTTTCATTACACCAGCCATATCCTTTTTAAATTTTGAAAAATCAAACATTTTAACAGATCCATCAGCACTAGTAACATTTATAGATTCGTATAAATTTTTAGTAAATCCTGCTAAAAATCCAAACATAGGAACTCTTTCAAATTTTTTAGAAGCTTCGTTATAGTTTCCATCATAAAGAAAACCAAATCCTTCTACTAATCCTATAAGACTAGAAACTATTGGTATTTTTTTGACAATAGATTCAAATAAAAATCCTTTATTTATATTTCGATCTTCTACTGTTGTTCCTTTAGCATTATAATCGATAATAGAATTTAACACATCTAATCCGATAGAAACCACAGTCCCAACACCGGGAAACAAACCCGCTATAGCAGCACCAAGGTTTAAAGTCATGCTCACGTAATCCCCTTTTTCGTAATCACTCCAAGCAAACCCTAAATTAAATGCTGATCCAACAAATGGTAGTGATTTTAAAATTGCTTTACCAAATGTTCCAAAAATTTTAGAACCCAAACTCGGAAAAAACGCAGCAACCTTGCCGATAATACTGGAACCTTTTTTTTCAACTCCTTCTTCTAAAACTGTTGCTGTTGCTTTTGCGGCATCATCCCCAAAAGAACCAGCCGAGTCTACTGCGCCAGAAACAACCGAAGAAGTTTTACCACCAATAGAAGCAGCTGTTGTTGCAGCTTTAATGGCAATAGAACTAGATTTAGCTACGTCTATTGATGCCGTAGCTCCAATTTTAACAGCTTTTACTATTTCATCAAAATTTGTAAATATTTTTTGTACACCGATATCGATAGTTTTGAATAAAGTTGCAAGATCATCTAATCTCTTGCCAGCAGTTTCAAAAATTTTACCAGTTAACCCTAGTCCACCAGTAACAAGCCATTTAGAACTAGCTTCAAACGATTTCTCATATTTTCCTAACAATTCATCGAAATTTTTAAAAGTTCCTCCAAATTTTTCTTCTAACCATGGTTTTATAAATTTATCCCACACAGGACCAGCTAAAGTCATTAATAGACCAGCACCTAATAATAAAGCAGCTATTTTCCCCATTAAAGACATATCGTTCTTTTCAACATTAGAATCAATTAAGTCCTTTAAATTATTAATATTTAGACCATTAAACAATCCTTTAAAAGTGTCAGATATAAATAAATCTGAAAACATATATTTAAATTTATTTAATGTCTTTTCTGATAGTGATACTTCGGGTGTTTCTTCTCCGATTTTCTTTTGCTCTAACCCTATATTATTTGAACTATAATCATTCCCATCTGTTTTTGGTAACATATCAACCAATATTTTATCAAACATTGAAAAATAAGTAGAAGTAAAAGCCTTTATACTAAAAATAGAATCATTTATTTTTTCTAATATTGTTCTATTCAATGATGTTTCTTCTATTAAAACTGTTATGTTATCAGAAAAATCTTCTGAAAAGTCTTTTAATGTAAAATTATTATTTAAAGGTTCTAGTTCTTTTATTATATCTTTATCTTTAACAGGTTCTAAGTTCTCAAATACATCTTTATCTTTAACAGGTTCTAAGTTCTCAAATACATCTTTATCTTTAACAGGTTCTAGTTCCTTTATTACATCTTTATCTTTAACAGGT
>Ga0247843_1006199_pt1 | contig 15826 bp, 13 predicted proteins | sample LaCruzMarch2017__FD_192420 | JGI IMG/M metagenome (GOLD analysis project Ga0247843, IMG submission 192420) | Freshwater microbial communities from meromictic Lake La Cruz, Castile-La Mancha, Spain - LaCruzMarch2017_8m | ecosystem: Environmental > Aquatic > Freshwater > Lake | place: Spain... | reverse complement strand
TTCTCAGGGAATACGGGAGTTAGTTCTCCGATATCGGACAAACGACGGCCTTCAGCCACACGAATACCACGCTCGAGACCGAAGTAACGAGCCAATACGTCCACGTCAACAGAGTCGGCAGTGGTGAATTGAATGCGCTCTAGGATCGCAGGATTGGTCAGCAAACTGTCGAATACAGCAGTACCGATTACGGCACTGTTTGGACGAATACCGATCTGGTTAGATACGGCGCGTTTCCAGTTAAGTACGTCAACAATAGGATTGTTAGTGGCGGTGCCCCAAGCATTACCACCGGTAGCAATACCGAGAGCAGTTGCATCAACGTCGTATAGGGTCCAAGTGGTGTACCCAAGACCGATGCTGGTAGCACTCAAGGCTTCGTAGTTAGCAACAGTGCTGACGGCGTCAGACACGGTTACTTCATAAGAATTCATGAGTCGGGACATGGCGTTACGGGTTTCAATCGCACGCAAATCTACTTGAGCAGGCCCTTCTCCGGCGTTCTCAATAGTTTCTTCAGGGAGTTCCCAAGCAATTACTTCTTGTTGGAGAGCATACGCATCGGTGTCGAAGCGACTCTGAACTGCGGGAATGTTGGAACCATAGGCGCGACGGTAGTCCTGGATAGCAAAGGCTTCTTTGCCAAAACGCAGGATTTTGCCGGCACGGGTAGGCGTGTCAACTACGGGCGCAATAAAGTTTGCGATCGAAGTTTCTGGGAGCATAAAACCCTGGGCCAGGGTTGTAAGAATAGGGTCGACACCACCGTAAGTGTCACGAAGATTCATCATTGACTTTAAGTCTCCTTTTATTAAAAGGTAGAATTGAAACTCGGACTTATACTAGCCTCGAAAAGACTAAATGCCGAGTGATTATTAGAAGCTTACGAGAGCAAACTGGTCGCCGCCGATGTTAAGCACGTCACGGATAATCGGAGTGGTGCCATTAACAGTTACGGCAGTAGAACCTGCAGTGCCAGCGTCAGAAGCAATGCCACCGGCAATCACTTCGAGAGCGGTACCGATGTCGTTAGCAGCAAGAGTGCCATCGCCTTCAACAAGCAACAGACCGGAAGTTGCTACGGTTAGCATGCGAGTTTCGTCAGTTGCAAAGCCCGTTGCAGGTGAGTTATCGTTTTGAGTAAACTGGGAAACTCCCACTGCTGCACCGCCATTGGACTGCTCAACAAGGAGCGGGGGGTGAGAACCAGGAGCCGCGGCCAGTTCCACAACGCGGAATTGGTTAACAGCGGTGCCTTGAGCAACTTGAAAGGTTTCGGCAAAACGAATGTATTGTTTGCCAAATACTGGTGTAGACATTTTATCTATTTAGTGAAATTGGTTTTAACCACTCTAAAGAGTGGGTTATACACAGAAATCTTTTACCCATTCGAATAGTTATCTATAATTGACAACACATCTACAGCGGTCATGACATCTGCATTGAAAGCCTGGCATTGGGAGTGAACCTATAGGAACCCAGCCTAAAGAGGCATAGTATTTGCAATCGGCACAAACTTTGCGATCGCCTCTTGATATTCTTCTCATCTCGCCGAAACCATTTTGAAGCTTCGTGTTAAATTCGCCAGTTTTAAGCCATCTGTAAAGCGGCGTGACAAGAAAACGTTTTAGACGAGAGAGCAGCCCGCTCCATGTAGCAGGGCCATTAGGCACTGCTCTAGGCTTTGCGCCGGTAGCTGCAAGTGCAGTCATTCTTTCAGTAGAAAGAGTCGGGTCCACACTTATTGCTTTCTGTTGGGAAGCCACGTCATCGGTGGACGACCCGGCGGCTCTAATAGCCGCTTTAAGTGGCGACGTAGCGCCAATTGGAATTGGAAGAGACGTGGGTTTTGACGAAGCCCCCATCGCAGATAAAGCCGAATTAGCCGTCTCTACAATTGGAACTTCCTCATCCTCGGGATAAGGATAATAGTACCCACCCTCTACCTCATCCTCATCCTCATCTTCTTCCTTGAAATCTGATGTGTCTTCTGCAAGACGACCGTTATTTAGCGATCTCTGAACCTCTTCAAAGAAGTTCCAGAGAAACTGCATTTGCCCCATCACTGAAGAAAAAATGTTATTGCTAATAGCGGTTTTTCCAGACCCAAGCATAAAGCTCGCTAAGGAGCCAATTAGAGTATCTTCGGCCGAAGCACGTTTAAACTCAGGGAAGGTAATCTTATCGGCTCTTAACTTTTTAGCCAAAGCCTCGGATCTAGCCGTCATTTCCTTCTCGAGTTTGTCTAGGGAAGGATTGGACTCGACTAGATCTTTTGCTCGGTCAATATAGTCGTCCTGGCGTTTGGCCGCCTGACCGATAAACGTCAGGAGTTCCATAGTCTTAGTAGTTATCCGAGAAGAGCACGGCTTTTAGAGCCTCAGTGTAGTCAATTCCCTCTTCTTTTGACAGTTTCAGTGCCCGCTCATGGGGGTCGAGGTCCTCGTCACGAACAACTGTCTCACCAGCCGCAATTTCGGAGTAGCAAACTTGTGCGGGAAGATTACTAAGGATTTTCATTAAAGGAGTAGTGAGAGTCTCGCCTTCAGAAAACTCTAAAGTACCATACTCAAGGCCTTCCATGTAATCAACCAATTCATCTTGAGTCACAACAGCATCTGTGAGTTTGCCGTCTTCATAAAGACCTTCGACAAATTGGGTCATTAGCATACGCTTGGTTTGACGTTCAGCAAAATCCGCTTGCTCTTTTAGGCGATTATTTTCACTTTCAAGAGCTTCAAGACGAGCGAATAACTCAGTCATCTTGTCAGTGGGCTCAGAGTGATTAACTTCCATCACTCGAACTTTACCGCCTTTGATTTGCTTTCCGCCTCCCTTAGGAGACCCAAGACTCATATACTTGTCAGGATAGCCACCAATTTCTTTGGATTTTCCTGTCATCTTACGGTCTTCGTCTTGGCCAGAAGACTGTCCCTTATAGGAATCTTCGTAGTTTTTAGCCATTTCGCCGCCATCTGAGCCTTTGGAACTTTGGCCTTTGGCATCAGGATAACCCTTGATTTCGGGCGCAGCGCCTTTCATTCCGCGATCAGTTTCACCTTCAGAATCAGCTTTGCCCAATTCGCCTCGGCCAGACTGGTCGTTGTACGCTTCTTGAACTTTGCGGCCTTTCATGCCATCTTTACCGCGCTTAGGCTCAGTACTCTTATCAACATACTTGTTATTGTCAGACTCAACATGCTGCTCATCATCATCTTCAAGATCTTCTTCATCAGGCTCTTCATACCCGAGATTAATACCTTTAGATGTGGAGCGAGTACGAACTAGTCCGCCTGGGCCACCTTCAGTTTCTTTGGTGCCTACATCTGAAGCATTTAGATTGTCGCTGCCGCGCTTTTTCTTGCTAGGCTCAAAGGTTGGCTCTTCAAACTTCTTGTCATCATCTTCACATTCTGGGTCACAAGCACCAGACTTAGGATTCTTTTTTACTTTAGAAGCCACGGGCCCTTCACCGTCAGAAGTTTCGGACTCCATGTCAGACATTCCCTCAGGAGCTGGTGCTTTGAGGCCTTTTACTTTACCGTCATGCTCAGCGGTTGCTTCGCCATGCTCCTCAGAGTCGGTTTCTTCATAATTCATCTTTTTCTTCTTAGAAGCAGGACCACAACCCTCTTCATAAGATCCGTCTTTTTTAGTTTTGCAACCAGAAGCCATGTCCATTGACTCCTCGTCTTCCATAGAAGCTTTTTTGTTCATAGACTCCTTAGACATGAAAGAGTCGTCATCTTCTTCTTCTTCATTGTCTTCATGACCCATTTTGCCAGCGGCCATAGATTTTTTCTTACCTTTGGCCATCATGCCGGTATGAGACGTTTTATTTTCGCCGAAGTCTTCTTCAACGGTTTCTTCAGTTTGTGGCGCCTCAGGTAGTTGCTGAGCAGCTTTTTCTTCTTGGGTCATTTGAGAACGGGCCTCGTCGAGTTTTTCTTTAAGGATTTCGAGCGGACCGAGATCACGCTTGAGGGTGGGACCAAGTTCATTATCGAAAACTTGATCTGGAGCAAGAGTGACTGCAAAGTCAAGTACTCCATCGGGACTTTCTTCATAGGCAAAACCTTTTAGCCCTTTAATAGCTGGAGGTTGAGCGCCAAGAAGAGCAACGTGGCGTAGTGACCACTTACCAGGCTCTGGGTTAATTTTAGAGTCTGGTGAATAAAAAGAGGCACTTACCTTCTTATACAAACCATTCTTAACGTAGTCGGCCGCAAGAGGAGAGAAATCGATCTCTGCAAAAAGCTCGTCGCCTTTTACTTTTACTCCTTTAACCCAACCCCATGCAGGCACTTTATCATTGTCTTCATGACCGATGCGAATCGGAGCTTCATGAATATCTGGACTGTACGAGTCAGCAATTTGTTTAAGATCATTGACAGAAAAGTCTCTTGTAATGCCTTGAGCCGAGGTTTGGGTCCCGGCTTTGAAAATGTGGACTTCTTTAATCATCACTTATAAAGCTGGGAACAGCCTCAATGAGTTTTACCCGAGAATGTCTTCTATTAACTTGTCTAGGTCTTCATCTCCTTCTTCAGGAACCGCCGACTCTTCATTTTCTTTTTGACTTTCTTCTTCAGGAACTGTTGCTTCCTCTGGAGCTAGTTCTGGAGTAGGGCCCTTAACTTCAGTTTCTTCTGGTGTTTCAAGTTCAACTTTATACGTTGTCTCCACCCACTCTCGCGTGGGCCTAAACCCGACTTTCTCAATCATAGTTCCAACATCGGCCATAGAAAGCTTACTTCCTTCTTCAGTACGGAAGTCACGACGGATTTTTGGAGCAACTATATTGGTACCGTAGTTTAGATCAACGGTCCAGCGAATCAGAGTTTCATTTAACGTTTCGCAAAGAAGCTGAGCTAGCTCCATGGAATGGATTTGCCTAACTTCTAATGCAACTTCAGATGACGCTCTAGACCCTTTTTCTGAGTTACCAATTTCATCTTCCCCAGTAATCAGCATGTTAATCTCTTTGATTAAAGATTCTCTAAGCTGAGAGAAAGTTTCAGGCGTCCCTTGAGGATTGATAAATTCAAGGTCGTAGCCTTCTGGAAGAATAAGAGCAGTTTCTTGAGAAAGATTGGTTAGATGCCCATAAAGAGTGTCAATCTCTTGTGTTGTTGCAGCTAATGGCGCTTTAGCAACAGCAGTAGGATTTGCAAAACGATCTGAATAGAGGAGTTGAGACTCTAACGCTCTTCGCTTAAACTTTACAATTGGGTAGAGAGTCCGGCCAAGACCACAACCGTAAGGATCTCCATTTGCTTGAGTCCAGTAGCGAAACACAATAAACTTACGTGCTGGCAGATCTTCACCAACAAACGTATTGGCAAAAGTTACCATCTTCATCGAGAAGCCCATGTCAGCTTCTTCGTCAACTGCAAAAAGAAATCGGCGTTGGTCTCTAGGACGAATGTCGTAGGGCTTAACACCCTGACTGGTCCTTCGCCACATAACTTCCCCGACAGAGTAGCCAACAATATATGCTTCTAAAAGAGCCCTAAAAATCTCGTCCATTGAGAGAGTTTTGAGAATCTCTTCAATGTATTCCTTAACTGCTTTGTCACCAGGCAAATCGGAAGCGGCATCTACAACAAGCTCTCGAGACACGATCTCTTGTACAACCTTCATCCAAGCCGCTTGAACGTTAGAGTCAAAAAGTAAGCGTTGGTAGACAATGAGTGCAGAAACGCCGCCTTTTTGGATCAGAAGGTCGTCATTAGGGCGTACTACAAGATTACCAGGGGTTTCTCCATTAAAGAGACCTGGATAATAGCCATAAACAGTTTGACGAGCATACGGATTATTGGCATACTGCGCAATATCACCTGTAGGAATGGGCGGAATTTGAAAGCGCTTTGCCATCAGACCACGAGCGAAAGTGTCAACGGAGGCTGGGGCGTGCCATCCACGGTGTAAAGTATATTCACAACATAAAGACCATTTTCACCGCCGGTCCAGCTTCCTTTAACAGATATGTCTGATACTCCTCCAACTTGTTCAATTATTGCCTCTGAGATTTTAGAGTCTATCGCGGCAGGGTTTATAACTTCGAATACGTTGTCTGGCAAACCATAATCCGCCCGCATAATTCTTTCAAATGGGCGTGTTTCAAGCACAGAAATAATTTGTTGCTCTACCAGGTTCTCGTCTTCAGCAAGGCTAAGGCCGCCGTTTTGCACCTGCAAAGGATACAATAATCCGCGGATACTCGTCATCTAATTACGTACCTTTTGACTATTTCAGAGTTGATTTTACGTACCGAAGTTTCCCAGCCCAATGGCTTTTCAATTCCGAGTCGGGTAGCTTCAGCACGAAGTTGGTCCAATGGCAAACTTGAATAAAGCTCGGAGTCGATTTTAATAGGGGTTGATGGCTTGGTGCTCAACCCCATTTCCAGAAGGCCGGAGCAGAAAACACCAAGAGTGGTGCCCTGCTCCGCGACCGCCTGTTTTAGAAGAGAGTGGAGATCTTCCTCGACGTCGAACGCCAGGCGTTTTTTAGCCATGTTTGATTTCCTTTGTTATCAGTTGCCGGTTAGACCAGCTGATTCTAGAGCAGCTGGAATACCGCCGATTCCTACACGAACCAGATCAACCTCGATACGCTCGAGAGTTGGAACAGGAACCACAAATACTTTCACGTTCACAAAACCATTTTCTAGAGCGCCGCCAGGGTTGTTTCGCTCATCCACAACAACCTCGAAGGCGTTGGCAGGAGACGAACCGAACAGAGCGCCAGGAACGTAGAAGCTCTCATAGAGAGTATTGTAAGCAATTGCCCGAATCTGGTTGAATGTTACCGCACGTCCGTCAATCACATTGAAGATTTGACCATCAAAGGCCTGACGGAGGGTACCGTAGATCACGTTCAGAATCACGCGAGTGTTCACGAACTGATAAAGAGCTTGCTCGGCATTTCCGCGAGTAACACGAGTGCGTGAGCCCCAAACAAACACGGGACCAAATACTTCCCCGGTGTCAGGATCAGTGGTGCTATAGCCAGGCAGTTGACGAAGGGCGTTAAGACCTTGTGGGTTGCTGACTTCCTGTTGAGCATTTGTAATTGCAATTTCGCAGCCACGAGCCCCGGCTAGGCTATACTTAGCACCTGCAGGAGGCAGACGGAAGCCAGCTGTGGAGTCGCGATAGCGACGAATTGCAAGACCCGTAACAAACGGAGTGGGTTGAACAAAGACCCCAGCATCATTCTTGATGTACGGTGCATAGTAAGCAAGGAAACCTTGGGTCGTGCTATAGAACTGTGATTCCAAGAACAAGCGAGAATGGCTATCGATGCCTTTTTCGATTGTTGCAACTTGAGGAACACCGCCATTGTTCACTCCACGAAGAGCCTCGTTAATGAGATCAGCGGAGGTCACGGCAATGAAGTTCCAAAGATTATTCGGAACGTCAGTTGAAGGCTCTAGTAGTTCGACTGTTGTGTAGCCGCTATACAGAGTGGTGTAGGTTTGACCGATTTGAAGTACAGGATGGATGTGCAGGTCGGCAAACGAATAATTAGCTTGATCGCCAGTGCTCAGGGGCACGCAATAGAAGTTATTTTCTCCAGCAAAGTCTTGAGCCAGGGTCAATGGCTCAGAGTTAGAGTCTTCTGTGTACTGGAAGGTATATTCATTAGACACGAGACTTACTAAGAACTCTACACCACCAGCGTTGTTCGTACCTGCTGTTGTAATGTTTACAGCGGTTCCGGCTATGGCAAGCGCCACAGTTTGAGCAAGTTGAATAGTGTTAGCGTTGATCACTATCACGTAGTAAGTTGTATTAGTGACTAGACCAGTCGCCAAGGTCGCGCCAGTTGCCGTATTTACTGATACAGCATCACCGGTTAGATAGCCGTGAGCCGTGATTGTAATTTGCTCAGTGACTGTTGCTACGTCAGCCGCGGCAATTTGGTATACAGGAGCTCCTTCTGGGGTCTTGCTATAAGAAAGACGGGCGTCAGTGCTAATGTCATCCGCGTAGGCTACGCCATAAGGATCATTCACACCAGAAGTAATTACTACATTAGCTTCGTCCCTTACACCATTTACCGCGAGAGTAACGTCGAGTTGATACTTGCGGCCGCGGATATACCGAAGAACCCCAGAATCACTAAATTGTCCACCGTCTACCGCCGCACTAAGCTTCTTGTAAAAGCGAGTGGGAACCGCTGTGGTAATAGCGGTAGCAGGGAAGTCAGCAAAGACGTTAGAAGCTAAGTCAGATGCCGAACGGGCCAGACGGAAGAAGTTTCGGTCAGTTTTTTGAGCAAAGTAAACAGTTGTTGTCGTTGTGGTTGTGCCGCGGAAGATTGTATCAGTGGCAGTGATAACACTCCCATCAAAATACAGTTTATCAGCCGAATATACGGGGTGCTCAGAAGAGAACAACAAGCAGTCATTGCCAGTTGTTAAAACTGATTGAGCAGCTCCGCCACTTGGGTTCAGAACCGTTGTGGAGTCGGTACCCGCGCCGGGGAGAACAATTTCAGTGCCTGCGTTGGCGTTGGCCAAGGTGGTAGCAAGCTGTATAACATTATCGCTAATTTTGATGACATAGTACTCAGTACCAGATGTCAAGTTTGTTGGGGTAATAGAGCCGTCAGAAGGTAACAAGTAATAGTTAACTCCGTCACCAGTGCTGTAGCCGTGAGCAACTGCAGTAATTTCGTTAGTTGCAATATCGACGTCGGCTGCGCTAAAGTATTTTAGCGTTTGACCGCCGCTTAGAATCGCGGTTGACGGGTCAGTAATTTGGCGAACCAAACTCTTGAAGTCATGCTGAGTTGTCGGGGCTTGCAGTGTACCTGGAAGGTGCAAAGTATTGAACGACACGTTATTAACGCCGCCATTAGCCTCAACCAAGCTGCTGATTTTGCCTTTGATTTCTACTTCAAATTCCCAGGCAGGATCAGAGTAGGTCAAAACTAGCATTCCGCCACCAGCTGGAGTACCAGCTGTGGTGAAGTTTACTGCATCGTTGATAGAGGCCCGAGCAGTGCTAGTGGCAAAACGTACTTGATTAGCCGCCAAAGTAATATCGATGTCACTCGCGATTACATAGAAAGATCCAAGTAGTGGCTCGTTAGTTACGCTAGTAGGTACGTCGGTATAAAGAGGAGCAGTTGGCAGAGGGGAATTTTGGAACAGAGCAATACTTACCAAAGTACCAGAAGGAAGAGCCTCTACAGGCCAGTCCTCAGCCAAAGTCATTATATCCGTGCCCGTGTTAACAGCCACGTTAGAACGAATGCTTTGGTCATCTTTCATTGCTAGACGAGTTCCGTCTACAAGCGCAACGTTTGCAGAATCAAGAGCACTTTCTACATCATAGTTTGCAGACGTGAAACTCAGAGGACTTGTATCAGTCCATTCATAAATTACGTTGTCTACAAGATAAAGTTCGCCTTCTTCAAATCCATTTGACGGAATTGCAGGAACGAATTCGCTGTAAATACTGATGTCTGTGACATTGTAAGGTCCGCAATCAACCAAAGCCATCCACTTGTGGTTTTGATCGGAGCATACTTCCTCCATTGTCTGGCCAAGGTTGACTCGCTCAGACTGTCTAAACTTACGGAAAGCTGAAGGGGCGATTAGATAGCCTTGAGCTAGGCGAGGATCTTCGAAAGCGGTACGAACACACTGAATGTAATCGTAAACAGTTTCATCTGACTCTGATATATTAGCGATAGAATAACCAGCAGCGGCTAGAATAAACTGAACACCAGTGATTGTGTTCGAGTTTACCACTTCCACTGGAGAGTTAAACACGCGGCCAGTCAAATACAAATATGAGCAATCATCACAACCAGAAGTACCTTCGCCTTCTTGACGAATGTAAACACCGGCAGAAATGTCGCTATTTGCCTCGATAGCATCACGAACTGCGTCGCGAATTGCTCCGGAGATTTTGAGGTTATTTGTAGTACTCCCATTGACGTAGTCTTCTGGGATTACAACTGGGACACCAAGCCAAGCACCCGCACTGTTCTTAACGCCAAGTTGAATGCCATTAATGTCAAGCTTAGCGTAAACGGTATCACCCTTTTGAAGAGAGGATGGAGCAGCAACTCCGTTATCCTTGTTAGCACTGGGGTCAAAAGCGACCTGTACAATGATAGAAGGTGTACCTACACGAACAACGCGGAGGTCGCCAACAGTGCATTGTTGGAAGAAAGCCTTAACGCCGTAATACGAGTCAAGTTCTGCGCCACTAGTTGGCAGTTCGCCGATCAGATTTTCGTATTCGTTTAGACTACCGACAAAAATTGCGCGGTTATATGGAAACTGCACAATTGAAGCTGTTTGAGGAGCCTCAACAACCATATAAACAGTGCCAAAGCTAGCAACAGACGCACGAGACGCAATTGCAGATTCGTAAATGAATGTACCAGGAGAGCCGCCACGGGCGCCCCCAAGTGAAATTGTAGCCATTAGAGTTTAACTCCTTCTTTTGATGTTGAGAGAACTAGTAGCTTCGGACAGTCTACTCGTGGTCTCCGTAGAGGCCTCTCAACCACGCTGGGTGTCTAAACTTGCTTGAGGCGAGTCTAGGCCATACCCGTTCATTCTATTTTTTTCAAGGAGAGCATAAGCAGAGTATTCTGAGAGTCTCTCAGTAAACTCGTTTAAGCTTTCCCAAGGGAAAATAGCGGTCGCAATGTCTTGTACTTCTGGGTTTTCGTCAGAACCGCTAAGGTCTAAAGCCGTACTCAGTTGATTAAGAGTCCCAGGAGCGCCCTCTGCGTCGCTTGGTGTTGTCTTACCCAGAACCCCACTTGAGTCTGTGATGAATATCGGAACAGTAGATGCTGGATTGATGCGAATATCAAACCCAGAGTTAAGTTCGAGAATATAGCGAAATTCGCGTGAATCGCCATAATAGGCATATCCAAGCTTACTCCAACTATCCCCTATTTGCCAAACACGTGTTTTTCCGGCCATCAGAATCTCATAGTAGGGCCACGTCCAATAGCTCTGGCCACCGAACTTGTGATTTTAGGCATCGACATCATTGGAACTCCAAGCCAAGGTCGTGCTGGCATAAATCGCGTACCAGTCATATGATACATCCCATAATTTGTCCCCATTCTAGCCGAAAACAAACCGACACCTTGGGCGGGCCTTATTCTGGTCCCATCTTGCATTTTTCCAGTTAGGCGGAGAATTGGAAGTCCTCCGTAGTTTTTAGCTTTCCACGCTCCATATTTTGCGGAAAGTGGGGCCCAACCAGTAGTAATTTGAGGATCTCTTTGTTGAGACCATGCTAATTCATTATCCTGTTGAAGGATGTCGGCAATCTCATTACGAGAGCCTCCCCACCAGTTTTCATTAAAAAGCTGAGCTGAGCCTCTAAAATTAATACTCACTTTTTCTTTCGTGCAGCGCGGGCAGTCTCTTTGTTTTGTTTTTCAACAAAGTCGGAGAGAATTTTTGCCATCAAAAGTATTTTTGAAACCGGTTGTTGCTCAAGCCAATCAATAGAGTGGTCCCAGCGCTGTTTACAAAAATGGAAAGCCATTTCAAGCCACTGTTCCACTTTCATCACCTTCTCTTCTAAGATATTTGGCCCAAGCCATTCACCGAGAGGTTGGATATACCTAGAAGGGAGTATGGCCAAGTCGTCCTCGGTCATCCCGCTAAGCCGCATAATGATTAGAATGACTAAATGATTTGTTGAAATATCAGAGAAGTCATTCTCAATGAGACCCAAGAAATAAAAATCTTTAGGGATTAGTTCTCGGAGAACTATCGTCATCCCATTCGCGAATGTAATCTCATAGGTGAAATCTTCACGCGGAACGACAATCAATCGTTTGGGTCTTCGTCCTCGTCTGTACCACCTGCTTTGCCTAGCAAATCAGTGACTTTCCTAAGATCACGCATCTTGAGTTTTTGTAACTCATCAAATGTGATTTTGCCACCTCCAGTAGAGAGCCGAGAAGCAAGTTTAAGCGACCGCTCCATGTCCCCAGCACTACTAAGTTTTTCGATAAACAGCAAATCGCTGGCCATCATCTCTCTAAGGACGATTTCGCGGCCGTCAGAGAGAACCGTGTAAAAAGTGTTGTTGATTTGTTCGGAGGAAATTGTAGTAATCGGAGTACCAGAAGAAAGTTCTTCTGGGCTTTTCCGCATTACACGCACGCCGGGCTTAGGAGTTTCTTCCATGGTGATTTTAGGTTACCTAGTGTAGTAATTTTTTACCCACGCAGTTAATTGTTTCCGTGTGGGTGTGGGTGTAACACCCTTAAACTCAAATTTACCAGCTTGTTTTGGCAACACATTATTATCGCTGTTAATGCTAACCGTAAACTTTTTTAAGGGTTTCTTCATAATATCTTTCAAAATCCGGGTCCGAGTAACCCCTGGGTAACTGAATGTACATTTGAGCCGCTATTCTGATGCTTTCCTGAGCCGAAGCTCTCATCCCCATGTCAAACCGATCGTTTGCATCGTCAACCCAGTCTACAGCATATGACAAAAATGCTTCTGGGCTCCCTGGTCCAGGTATTGCCATCTTAGTTTAGTTCCCTAGCTACAATTTCAAGGCATAACCGCACAGCATTTGATCCATTTGTATCCTCGTTGTTTAACTGGACGCTTGGAAACATTGTAATGTTTTCGTAGAAATGTAGCAACTGCTGTGTATAAATTTCATGCTCTTGCATACGTGCAATGTACTTATCCCTTATGTGCCACAATGCAGCACAAGGTTTTTCGGAACGTATTTCATTAACATGGAGTGGTGCGGACCAGTACCATGGGCGAAAAACCCCTATGTGAACTACTATTATCTCGGACTCTAGTAATTCCAATTCAAAGTCCACCACATCTTCGAAGTGGCCTGCGTTACGCTCTCTATGTTGTTCAAGAATATATGTGCAGGGATAAGCTCTGTCAAAAATTGCATATTCCTTGCCAGATTTTTTCCAGTTTGAAACAGTCTGCCGGTATACATCTAAGATGTTATCGTTGTCCGTAGGTGGTGGCCCATGGTGAGCCGTGAAAGTGTTGGATTCACCTAACTCCCTTGACATAGCTTCAATCAAGGTGGATTTTCCAACTCTGTCTGGACCGGATACTATAATTAACATGGTGTTTAGTTTTTGTGTGTTTGGTGTTATTTGTGGTTTAACGTGAGGCTAAAAAGTCATTCACGTTTTTATCATCGTGGTAGTCAAGATTAATAACCACATCCACTGAGCTCCTGAGTGTGCGTTGTTTGTGGTCATAAAAGGTAATAGTGACGTAGGGGCGGTTGACCCACAACAGGTTAACCGAGCAATACTTGGCCTTCTTTTTGCTCATTGAGTTTAAACAGGGGTGAAGGGGGGGGAGAAGATTAATAGGTGGTTAGGTGTTGTATACACTTGGTTTATTATAGTCAAAGCAAACCACGGTTAACCATGTTTAGTCGAGTGGTTAGCTTTTTTATCCACCCTAGCTCAGCCATCTGAGCCAATGAGTATTCGAAACCATCCGGTTCAGTCTCCTTAAGTGGGTTTGATGGGGTTACGGTACACTCGTGGACAGACTTTCTCAACCGCTCATCGATAGCCACTGATGAGAAAAAAGCCCGACTCAGCGGTACGTCTGCGATACCAACCGAAGCTTGGAAGCGAGCCCAAGAATAAAGGTGAGCCATCTGAAACACTACCGCAAAGTTCTCGACATAACGTTCAGGAACCATAAACCACATCTCATCATGGATACTTATAATGAATTGGGCCGGAATCTTAAAGATCCTAGCTAACCAGTGAGTTGCAGTGAGAATCACGGCAAGCATCTCTGCTCCGCTCGCCTGTATGCTCCAATTGATGCGACCTGTGTGAAAGTCTTCACCAACTGCTGACGGGCGCAAAGCCGTAGAGATTTTTGTCCCTAGGCACGGTAGGGTAGGGGTTTTTGCCCTTAGGGCGATTCCCTCCATATAGTTGTAGCAACCGCTATCGCTACCCCCCTCATAATACCCTTCTGGTGTTTTCATACCCTTTTTGAATTCTAATGCACGCTTTCCGAAGACCATTAGATCAGTTGCGCTCCTATCTTTGTATGTTTTCTTGATTGTGTTAGCAATTGTCCTAACACCTGCACCGTAGAGCATGGCGAACCCCACCCCCTTGGCAACATCTCGGTTTGTATTGATGGCTTTTGCAAGTTTTGTGTGGGCGTCTGTGCCTTTTTCCTTGGAACCAGAGAGCACAGTGTGGGTCATGGGTGACGCGCCAATAAACCCCCCTTCCCACACATCAGCGTAGATACTGGCGATCTGAAGTTCCTGACCATCAAAGTCAGCGCCCACGATCTTCCAACCAGGTGGGCACTGAATACGGGTTTTCAGCTCTGTGCCAATGCGGTGAGATTTTGTCGAACACATCGTCACCATTAAAGACTCCACAGTCCGACGAGTAACTGTGCCGTGAGCGATGATCTCAGGCATCATCATTTGCCACCCGCTGCCGTAAGGGTTGCTGACAGTCTTAATTATCCTGTCATGAACACGCTTGCGAACTGATGTCCAATATGATGTGGCGTTGGAAATGTCTAGGGCACGTTTGGCTTCGGTGAGATTGCTACTTAGGCGCCCACTATCCATGTCAACCAAGAAGTCCTTGGAGAGCAACACCCCTACATTATCTCCAGTGCCCTTTGGGTGGGGTACCTTTATAAGCTCACCACCTTCACTGCGGAAGCACCACCCTTCTTTCCTAGTGTAAATGACGGGAGAATCTTCCCAACTCAGCTTAAGTAGCAAGTGGGACGCATTGGTCTTAGTGGTGATAGTCTCCTCGCAATTGACAATGTATTTACTCGCCCAATTAGGCATAAAGGCATATTTACCTGTATAACTCCGCGGTGTCCAATCTAGCTGCGATAGCCAAGGATCAGACTCCGCCCATGCGGACGAATTGTGTCTCCACTTGTGCCCCTGCTTGTCAAACCCCCGCAAAACATCCGTAAACTTCACCGTCTTTTTGCCAATAATACCGGCCAGTGCAATAGATGCCTCTGGGTCTGCGTCAAACAGGTTTTGAGCCTCAAGCAAATCGGAGTCAAATTTACCATTCCACTCATCTACGTACTTTTCCACAAGTTTGCGGCAAATCTCAGACATTTCCAGGTTGTAATCCAAGAACACCTGCTCAACTTGCTTAAGCCACTGAGACCAGTTGTTTGGTATTGGGATGCGAGAGCCATTGAGAAACATGTGGCCGGCTAATGTAACTTTCGACGCGGAAGATTCTATGTATTTGGGCCACAGGGCTTGAAACAACTCGGAAGTGTAGTATGCGTCACCCATAGCATAGTTGAGCAGATTGCGGCGCTTAGCAAGCTGATGGATCTCGGTAGCCTTTACAAAAACATCTCTAATATCCTTGTCGGCATCCTTCATCCGGTGAACATTATCACCGAAAAACTCTCTCACAGCAGCCACGTGGAAGTTATAAACGTTAACCAAACTGTTAGTTGAGCCTTCGCTAGCCCATTTGGGACGAAATCTTAATCTCTTCTTTTCTTCCTCAGTCAATGATTCGGGTTCTTTGCCCGCTAGTACATAAAGCCAACGTTGACCAGCTGCTAACCCACTTACTGCAATGTGTGCCGACAATGTGTCAAAATAAAAGTTTTCGGGCTCTGTTAAATCAAGAGTGTAACCATCGCGAGCCCTGACACGGTCGTAAGATATATTATGCCCCACTACAAAGTTTCCCACCCCCAAGGGGATAAGGTCGTGTTGAGTCCAACTCTCCACTGGCAAATCTGGGTCACACATCTCAGCCGCTAACCACACATAGGCAGCCT
>Ga0247843_1006198_pt1 | contig 15828 bp, 14 predicted proteins | sample LaCruzMarch2017__FD_192420 | JGI IMG/M metagenome (GOLD analysis project Ga0247843, IMG submission 192420) | Freshwater microbial communities from meromictic Lake La Cruz, Castile-La Mancha, Spain - LaCruzMarch2017_8m | ecosystem: Environmental > Aquatic > Freshwater > Lake | place: Spain... | reverse complement strand
ATGCGGCGCAGAGGCCGTTTTCGGTCGCGGTAACCGAAGCTTCATCAAGAAGGATGTCGGCCCCGCGGAGCTTTTTTGCCTGAATTTGTAAGCCATTATTCGTGTCGTTGATCTTGGCGCCAAGGGCAGTGAAGATTTGAAGATGGGTATCGAGGCGACGACGGCCGATTCGATCGCCACCCGGGCGGGGCAGGGTGACTTCTCCTGTGCGGGCGAGAAGGGGACCTGCCAAAGTGACAGATCCTCGCAGACGTGAGCCTAGTTTTGGATGAATGGTGGACTTGGGATTGGCCTTGGCCTGAAGAGTTAGCGTGCGGCGCGTGGAGCAGGCGTCGGATTCGGAGGTAGATAGGCCGAGATCGTTAAGGATTTTTTCCATCAGCCGAACATCATCGATTTGCGGGATATTTTGGAGGACGATGGGCTGATCGGTCAGGCAGGCAGCGGCCATCAGGGGCATGGCTTCGTTTTTGTTTCCCTGGGGCTCAATTTCCCCAGAGATGGGTTTGCCGCCCTTCACGATGAACTTCGATCCGTTCGAACTAGGCATAGTTTGAAACTGCCTAGGGAGGGTGCTTAGGGCAATCCTATGAAAAAGTTCTTTTTGAGATTCAGTCTTGGGTTTTCTCGGCTATGTTTAGTTACTTATGAAGGTTCCAATGCTCGACTTGGTGGCAGAGCATGCGCCCTACCGGGCGGAACTCGTCTCTGCCTTTGAAAGGGTGTTGGATAGCGGACGTTTTGTGTTGGGTCCCGAGGTGGAGGCCTTTGAACAGGAGATCGGTAAATGGATCGGAGTATCTCATGCGATCGGGGTCTCCAACGGGTCCGATGCGCTTCTCCTGGCCCTGCAAGCGGTGGGAGTGGCGCCTGGTGACGAAGTGATTTGTCCGACTTTTACCTTTTTTGCCACTGCTGGTGCAGTAGCCAGATTGGGCGGAATCCCGGTCTTCGTGGACAGTGCGGAGTGTTGCTACAACCTGCGGGCCGACCAAGTGGCGGCCAAGATCGGACCTAGAACCAAGGCGATTATCGCGGTGCATCTGTTTGGCCAATGTGCCGACATGGACCCTATCTTAGCGGCAGCCAAAAAGCGGAATATTCCTGTGATTGAAGACGCCGCTCAGGCACTAGGTGCAAAGGATAAAGGCAGAATGGCCGGAACGATGGGAACGATCGGGTGCTTTTCCTTTTTTCCGACAAAAAATCTGGGGACACTGGGTGAGGGGGGGCTCGTCACGACCAAGGATCCGGATTTGGCGGAAAAAATCAGGAAACTCCGTGTGCACGGCACCAAGGTGAAATATTTTCACGAGATGATCGGTGGGAATTTCCGCCTGCATGAACTGCAGGCAGCTTTTTTACGGGTGAAGCTACATCATCTGGATAAAGCACTAAAAAGACGTCGGGAAAATGCGGTGCGGCTGATTCGGCAGCTTCAAGAAAAATGGAATGCTGTTTTTCCGGCAGAGCGTTGCGTTTGTGAAGGGGAATCAAAAAACATGGTTCAACACTCTTCGGGTAGTATTCTTTTGCCGTTCGTCTGTCAGGAGAAAAGCGAACATACTTGGAATCAATTCGTGATTCGGTTGATTGGGGAGGGCAAACGGGATAACTGGAAGCAGAAATTGGCCCAAAAGGGAGTTCAATCAGAAATTTACTACCCCCGCTCGATGCATGAGCAGTCTTGCTTCACTGGTGGTAAAGACGATCATTTTCCAGCAGCTGAGGCCTTTGCAAAAGAAGTTCTCGCCTTGCCATTGGTTTCATCCCTTTAAGTGATTGCTCCTTAGAGGCTTCTTGCAAGAGACCGAGGGTGACTTTAGGTTGATGTAGTGAAATGTGTCATCCTCGCGGGCGGTGTCGGCAGCAGGATTGCGGAAGAGTCGCAGGCGCGCCCCAAACCCATGATCGAGATCGGTAATAAACCGATTCTTTGGCACGTACTGAAGATTTATTCCAGTCACGGTATCCGGGACTTCATTGTCTGCACCGGTTACCGTGGGTTCATGATCAAGGAGTACTTTGCCAACTATTTTCTTCACTCCTCTGATGTTACGTTTCACATGGCTGACAACCTGATGGAGGTCCACGAAAAGCATGTCGAACCTTGGAACGTCACCGTGGTCGATACCGGGGAGGCCACCAACACCGGTGGCAGGTTGCGGCGCATCCGCAAATACGTTGGTAACGAAACCTTTTGCATGACCTATGGGGACGGTTTAGGAAATGTAAACGTCAAGGAAGGCATTCGTTTTCACCAAAAACAAAAAACCTTGGCCACGGTCACTGCGGTACAACCTCCCGGAAGATTCGGGGCTTTGGAGGTCAAAAAGGATCGGGTGGAATCATTTGTTGAAAAGCCGATTGGTGATGGGGGTTGGATCAATGGCGGCTTCTTTGTTCTCGAACCAAAGGTTCTAGATTTGGTCAAAGATGACGACGTGATCTGGGAGCGTGAACCCCTCCGGAAGCTGGCATCACAAAAGGAACTTTCGGCCTTTCGGCATGATGGATTCTGGCATCCCATGGACACCTTGCGGGATCGCCAATACCTTGAGGAGCTTTGGGCTTCCGGCAAGGCCCCCTGGAGAAACTGGTGATCCCCAACAGCGCTTTCCGTGGTAAGCGCGTTTGGCTTTCGGGCCACACCGGTTTTAAAGGAGGCTGGTTGGCGGTCTGGTTGATTGAGATGGGGGCGCGGGTGACCGGCTTTGCGCTTCCTCCCGCGACTCCGTTTTTCTCGCAACTCAAATTAAAGAGTCGTCTCCGGCATGAAATCGGGGACCTCCGGAATGCGAAGAAAGTCCGAAAATCCATCCTCCGTTGCCGACCGGACTTTATCTTTCATCTGGCCGCCCAACCTCTCGTGCGTGAGTCCTATCGTCGCCCGCTCGAAACTTACGAAGTCAACACGCTGGGCACTGCCCATGTGCTCGAGGCGCTTCGCAAACTTCGCCACCCCTGTGCGGCCGTGTTTGTCACCACGGATAAAGTCTATCGGAACGAGGAAAAGCGTCATGCGTTTCGGGAGTGTGATCCCCTGGGGGGTCAGGATCCATACAGCGCCAGCAAGGCTGCGGCGGAAATTCTAATCAGCTCGTGCCGTGATTCATTCTTTCACAACCATCCGGTGCGGATTGCCTCGGCTCGTTCGGGCAACGTGATTGGAGGAGGGGATTATGCCGATGACCGGATCGTCCCAGATGCTTTTCGGTCTTTGCGAAAAAACCGTCCCATCCCGGTTCGGAATCCCCGATCCGTTCGGCCTTGGCAGCATGTTTTAGAGCCGACTTATGGTTATCTCCTGTTAGCTGCGGCTTTGGCTAAAGGTCAGAAGTTGAGGGGCGGAATAGTTGAAGGGTTGAAAGGTGGTAAGGGTTCGTCATCCACAGATACCGCTTTTAATTTTGGTCCTTCCAACCGGGATGAAAAAACCGTGGGTAGCCTGATCGCTGAGATTTTAAAGTGCTGGAAAGGGAGTTGGCGGCTTTTGCGGGAAAAACGCCCCCCACACGAAGCCGGGCGGCTTCAGCTTAACAACGGCAAGGCAAGGCAGAGGCTCGACTGGAAGCCCCGGCTCACTTTTCCCCAATCCGTGCGTCTGACCATGGAGTGGTATCAGGATTCACTGCGTACAGGGTTTGACGCCTACCGAGCGTGTCGAAATCAAATTCAAGAATTCCAAAAGCGGGCCCAAGAATGAGCCAAAATCATGATCCCAGAAAACTGCGCGAGGAAATTCTCCGCCTAACGCGGGAGTATTCCCGGCTGACTCACGCGGCTCAGCGGCCCGGTTGGGATCCGAAAAAAATGCCGCCAAAACCCGGTAAAGCGCCGATTCCCTATGCCGGCCGGGTCTTCTGCGAAGACGAGGTGGAGGCCGCCGTTGCCTCCACGCTGGACTTCTGGCTCACCCTGGGGCCGGAGGGGGAGGCGATGGAGCAGGAACTGTCCTCCTTTTTGGGGGTTAAACACACCCTGCTGGTGAATTCCGGTTCTTCCGCCAATCTTTTAGCCCTGACGGCCCTGACCAGTCCAAAAATTCCGGAAAAGAGAAGGCTGCGACCGGGGGACGAGGTCATCACCTGTGCGGCGGGTTTTCCCACCACGGTGGCGCCGATTCTGCAGAACGGGCTGGTTCCGGTTTTTATCGATAACGATCCTTCGACCGGAAATGCGCGGGGGGAGCAGTTGGAGCAGGCCTACTCAGCCGGAAAAACCAAGGCGGTGATGATGGCCCACACCCTGGGAAACCCTTTTGATCTCGGAGCCGTTCTGCGTTTCTGCCGGAAGCACGATCTATGGCTGATCGAGGATAATTGCGACGCCTTGGGAGCCACGTATTCGATGCCGGTGGCCATGGCCAAAGAGCTGGGGCTAGACCACCTGCTCAAGCTGGCGGAGGAAAATCTTTCCTCGTTGCCGGTGTCTGGTTCTTCGTTGGAACCAACCAACTCCGGTTCAACTCCTCAACCCCTCCACCCTTCCACCAAAATCCCTTTTACCAAGGATGGTATTCTCACTGCGTATACGGGCACTTTCGGCGATCTGAGCACCCAATCCTTTTACCCGCCCCACCACATCACCATGGGGGAGGGGGGCGCAGTAAACATCGTTTCTCATCCGCCCCTGAAAAAATTGGTGGAGAGCTTTCGGGACTGGGGGAGGGACTGCTGGTGTCCCTCGGGCAAGGACAACACCTGCGGCAAGCGTTTTGGATGGAAGCTGGGAGAACTGCCGGAAGGGTACGACCATAAGTACATCTACAGCCACCTCGGTTACAATCTGAAGCCGCTGGATCTGCAGGCGGCCATTGGCAGGGTCCAACTTCGCCGGTTACCGGCTTTCGTGCAGGCGAGAAAAGACAATTGGAGCCAGTTGCGCTCTACGTTGGATCCTTTATCCGATTGCCTTGAATTCTCTTTGCCGACGCATGCCAGGGAGTGGTTGAAAGGAGGAAGAGTTGAAGGGTTGAAGGGAGCCCTCTCAACCCCTCAACTTGTCAGCGGTTCAACTTTCTCCTGGGATTCCAGCGGCTGCTTCAGTTCGCCCAGCTGGTTTGGATTCATGGTACGTCCCCGCAAGGGCAAGGCCGGGGACGCGCGGAGCTTGGCCCAGCATTTGGATGGGGCCGGCATCGGGAACCGGATGCTATTTGGTGGCAACCTCACCAAGCAACCGGTGTTCAGCCAGCTCGCCAAGGACCGACCCGGGGCCTTTCGGGTGGCGGGATCCCTGCAGGGGGCGGATGAGCTGATGGAGAGTGCCCTTTTTGTGGGGGTCTATCCCGGGCTCGGGAAGGCGGATCTCGACCGGATCGCCGCAGAGATCAAAAAGTGGGCCCAGAAAAAAGAGTGAATCCGCTGCCGCCGCTGCCCCGGGAGGATCTTGAGGATGTGTTCCGGCAGGTGGGAGACGCTTGGGAAAAACTGCGGGGCCGAAATGTCTTTATCAGCGGTGCATCCGGCTTTTTCGGTAGCTGGCTTTTGGACACCCTGCTTTTTTCGGCGGACCGGCGGCAGTTGGGTACCAAGGCATGGGCTTTGACCCGAGATGCAGATCGGTTTCGGTTAAGGCTTCCCCATCTGGCCGGACATCCTGCGGTGGAGCTGGTCGGGGGAGGGGTGGAACAGTTTGTTTTTCCCAAGGAGAAGATGGCATACGTGATTCACTCCTTGGTTCCCGACCCCGGCATGCCGTTGCCGGAAATGGAGAAGTGGTTTGAAATGGGCACGCGCCGGCTTTTGGAGTTGGCGGCTCGAGACCGGAGCGAGGGCTTTCTGCTTTGCAGCACCGGGGCGGTGTATCAGCCGCAAAATCGCCCTTTAAGCGAGGAGGACCCCCTGATTCCCTTGGATTCGCCCCTGACATACGGTCGGATCCGGCGGCAAGTGGAGGATCAGTGTCTGGCGGTCTGTGGAAAAGAGGGCATTCCCCTCAAAATCGCTCGCGGCTTTGCGTTCGCCGGGCCGCGGCTGCCGGAAAACGCCGGCTTTGCCCTGGCCGATTTTCTGCGCGATGCCAAGGAAGGTCGGTCCATTCGGGTGAAAGGAACAGGAGAGCCAACACGGTCCTATCTCTATGCTGCGGATATGGCGGTTTGGCTTTGGAAAATATTTCTTAATCCATTGGGGAACGGGATTTTTAACGTGGGCTCGCCGGAGGGAGTAAGGATCATTGAAGTTGCGGAAATGATCACCACCTTAACCCATACAGAGTTCCAGATTCTCGGCCAGCCTGAGTCTGGTGCATCCCAAAACACGCATTACGTTCCGATTACTAAAAAAGCCTTTTCACAACTAGAAGTAACGTTATCCCGCTCACTTCTGGAATTATTGCACGCTTCAATCCATTCATCCCAAAAGGTTATTTAATGACCAGGCTTGCTGATTTTGTGGCTGAGTTCCTGACCCGACATCAGTTGGGCCATGTTTTTATGGTCACGGGTGGGGCCGCGATGCACCTAAACGACGCCATCGGGCGTAATCCGAAAATCAAATATGTCTGTTGCCATCATAAACAGGCCTGTGCCATGGCGGCGGAAGGATATTTCTGTCTCCAATTGAATTCGTTCCTTTGGAGGGGTGGATCGCCTTCGTTCCGCCCCAAGCACCAAGAAAAGTTCTAAACGATAGTCATGGTAACTAAGACTACAGCCGAGGCTTCCTTCCTATAAGTATTTATGAATAACTTAAGTTTTGGTAATTTGGATAATTGTCGGTCCGTCCTCAAGGATGTTTCCGTCGATGATATTCGGATCGATTTCCCTGCGATGGGCCCGGGATCTGATGCTCACAATCCTCACACCACATATTCAAATCCCTATGTTGTGCTCCGGGATAGTGATGGCTGTTGTGGCCATGGCATCGGCTTCACCTTGGGAATGGGGAACGAGCACGTTTGTCAGGCGATCAAGGAGCTTTTTCCAATTTTGGAAAACCAAACCATAGGAGATCTTTTTGGGGATTTTCGTACCTTTTGGCGAAGGCTAGCCAACCCACCCCAAAGACGTTGGCTAGGGCCATATTGTGGAATATATTATATGGCCGCTGGGGCTTTGGCCAACGCCTTCTTTGACTTGGTTGCCAAGAAGCAGGGAGTTCCATTGTGGGATCTGCTGTGCTCTTTGTCCCCAGCGCAAACCACTCGCCTTATCGATTTTCGTTTTGTGGAACATCTAATGGATGAAAAGGAAGCACTAAAAATCTTAATAGACAATTCACCAGAAAAAGAGCTCCGAAAAGACAAATTAAGAATTAAAGGACTGCCCTGCTACTATACTACTTGGATCGGGTCTTGCAGTGAGGACCTTGGAATGCAGGTCGAAAGGGAGATTTTTTTAAAAGGGATCAATCACTTCAAGATAAAAGTGGGCCGACACCTGGAGGAGGATCTAGCCAAACTGCGCTGGCTGCGAAATCATTTTGGAGACAGGATCGAGCTATATGCGGACGCGAACCAAGTGTGGTCTCCTCCTCAGGCAATTGTATGGATCCGTCATCTATCCCAATTTGGCATTCGCTGGATCGAAGAACCCACTGCACCGGACTCAGTAGATGGTCATCGTTTCATAAAAGAGCAAGTCGAGCCCTTGGGGGTTGAAGTTGTCACTGGTGAAAATTGCCCAAACTCCCACGTCGCAGCACATTTTATATCCTCAGGCTCTGTGAACCGTTTTCAAATCGACGCTTGCCGGGTTTTGGGGCCAGCAGAAAACCTCCTCATTATGCTTCTTGCAAAAAAATTTAAGATACCTGTCTGTCCCCATGCGGGGGGTAGCGGTTTGGATGAACTCGTCCCGCACTTGTCAGCTTGGAATGAGATTTCTCTCGGGGCAGGATCGTCCGCAGCTATGACGGAGCACGTGGCGATTTGTTCGAAGTACTTTATGAGCCCAAGTCGTGTGCTCAATGGCAAACTGCAGCTTCCGTCCCAGCCTGGTTACTTGGTCGGAATGACTTCGGAAGCCTTGCAAAATTACAAGTATCCCAACGGACGGCATTGGCGACCCTGAGGAGTCTTTCATGGAAACAATTGTTATTTTCGGGGCGGGTGCCATTGGAAGGGGGTTTTTGCCTTGGGTTTTGGAGCCGGATCGTTACCGGCTTTTTTTTGTGGACGCCAACCGGGCATTGGTAAATCAGCTTAAGGCACGCGGCCAATATACTACTTTCATGACCAAGGGTGAAAGTGAACCTGCCGCAAAAACCGTGCTAATAGAAGACGCGATAACATTTTCTAATTTTAAGCTTAATCAGCTGCCAGAACCTGTGGCCTGCTTCATCGCCGTTGGGCCCCGCAGGGTAGTGGAGGCGGTTCGCCCCCTCAAAGGATTTTCGGGGCCGATTATTTTGATGGAAAATGACGATAAATGCGTCGAAATAGCCAAGGCCAATCTTGGGCAGGATAATGTCTACTTTTCGATCCCTGATGTGATTGCCTCAAATACGGCCTCACCAGAACATCTGAAAAACGACCCACTCGCTCTTCATACGGAGAATGGCGTTCTTTATGTCGATGAGAATGCTCGAAAAATTCGTGGGGAGATTAATTATTGTCAACCCGAGGAACTTCACCGCCAGTGGCTTGCTAAGGCCTGTTTGCATAACACTCCGCATTGCATCGCGGCTTATCTTGGCGCGCTAATGCGAAAAAAATATATTCATGAGGTATTGGCCGTCCCCGAGGCTAGAAAGGTCGTCCAAGGAGCAATCGAGGAAATGTTAAGAGCGCTTAAGCTTAGGTGGGAGATTCCGCATACATTTTTGGAGTGGTATGCGGATAAAGAAATGAAAAGATTTTCCAATGATAAACTTTATGACCCTATTTCACGCGTTGCCCGAGAACCATTTCGAAAATTGCAACTGGATGGTCGCTTAATCGGGGCGGCCCTGATTTGTATGCGCGTCGGCTTGATGCCAGCCAACATTATTCTTGGGATTGTGGCGGCACTACTTTTTGACGACGGCTCCGATCCCGACAGGCATATAATCTTTGCAAAGCAATTTTTACCTCCTGCGGTTATTTTTAACGTTCTCTTAGGGCTGCGACACGGCGAAACCTTGCATTCCATTTTAACCGACAACTTTTCTGATATTTTGCGCCTGCTTCAAAAAATAAAGGCTTCGGCTTCCGGATGAGAGATTCCAACACTCACGGCGCTTGTGCGCAGGCCGTAGGCAAAGCGATGCTATTGTTTGAATCATTTGAAGCCAAAACCCATGAGGTTAGGCAGAAGGATACTCCTCGGGATTTGGTTTCCGGCGTAGATTTCGCCATTCACCGCTTGATTTGTACGGAGCTTTCTGTCTCTGGATGTAAAATTGTTTCGGAGGAAGACATGTCCACTTGGGGCCAGCTGGACGATCCCTCCCAGCCAATCTGGGTCGTGGACCCGATTGATGGGACCACTAACTTTATATCCGGAATTCCTTTTTTTGGTGTGTCTGTTGGCCTAATGCATGAACGGTCCTTTGTGGCTGGTTCTTTCGGAATGCCTAAAACCAAAGAAATATTTTACACCGTTAGTCCGTCTTCTGCTTATAGAAACGACGTTCGATTGGTGACTCCTGAAGTCCAATTAGAAACGTCACTGGTGGGCGCATGCTTCTCCTCTCGCCCAAACTCCATTTTGCAACAAGCTCGGGGGGCTGAGATGGCGGCTTTTCAGTCCATAAATGATAATTCTAGGGGTTGCCTACGGTTGGGAAGTGCGGGTGGCAGTATTTGCTATGTGGCCAGCGGCAAGCTTGGGGCTGCTTTTGGTCTTTTTATGAGAATTTGGGACATTGCCGGTGCCCTTTCAGTTGCTAGGGCTGCGGGTTGTCAAGTGTTGATCGCGGAGGCCGGTTCCTTGGACCGACTTCATTTCCTTGTTGGTAGTAAACCGATTGTTTCGCAAGCAAAGACGTTTTTGGCTCAGTGTGTGGCGCCAGAGTCTTGGAAGGGTGGGTGAGGTTTATGGATGAGGATAAGCCAGCGGAAATCCCCGTAATTATATTAGCCGGAGGTAATTTGGTTGAGTTGCAGGGCAAAATTCAACCAAAAGGCTGCCTTCGTGTCATGGGCCAAACCCTTCTTCAGCGCACCATTTGTCACTACTGGAAATACGGTCATCGAAAATTCTTGGTCTGCACAGGTAGTGGCCATGAAAAAATTCTGGCTGAAGCCGATATTTGTCGGCGCTCGATTTTGGGGCAAGGAAGAGGTGAGGGGCAAGTTCAGGTAAAGTTTACAGGAGAATCGGCGGGTACCGCTGAGCGAATCGGGAGTGCCCTATTGGACTTAAGAAATCACCCTATCGTGGCCATTACCTACGTCGATATTGTGAGTAACGTGGATGTGAGGGAGGTATTGGCTGTCCATCTGGAAGAAATGGCCGCAGTCACCCTCACGGCGGTTCATTTACCAACCCGTTTTAAATCCTTAGGGGCTGCCCCTTTTTCCCCTCGGGTTCTGGGTTTTGCCACCAAGCCCATTACAGAAAATACTTTGGTTTGTGGTGGATATTATTTTCTAAACCTTGGGCAAGCGCAGGAATGTGGCTTGTTTGGCCAGGAACAAAAAAGCTTTGAAAATGACTCTTTGCCACCATTGGCCGTGAGCCGCAAAGTTGCTTACTACAAGCATGAGGGTTTTTGGCAGTGCGTCGACAGCAGCCGCGATATCCGAATCTGCGAAGAAACAATAGGGCTTCTCTCACCGGATCTTATGCCCTAGACCCCTGATTTGTGGTCAAAGTCTCTGATTATATTGTTGATCGGTTGCCTGAATTAACGGGAAGCCGGCACTGTTTCTTTTTGTCGGGTGGAGGGATCATGCATCTCTGCGAGTCACTTGGCCAGAGCCAATCCTTTATTCCAATCCCTGTTCATCACGAACAGGCTGCAGCAATCGCCGCCGACGCCTACGGTCGATTTGCAAACACCGTGGGGGTAGTGATCACTACGACCGGCCCTGGGGCTACTAACGCAATCACGGGGGTTTCCGGTGCATATCTTGATTCCACTCCTCTTTTAGTGATTTCTGGTCAGGTCTCTCGCGCTACTTGGAAAGCAAATGAGCCCGTCCGTCAACTTGGCTTCCAGGAAATCGACATCGTTTCCATCGCCCGCTCTTTTACAAAATATGCTGTTACTATTCTAGAACCTCAAGAAATTAGGTTCCATCTGGAAAAAGCTGTTTGGCTGGCTCGGTCTGGTCGGCCAGGTCCTGTTTGGCTCGACATTCCACTGGACGTTCAGGCGGCCAAGATTGATCCCAGTCAATGCAGGTCCTTCACCCCCCCTGATTCCCTCGCTTCAGAGGAAGTTTCAAATATAGCGGAGGCAAAACAGCTCGCGCAGCTACTTCGAGATAAACGCCGCCCATTATTGCTGGGAGGCCATGGCATATGGCTTTCGGATGGAAAGCGAGAATTTCTGCAATTAGTTAAAAAACTCGGTATTCCTACCCAAACCTCATGGAACGGTGCTGACCTTATTCCTGACGCTCACCCACTGTACTTTGGTAGACATAACTCCTACGGGCCCAGATATCCCAACATGATTGTGCAAAACTGCGACTTGCTTATTTCCCTGGGATGCAGATTGGGAATTCAACAAACCGGTTTCAACTGGGCTCAGTTTGCTCACGGGGCGAAAAAAGTGATGGTGGACATTGATGAAGCTGAATTAAAAAAACATACTTTGGCCATTGACCTGCCGGTTTTGGGTGACGTGAAGGCGTTTATGAGGACCCTATTGGGAATGGATATCACACTTCCTGATCTATCCCCTTGGTTGGAGTGGTGTCGGCGGGTCCAGCAAAACTATCCTTTGATTACAAAAGAGTATCTTGAGGATGAGGCGGTGGATCCCCATGTCTTTGTTGATGAACTTTCTCAAGCTTGTCCAGCTTCTGCAGTAATTGTGCCAGGCAGTTCCGGAACCGGTTTTTCCGTAGCCAACAAGCAGTTTCGCATCAAGGAGGGGCAGAGGTTCTTTAGCTCCAAAGGCCACGCCGCCATGGGTTATGGCTTGCCTTCCAGCCTTGGCGCTTGTTTTGCCAGTGGAGGCCGATTGACAATTACCATTGTAGGAGATGGCGGGCTAATGCTTAATGTGCAAGAGCTTCAAACCATCAGACATCATGGCCTCCCGATTAAAATATTTGTATTTAACAATCAAGGCTACTTTTCTATTCGTACGACCCAAAAAACATACTTCAGCGGCCACTATGTGGGAAGTGATCCCGGAAGCGGGGTCTCGCTTCCAAGGCTCCAGGACTTAGCAAAAGCATTTTGCCTTCCGTATGAAATTCTCAGAACGCACCATTCTTTAAAAAGCAGGATTGACAAAATCTTATCTACTTCTGGTCCGACTCTGATTGAAGTCATCCTCACGCCAGACAAGCCGTTGTACCCAAAGCTTTCATCCCGGCGAAAGGATGATGGAACCATGGAGTCGTTGCCGCTGGACGACATGGAGCCATTCCTGCCACGGGACGAAATTGAGAAACTCCGCAACTCCGCTCGGTTAATTTGATTTTCATGTTTTCAGGGTGAGAGGTGTCCCAGGTGCTTTGCGCAAAGAACTAATTGCGGGGATGGATTTTGATTTTCTCTGATTTGCAAAAAAGTAGGCTTATAGGGTGAGCTCATCCCACATCACCCAATTTACCCTAAGCGTCGTTTCGGCTTGCCGAAATGAGTGTGGAAACCTGGAAGAACTGGTTGAGCGAATTCTGAAATCTTTGTCCCTGACATCCGTGAAAGACTATGAAATTATTTTAATTGATAATGACTCTACGGATGGAACCCAAGATATTCTTCGGCGTATTGCAAAAAAGCATTCTCAAGTCCGGGTGATTCTTAATGCCCGAAACTTCGGCCACATCCGCTCGCCATATTACGCCATTCTTCAGGGCAAGGGGGATGCGGTTATCTACCTTGCCTCGGATTTACAGGAACCTCCCGAATTGATTCCCGAGCTTTTGTTGAAATGGAAAGAGGGAGCGGAAGTGGTGGCGGCGGTGAAAAGTGAAAGTGCCGAATCGCCCCTATTTTTCTTGGTGCGTCGCTTTTACTATTGGCTGCTGCAGGAGCTCGCGGATGTCCAGACCATTCCTAACTTCACTGGATTCGGCCTCTATTCCCGTCGCATCATTGATTACTGCCGGCAACTGCATGATCCCTATCCCTACTTTCGGGGACTGATTTCTGAAATCGGCTTACCAGTTTCCATTGTCAAATACCGCCAACCCAAGCGGATGAGGGGATTTTCCAAGAACAATCTCTACACCCTGTATGACATGGCCATGCTGGGAATCACCAACCATTCCAAGGTGCCCCTGCGTTTGGCGACCCTTTCTGGGTTCTTGCTTTCGATTTTCAGTTTCTTGGTGGGAATGGGATACCTTGTTTATAAGCTGCTATTTTGGGAGAGGTTTACCTTGGGGATCGCGCCCGCTCTGATTGGCCTATTTTTCTTTTGCTCGGTCATTCTGTTTTTTATCGGGATCCTGGGGGAGTACATCGGTGCCATTCATACTCAGATTTTGCGGCGTCCGCTGGTGGTTGAGAAGGAAAGGATAAACTTCTGAGTTCACTTGTTGTTTTAAGCGGAGCCCTGCTGACATCCTTTTTTCTTTGGCTGGACCGAGGTATGTATGTGCCTGGTAGTGCTGGCTTGGGTATCATTTTATTTTTTCTTTGGGGTTTGGCTGCCTGCGGTTCGTTTCTCATTCTAAAGGATGAAAATAATTGGCCTTTGCCAAATTGGATTTGGCCGCTTTTCTTTGGAATTTCATTGGTTTTATTGCTCTTAAACACCCAAGTCATGTATGCCGGCCTCGCAACGTCAAATCCGGTTTTGCTTAACAAAGGTCCGATCCGCGTTTTTCCCAATAACTTGGCTTTTTATCTCTCTTTATCGATCTGGCTTTGTATGGGGTCCCTTGCTGCCAGCTTGATCACGTGGAGATCGGCCAAAGAGAGTCTGAATTGGGGCCTTTGTTTGGTGTCGCTTATTGCCGCGAGCCATCTGATAGTTTTAAGGCTAGTCCCATTTCCATTTATCGATGTATTCACGGCGATTTCCGAAGCTTCTGTGGCCCTCTTGGAGGTTCGTAATCCATATCAAATCTCTTTTACCGATATTTATCAGGGCCAAGGAATTACCCCATCGGGATTCGGCTACTTGCCGGGGTTATTCCCGTGGGCCGCAGCTGGCATGGTCTTAGCGGGCGACATCCGGGTAGGAAACTTTTTGGCTTTGTTAGGAATTGCCCTAATTTTTCTTCTAGCGCCCGGAACGAAAAATTATCCAAGAATATTCTATTTGTCCGGCCTGCTCTTTGCGGGTGGAGCCGGACTTTTTGTGGCTGAACAGGCTTGGATCGACCCCATTCTTGCTTTCTTAATTTTTGCCTCTGCCTGGTTGGTGGTGAGAGAGAAAACGGGTTGGGCCGCAATTTTGGCCGGACTGCTGTGTGCCACCAAGCAGTACGGGGTAGTTGCTTTTTGTTTTCTATTACTCATGGTCTGGAATCGTCAGGGAGGGAGGTTGGCCGTGAAGTTTTTTTCTCTGGCTTTTTTCACAGGAGTCTTGGTGCAGTTGCCTTTTTGCCTTTGGGGATTTCAAGATTACTGGAACGCGGTTCTGATCGGCGTGGGGAAGCTTCCCTTCCGTCCTGACGCTTATACCCTTCTCTCCCTGGCAAACGCTAAAGGAATTTCAATCAGGGGATTCCCTTTTTTAGGACCATTGGTTTTCTTGGGTTTGTTCTTTCAATGTCGTCGGCTCCGTATCGCCGATCCCGGAATCATTATGTTGGCGGCGAGTGTTTCTTATATGGCGATTTTTTTGACGAACCGGCATGCCTTCTGCAACTATTACCAGCTTGTTTTTTTAATATTAGTTTGTGCACTCTTTTTTATGGAATTTTTCAATGATCCGGTTTCTGGCAAACAAAAGAGCAAGTAGTCTCGAAACCCTCTTTCCTTTAGGTTGCCTTTTCGGATCATTCCTGAATTTTTCTGTTAGAATTTTCAACACACTAACTAGTCACCTTTTAGTTCGGTACTTGTTTTTCCTTGATTCGGACATACTCTAAAGTCCTCATGGTCAAAGACTCCAGCAGAGGACTTTTCTCTATCGAGGCGGGGTTAGGGCTGGTTTTTGAGGTGGTCTTGGCCTGGGGATGGTTGACGACGAGGCCGTCGAACCAGGAGCTGTTGGCGAATTACGCCAAGTCGCAGGATCTGGCCAATTTGATTTGGGAAAATAAGGGGTTCGCGTGGTGGAGTCCTAACTATCTGGGGCGATGCCTTGCCTTGTTTCAACCCTAAATTTCCGAATCCCGACCTGTTAACTTAATTAAAATATACATATTGCATATTAGAGGATAACCTTCTAATATCCAAATATGAACTGGAAGCGGCTGGCTAGTAATCGTTTAGCTGGCCTTACAGAACATTTTCCTGCGGTAGTTTTGCTTGGCGCGCGTCAAGTTGGGAAAACTACCCTCGCAAGAGAAACTTTTCCAGACGCGGAATATCTCGATTTGGAGTCGCCTATGGTTCGGTTGCGTTTTTCGGAAGATCCCTCCCATGAGATTGCCCGGTTGGGTAAGGTGACAATTTTGGATGAAGCGCAGATTGTGCCAGATGTGTTTGCGGCGTTGCGTGGCGAGATTGATCGACGTCGATCCGACGGGAATTGTCATTTTTGCATTCTTGGTTCAGCCCAACCCGCCCTCATCCGCGGTGTCTCAGAATCGCTGGCTGGCAGAGTAGGCATCCTCCATCTCGATCCCTTGACTCCATTTGAAACCGGGCTTCCCGTA
>Ga0247843_1006196_pt1 | contig 15837 bp, 13 predicted proteins | sample LaCruzMarch2017__FD_192420 | JGI IMG/M metagenome (GOLD analysis project Ga0247843, IMG submission 192420) | Freshwater microbial communities from meromictic Lake La Cruz, Castile-La Mancha, Spain - LaCruzMarch2017_8m | ecosystem: Environmental > Aquatic > Freshwater > Lake | place: Spain... | reverse complement strand
AGCAGGGGCCGGTGACATGTTCCCGCCCAATGGTATGGTATCGTTGCCCTCCTAAAACCTACGTAACCCGGTAGGATAGAAGCTGCAACAACAACGCCGAGCTGGTTGTTATCTGTTGTTATTGTACGCTCGCTTGCGTCTGTGTCTGACGACAAACAACAAGCTAGATATATTATGTCTACCAAAATCGTGTACGCATAACAAATATATATACATAAAGGAAGTATAAAAACATCCGAAAAACAATAGACGATGATTTCATCCACGATCGAAGGGATAATAGCCTCGTCATTCTCGCCGCTAATAATGACAGTTGGCTTCTTTATTTGGGATAATAAATGGGGAGGCGTCGGCGGGTCGGCTTTTGCATTAAATTTATATAAATGCACGACTGCCTCATTGGGGTTCTTGATCATGTCCTTTATTTGTGGATTCGTTACAACCGCCACCGCCACCGCCACCTTCACTTATTCATCATCATCAGCGGCAGCGGCATTCTCAACGAGGAATGTGGGCTACTTAATACTAAGCTCGACACTTGGGATAATTATTGGAGACGTACTATGGTTACAGGCATTACTAATCCTCGGTGCCAAACAGGTGATTGTTATTGATTCATTACGACCATTCTGTGCAGCGATACTTGGACGACTAATATTGGATGAAACATTAGGATTAGCCGCATGGGGTGGGATGGTACTGACTGTGGGTGGAGTTGTGATTGTTGCTATTGAGGATGGACGAAGAAGGATGACGACGACGAAGATGACGACGACGACGACGACGATGACTGTGTCAATGGGAAACGTCGATTCGGTTGTACATAGGAAAAATGGAGTGGCAATGATGGCAGACGACGCCAACGAAAAATACTTTGTCAACAAAAAGGAAGATGTTGAACAGCAAGAGTCAAGCACGAGCGCGATCAATAATGATGACAAGGGGCTAGATGTCAATGTTGACATCTCTACTCGTACTCGTACAGATGAAACTGCACGAACAATCATCACCGACATAAACTCCACCGTCTACAGCAACAATGATGATGATGAAAATCAAAATGACAATGAAAGTAGTGAAAGTGTAGAACGAAAGAATCAACGTAATCGAAATCGTATAGGGTATGCATGTGCCTTCATTAATGTATTTGCTGATTCTATCGGTTCGCTGTTACAAAAACGACATGGCACAGGAATGACAACATGGTCAATCAATTTAATACGTTTTGGATTTGGTGGGCTCATATTGTGTGTAATATCGGCATTGATGCGTATTCGTGAAAGGTGGAGTATGCGTCGGAAGAGGATTGTGGCGGCCAAGTTGAGTAAGAAATCGTCAATAAAATCATCATCAAAAGGTAGAATGAGAGGTGAGTCAATGGAACAACAACAAGACAGCAGTACTTCCGTCGTAGTGCCATCTTGTCAGCCACCACCATCGACCACTCCTCCTCCACCACCTCGATGGTACGAATTGCCAACACTAACAAAGAAGGGATGGCTCCAAATCAATGCGGGTGTGGCATTAGTTACATTCTTCTCACCGGCATTATGGAACTTTGCCTTACTGCGGGTAGCACTTGGACTTGCTGTGGCATTGGGAAGTGTGGGACCGGTCTATGGTCTTATTCTTGATTGGCCATTTAAGGGTCAGATACCGACATTTACAGGATTGGTTGGTGTGCTTTTGACTGTTGTGGGTGTTGTGATACTTTGTATTTGGGGAACGTGAAAGGAAGGAAACGGCAGGGACGGTCCAAATGAAGGTGATATCAGACGATCGATTCGTGTCGGATGGCGAGGTAAAGCCAGCTTCCTTAGCTAGAAAGAATATCTAATTATCAACATTGCAAGAAAAATGCTGATTAGAATGCCAACAATAACAGGTATCAGGGAATGATCCACTCTTCAGTATGGACATGGTTGACTCGATACTCTTCAATGTCGGGACATAGCATTCAGAAATTTTAATAATAATAATCTTACTAAATAACATCCAGATATCTACTCTCTTTTATACACAGTATATACATTCTTACTCTGCGTTGACACATTTTAAATTCACCTACTAATCATAATTTGGAGCACTGTGATTCAACCTCCTTGGTAATATTGTGGTGAGAACCGAGGACTTGCTTGCTCGTGGCTAGTAGCTTTGTCAGAAGTTCCCTTGCCTCATCACCGCGGTTGGCTTTACGTAGATCAATAGCATAGTTATTACCTGCACGAATAGTGTATTCATTTCCTTCACCATATTCAGCGATACGTAATTTATATATTTCCTGGGATGCCTTCAGCACCTCCTCATTATTATTGCCAGATTCATACAAAGACTTGGCATGAGCTATGTCGGCCTTTGCGGAGGCAATGCCCTCTGCATCGCCAATTGATTTGCTCACCTCCAGTTGGTTCTCAAAGTGAGCCACCGCCCTCCTTGCACTCTCTCTTGTTCTCTCTTTGATAGCAATATAACCATGGACATTGTGTGCGTGTGCTTTAAAATTCAAATAACGCCTATGTAGTGGTGGTGCATCTACTCTCATCCGATCAATCAGGGATAGTAGTACATTTGTAGTCACTCCGGCTTCCCCCTTTTGCACAGGTTGTAACCTGTCGAAAATTTTCATCAGGGCAAAAAGCTTCATATAACGAGCTTCCACCTGCCTATGTGTATCTTGTGGATACTGCCTTTGGACAAAGGAGACAAACAAGGTTCCGATATCAATTCTAAGCTCATTTTGATATTCTTGATGGCAACTAGTACAAAATAGCCACGGATTCACAAATTCATTCATATCACTAGCCCTCTTACTTTTGATTTCTGCATATCCAGCAAGGCAAGAGAGATGGACAAATCCGGCATCTGTGCCACGGCACGCACAATCGCGTCTCAATGGCTGACTATTTTCGTCAGCTCCCCCATCAAGACACAAGTAACACACAGGTACAGGGCCAACAGTCGTTGTTGCCGATGACTCAAGCTTAGCTTTGTCTTGCATATCAGTTGACCCATTGAACGACAAGTCTCCAACAGTAAATGACTTAAGATCTCCGTCCGGAGACAATGACATTGTACAATTTTCCCGCTTTTCGTCGTTAATCCAGGTTGTTTTGACCTGATTTGTTGTACCCGACTTCGCTGTTGACTGAGGAGGAGGACGGCGTTTTGGTTCCACTACCTCCATCGCAGCATCCGCCGAGGAAGAGATGGGTCTTCCATTCGAAGCATCGATACTATTCCTAGGACTGGGAATAATTACAGGGCCAACAGTCGTTGTTGCCGATGACTCATTATTGCTGTAATCAATATGCAAATCCCACTCGGATGCGACATCGGCAACAAGCTCATTCAGGTTTTCCCTCTTTTTGACGTTAAACCAGGTTGTTTTGACCTGATTTGTTGTACCGGACTTCGCTGTTGACTGAGGAGGAGGACGGTGTTTTGGTTCCACTACCTCCATCGCAGCATCCGCCGAGGAAGAGATGGGTCTTCCATTCGAAGCATCAATACTGCGACAGGGAATAATTACAGGGCCAACAGTCGTTGTTGCCGATGACTCAAGCTTAACTTTGTCTTGCATATCAGTTGACCCATTGAACGACAAGTTTCCAACAGTAGATGACTTACGATCTCCGTCCGGAGACAATGACATTGTACAATTTTTCCGCTTTTCTTCGTTAATCCAGGTTGTTTTGACCTGATTTGTCGTACCCGACTTCGCTGTTGACTGAGGAGGAGGACGGCGTTTTGGTTCCACTACCTCCATCGCAGCATCCGCCGAGGAAGAGATGGGTCTTCCATTCGAAGCATCAATACTATTCCTACGACATGGAATAATTATAATTGGTGTACCCACGCTCAATAAGTCACGTTTACTAACCCCATTTCCCCGTTGTAATGATTCCTCAAGTTCTCGTGCCTTTTCCGTGGCACGTGCATGTGCCTCATCCCACAACTTTGTCTCACTTAATGAATCGCTCAAACTTGGTCGTAATATTGACTTCACCTTAATCTTTGCCCCCTCAACTAATTCTTCGGTCGAGGCCATACTTAGGTTCATGATAGTCTTTCTACGTTGTGACTTAGTTTTCTGTATATCACGAACGGCATTTGCGATCTCCCGGTGTGGGATGCCAGCATGCTCCTTAAGCGTCGCTACACGTATATTCTCCGGGACTATATACTCCGACAATGAGCGGGGTAAGCCCTTGTTCTCCTCGTAGTCATCAATGGACATGTTTAATGTGGATGGGGAGTATCTCCACCCTATGGATAGTGGTGGTCCGGACGTTATCGAGGGATTATCACCAAGGACACGTTCGTACTCGCGGATGTTGACTTGACCAAAGGTGATTGTGCCGCGTCGGAGTGCTGTTCGTCCATGCTGCGATTGGGACATGCTATTCGGACTTGTGTATCTACGTGGCTCATGGAGAGACTCCTCGAGTGTACGTGCTACCATGATACTTTTTATTGGGATCGCGTTGAGGTCGTCGGCAAGAATTGCTGGGGCTGAATTGGTCATGGAAATGTCAAGGTCAGGCGCAGACGCCGAATTAATTGTAGTCGATACGGGTCCACGAGCGTGCACCTCCGGGGTGGAGCGTACTCCCCTCTTACTCTTAAACAGACTCATCATAGACGACCGTCGAGAAGGGCCGTCTTCCGACATGTTAGTATTATTGGGCTGGATGTTCCTTTTATGTTCTGTATCAGCCAACGAAGTAACGCTATTTTGGCTACATTCACTATTTGATCAAAGCGACTCGGTGTTCCGCAAGCCACCTGTACATACGCTGTAGTTTGGTCAACGGAACTTCCCGTCAAGCGGAAGAAGACGAGAATATGGCCCGTGACGTCACCAACAGAGGGGGGGGTCCGGGGGGGCATCCCCCCCGGCATTCACAGTACCACCGGCACCTCCAAAAGCCCGAGGAAGCCGTTTTCATTACATACAATGGGCGGGAGAACTCTTCCGGAAGGAGAGTTTTGCCACTTAAAAAATGGGCGCTGTATTCAAAAACAAGGCAACGATGGTGAATGGTGAACCGTCCGCCCGCCTCATTCTTCTATGTTCTATGAACGGCCGCCATTCAGAGCGGAGAGCGGCCACTGCGCCGCGACGCAATCTACTTTGTCAGCGGACTCAGCGGACTCGTTTTGTGGCGGCGGGGCGGTCGTGGGCGGCTCGGGGCATACCCCCAAAAAATTAAATTTTAATTGATTTTGCCTCTCTGAACCCCCCAAAGGATTGATTGGCTGCGCCAAAGCTGGTAAAATTAATTGGAAAAAATTAACAATTAAAATTAATTGATTAATTGTTGATAGTGATGATAGGTCCTTCGCCTCGAATGAGGAACAATTCTTCCTCAAGCGGAAAAAAAGCGGAAAGTTGCATGGGACGGTGGTGGACAAAGATAACAACTAATTTTTACTAATTGGACAATTAATTGGGCTACGGTCACAGAACAAAATTAATTGATAATTGCAATTAATTTCAATTAATTTTAATTGCAATGATTTTTTGGGGGGTATGGCTCGGGGACTGAGTAGCGGTCGCTTTGCTGTGTGGCACCGTGTTTTTGCACTGTATGAGGTGGGATAATGGAAATACCCCATCAATCAACCGGATGAGTGTTTTAGAGGCTCCATTGTGCTTCATATGCATCGGATATTGTCGGAAATCGGCCACGCCCAAGCATAGAGGCGGAGAAGTGGTCGAACTGTAAAATCGATAGTAATATACTGCACGAATGAGAGGGTATGGCAGGAAATGGGATATATTTCATGAAATAATCGTCAAATGACACAACAAACGGCGACTAACTGACGGGGGATGATACTAGGATGGATTCGGCGTGATGGAATGGCGAGAATGTCGATGACAGGAGGCGTACCGACCCCATTGAGTGGAGCATGCATTTCATGGAATTTGTTAGTGTTAGTGAATTACTATGATGTGAGAGTGATATATTATCCCAGCTGCTTTCGGAACAATGTTACAATTAACAACCACTGGAAACACTATTAAAATAGCGTTAATAATCTAAAAAATTAGCTACGATACATTTTTCTGTTTGAGCTCAAAAAGCAATCATTTCATTGCAGACATTTGAAGACATGTCGCGACATGTCTTCAAATAATGTCCTGTCGTTTTGACCCCCTGGCCGACACAACATTTTCTTGTGTCGGCGACATGACCAAAGACATGTCGCCAACATGACACGCCATGTCTGCAAATGAAGGCTTGGGAAGACACGACAGAATAAGACATTCCCTGCTAACTGCTAAGTTAATCAGCAGAAGCAAAATCTTCAGCATTCACACCAAGATTGATGACACCAAAGTTACTATCAATATCAGATCTTGAGTCAAAGTAACTGATGTCTTAGTGACACGATATCCTTCTTCTTGACATGCACGAGCAACTTAATAGCCATAGGGAAGTGGAAACACATCATCAACGTAATCATGACCAATTTTAAGATACCAGATTAGATTCAGCAATCCACCAAACCATTAAATTTGGATCTGGGTGAAAGGTTTGATGACCAAAGAAAACAGTTTCTTCTCAACGGTGCAGTTTGACATATGATAAATGTCAATTGCAAACACTACACAAAGTACTTCTATTTAGATGATGATCTCTACTAGATTTTTGGACGCCAAGGCTATTAACACAAGAGGCTCACGACGACGTCGAATAGAGAGTCCATCAACATCAATGGTGCTTCATTACCTCCAAGATACTGATAGTATACCTCACCATGTACACACAGTAAAAGAGCATCATTACTTAGTAGTGATAGGATGTCGGATGCAAGTACAACAAGGTATGGCGGAAGGAGGAAGTGGAAAATATTATGTCAAGGTGTGTAATAGTAATTTGCACCGATAGTAACGCTCGAGTCAACGATGACAAGTCAACGGCCTTATATATTATATAGCCATTCACTAACTTATAAGGATACGATCCAAGTCAACCTATAAAGTAGCTTAGGTATGAGAGGAATGATTGTACGCGTATAAAACCTCACATCGTTGGTGGCATGACTAATTAATTTATGTCACCACATTTGAGACAATTACTTTAATGAGAATCTCTACGATTGAAATCTGTTTCCTCGAATCCCACATCAAAGTTGATTTTGTTCAGGAAAGTCAGGGACGTGATCCATACTATCAAATAATATCTTCCTTTGACCATTGCGAGCATCACCAAACTGATGCATCATCTCCTGTAAAACTGTCTTACCTTTACCGGCGGCAAGTAGTACCACCATCAAGTGCTCCAATGCAAGATGCTCGGCACGGAACTTGGCACGTATTAGTGGAACATGTGTCTTATTCTCGTCACAATGTGTAATCCCACGTTTATAATGTTCTCCTAACCACTGTGCCTTTAATTCATCCTCAAAGCCTGATTGGAAGACACTATTACGTGCAATTTCGGATATATCCGTCATTGATAAGTCGAATGATGCACGAGCTACAGAATATTCCTCCAATAGTGCATCATCGGACATGTGAAATAGTAATGGATCATCCGTCGATAAAGTAACATTCAATCCACGTTTGAAAAAGTTGGGGAATGGATTGGAAGCCAGCTTGCGAAATAAAAAGTTATTGGACAATGGAGAGCATGATAGTCCAATCTGATCGAGGTAGTACAGGTACTGTAATGACACCTGTTTGTCAAGATTAATCCCATGATTAATCGACTGACTAAGCATATATGTCGATGCCAAATGCATAGGATCGCCAGTCTCACCGGCATGGGGACGGAATGCAAATTTGTTTAGTCCCCTGGTGTCACGTACTCGATTTAATACTTCAATATTTGCCCATAGGTAGTACATTTGCCAACTATACGAGGGGTTGTCATCTACCTTCCAATTTGAGGGGAGACAGTTGGATAATGGTGCTTCGAGTGCACCTTCATCATCGACACTGTCAAACCCGACAATATGTGTTAATAATTCTGCCACCTCTGGATACTTCTCGGGATGTAATGTTGCTTCGAAGATGGGGCCGAATAGATTCTCTAACATGTTCTGAAAGGTATGCTTCCCCTTACCCTTTTGACAGTATACACGCCAAAGACGAGGTATCTGTACCAGCCATCGATTGTGTGAGGATATCATACTCCCGACCTCCCAATCACATAGTACCCACTTGGCAAGCTTTGCCCATTCATCACTCTCCATACCGTAGATGGATAAACGCATCTCAGCGGCCGAGCAATGACCCTTGGCCTTCTCATGACGAGATAAGACCTTCCTCGTCAATTCAGCAAAATACCTGATATTGTTATTATAAAGACGAATAAATTAAATGATTGCAACCAAAATGAAGCGAATGATAAAGTAAGTCCAACACTAACAACAGAGTGTACGCTTACCTGCCATTAATATGATTATCCGTCTTTAGAAAAATTTGTCTCATTTGTGCCATACGAAACGGACTAAACTTATCATTAAAATTATCAAATCGTTGATAACTCGAATAATCTGCCAACACCGAAAAGGCATCAATTGTCAAATGATCTAAATCTAATCCAGCCGTTTGGAAAACTTGTTGAAGTGTTTGTCCATTGGGCATGACTACTGTATGACCTTCGGTCTCGAGTTTGGTACGTACAAAGTTAACAAATTGTTTCGCACTGGCCGCGGCGGCCAAGTGTATGTGATTATCTACCTTCATTGTTCGGTAAAAGTCAGTCCCGAGTAGTTCGCTCTGTGCCTCGTCTTCTTGTGCTCCATTGATTGTCATGTGCATTTTAAATGCAGAGCTTAGCATTTGTAATCTTTGAAAGGAGAAGGAACGCATGGCACCGGATGATATCATAGATATTAATCGATGATAGTCGGTAATAAAGGTTGAGAGAGGTGGGACAGTAATTAGACTGTGGGTACGCTTAAAGTCAGATGCAGCATATATTTCTACTACCCCGTCAGTACCAAATACATATTCTAAAACATGATCGCCTGTTGCCGCTGATGGAGTTGCTGCTGGCGTTACTGAATCGTCGATAGATTGAGAGGAGGAGGAGGAGGAGGAGGAGAGAGTATCTGCTAGTACTGAACTAATGGACGTCACCACGCCTTCTCCACCAAAATATTTCTTTCGTAATAATCGTGCCTCTTGTATATTCCTAGCAGCCATTTCATTCTCTTGTGTAATAGCACCTGCACCATAAAAGATTAATGATCTTGTAAATGATAGTGATTCACGAGTTGGCCAATTCCCATCCGCCGGACGTTCACGTGCCGGTGCATCACAGCTATTACTATTACTACTACTAATTAAATGACCATCCTCATTGGCATGATCATAATTCGTCATGGCATTATACTGGTGTGTTGACGTAGCATTCGAGCCTGACGATCCACGTGATGCCATACGACGCAGTGTACTGTGTATTGGAGAGGGGACATTCTCTTGATATCCAATTGCAGTCGCTGGGTCGGTGGCGGCGACGGCAGACGATGACGACGATGACGTGTCAATACCTCCATCGACTACACTTGCATTACTAGCCAATGACGCTGATAATAATGTCACATCATTGTGTGTAGGTCGATGACGGAATTCCGTCCCTGCTCCCTCGTAGTTATCCATCGATCGTGAGATTTTTGAATCTTTGAAAAAGAAATAAAGGGACGTCCCGCCATGTTCTTCAAAAAAAAGGAAACGTAATCATGATGGAGGAAACGTAATCATGATGGATTCGTCTACGACCTCTCGCGGAACCATCACCAACCGCACCGTCCGTCGGTTTGTACGTCGTCTCTTACTAGTGTCCGTGATGACAATGGCGGCCACTCCTGGTGGTGCTTCGTCGACATTATTGTGGAATTCAAACGGCCTTACTACTTTGGCATTCACGACCTCTCCTCCTCTTCACCACCTTCTCCCCACTGAGACTGTACGGATAACATTGCAACAGCGAAGGATAATAGGCAAAGCATTTCCAACTATTAATGAAAAGAAGAAGAAGCGAGGAATATTGCACTATGTTCGTGAGCCGGCAAGTGTAGTTGATAATGAGAACGAATTAATAGTAGACCTCGAGGAGAAGAATTATAACGACAAAGAGCAAACACGTACGTCGAAGAAGAATTCAGTATCAATAAGTGTGAATATTAATCCACTCAAGACACGTCCGTTTGATAGTGGCGATATACGAATTCGTCGTGCTACAAGAGAGACATCTTCTTCTTCGTTTCAAACAACCAACAACAACATTAACGATACTAATGATGGTAACAATAATAATAACGGGTCTAATGATGATGACAGTAGTAAGGGGGGACCACAAAATGGAAAGAACAACAATAACAATAATGATAAATCGGTACAACGATTACTAAAAGCCAAGCGATTACTTGACCTATCACAAATATCACCTTCGCAACGATTAGAACGCATGTCTGCACAACAACAACAACAACCTGTTGTTGTAACATCAGCAGATACAGTCGTGCCAATGGGTAGTTACAGTATGAGATTTGGTGGATATGGATCACTTGAAGAAGAAATTGAGCAGAATAATAACATTGCTGTAGAAATGAGAATGGCAGATACATTTGATAGTTTAGACAATCCCGTGGATAAGAAGAGTAGTTTATTCCAGCAACAACGACGGAATGCTAATGCTAATGGACAAATGTTAACAGCAGCAACATCAACGTCAACAACAACATTGTCAACGGCTACTACTACCAAATCAGTATTCTTATCCAACAAATATTACAAACCTCCAGGTGTGGGAGAGGTTGGATATAAAGCTACTGACAACAATACTAAAACAACACCACAGCAACAGATGGATGGCGGAAGTAGTAGTCGGACACAGGTAGTAGCAACGCCCACAATACAATATGACCCCATCGCCGCTGAACAGTTATTATTCTCACAGCCGACTAAATGGGTTGTACGGAATATACAAATTGCATTCCCATTCACGGTATGGATAAGTAAAATTATATTAGATGTACTTCGTCAGAAAGAGGTGCAGAATAGAACATTACGTGCTTCTGAATTAAATACGATTATTGGTAATTTAGGTCCAGCAATAATCAAGGCGGGACAGGCATTGGCATCACGGCCGGACTTATTACCCGGTGAATATCTCGAAGAATTACAAAAATTACAAGATGATGTACCAACATTTAGTAATGAATTAGCATTCTCTATAGTGGAGGAGGAATTGAAATTAAAGTTCGATGACGTGTTCGAGCTAATTGAGAAGGAACCGATAGCAGCCGCGTCGATCGGTCAAGTGTACAAGGGACGACTCAAAAGTAATGGTCAAACCGTGGCAATTAAAATCCAACGTCCTAATACAGAAGAAATCGTTGCTTTGGACCTGTACGTATTACGTTGGTGGGGAGGTGTATATAATGGTATATTCCGTTTTTTCGGACGCTCTATAGATTTACAGAATGTAATGGATGACTTTGGAACATTATTGTATGGAGAAATTGATTATGTTGCAGAGGCTGCGAATGCACGTCGATTTTCGGAACTATATGCCGAGGATGCTATCACAGATGTATTTGTACCCAAGGTCTACTCAGAACTGACCACAAGGAAGGTCCTAACAATGGAATGGGTCGATGGTTTTCGTTTAACAGACAGTGAAAGTTTGGAGGCTAACAATTTAGACCGGAAAAAACTTGTGGATACGTTGGTGCAGTGTAGTCTGAGACAGATTATGGGTTCAGGCTTCTTTCATGCGGATCCCCATGCCGGAAATCTCCTTGCCACTCGAGATGGACGTTTATGCTACCTTGGTAAGTAGTTCGACCTTGGCTTTGTAACATTTTATCAACACCAAGCTAATTTATACATCCTTTCATCTTGTACAACTTTCTCTTCAAACTCATTAAGATTTTGGAATGATGAGCTATGCAGACGTAGCCCAGAGAAACGGCTTTCTCCTCGCCGTTGTACATATTGTGAATCGGGACTGGAGTGAGCTTGTGCGAGTATATCAACGATTGGGATTCATCCCATTAGATACGGACGCAAGACCCATCGAGCTCGCATTGGAACAGGCATTACCTGATGTCTTAAATGCAGATATTAGTGAATTGAACTTTAAGAATGTCGTTGGGAAGTTGGGGGATATTATGTACAAGTTTCCATTTTCGCTTCCACCGTTTTATATTAGCATTATTAGATGCCTCGGTGTATTAGAAGGACTTGCAATTCAGGTCGATCCAAAGTCGAGAATCATTAGTGAGGCATATCCCTACGTTGCGAATCGTGTCTTGACGGACGATTCGCAAGAGGAGCTTAGGGAGGCGCTACGCAGATTGATTTTCACTGCCGATGGACATGTACGATGGAGTAGGTTAGAGTCATTACTTGACGAAGCCAAAGATTCAAGTGGCTTCGATATTGTGCCGGCCGTGAGCAAGCTGGTGGACTTTATTATTTCGAATGAAGGAGGGGGACTGCTTGATGACATTGCCGACCAAATTGTATTGGAGGCTGATTCGTTAGGTCGGGATACCTTGCTGTACATTACAAGAGCATTTGGGGCATTGTCGAATCCAGATGGGCCAGCAGCCACAGCGAAAGCATTACGAATCCTGGTCGAGCACATGCAAAATGAGCAAGAAGCTGGAAATGATTCAACATCATCTGCCACCAAAGCCATGACCAAAGTTCTTAGTATCGTCGTAGACACTCTTCCTGAGCCAACCCCAGCAATGAAACGTACACTGAAAATAGGGCGAGTCTTGGGTACAAGAGGTGTATCTACCTTGGCAGCTACATCAAATAAAAATGCTGCTACTGACACTATCGACGCTGTGAACAAATTTGTTCCTCTCATGCGTAAGCTTTCACAAGAACCAAGGGTGACGAGCAAGGCAAGTGAAATAGTGGCAAGACTGAGTGAACGGTTTGTAAGTAGAGGTTTGAGAGCCGTTTTTGGATTGCCTCCTCCAGCATTTGAAACAATTAATACCAGCAAATAATGATCTTTCATGTAAACAATCTGTTAAAACTACGCCAGACCTCATCCAATTTATATTCATCAACATTGACTTTATGCGCTGGCATTGACAGATTTGAGCGCCGATTCAACCTCCTTGTAGGTACTGTGATGAGGACCGAGGACTTGCTTGCTGGTGATAAGCAACTTTGTCAAAAGAGCCCTTGCCTCATCCCCACAATTGGCTGTATGTAGGTCAATAGCATAATGCTTGCCCGATTCAATTGTGTATTCTGTGTCTTCGCCATATTTGGAGCACGCAATTTGTACAATTCTTTGTTTGCCTTCAACAACTCCTCATCATTATTGCCTCTTTCATACATAGACTTGGCATAAGCAATATTGCGCTTTGCGAAGGCATCCCCCAGATCATTGCCAATTGCTTCAAACACTTCAAGCTGGTTCTCAAAGTGAACCACTGCCCTCTTTGCACTCTCTTCTGTCCCCTCGTCAAGAGCGATGCTCCCAAGAACGCCATGTGCGTTTGCTTCTATTTTGGAATAACGCATTGACACCTGCGGTGAATCTTTCCTCATGCGATCAATCAAGGATATAATTACATTTGCAGTTACTCCAGCTTCTCTCTTTTGCACAGGTCGCAAACGCTCAAACACGGAACCGAGTGCACACAGCTTCAAATAAAGAGCCTCCACCCGTCGTCGTGTATCGTCGGGGTATTGCCTTCGGACGAACGATACAAACTCGGTCGCGATATCAATTCTAAGCTCCTTTTGATATGGCAGCCTGGGCAAACTTGCCACGGCTCGACGAATTTATTCATACCACTAGCCTGCTTACTCTTGGCTGCCGCATATTCAGCGAGGCATTCGAGGTGGGTCAGATCGTTCTGGTATTCTTGATGGCAACTAGTACAAAATAGCCACGGATTCACAAATTTATTCATACCACTAGCCTGCTTACTTTTAGTTTCTGCAAATCCAACAAGGCAAGAGAGATGGACAAATCCGGCATCTGTGCCTCGGCAAGCACAATCACGTCTCAATGGCTGACCAGTCTCGTCAGCTCCCCCATCCAGGCACAAGTAACACACCGGTGCTGAGTCGTCGATCGTCGCCATCCTTTACTATGGGGTGAGGTTGGTGATATCACGGTCCTGACCGCATCGCCATGAATATCACACGGATGCGCATGTAGTACATAAATATTTCGCGAGTCTCAACCCCAATCATCCACATCCCCATCCTTGTGCTCTCTCAAACAACCTCCAACTCAACCCCTTCAACCATTCGTCAGACTCCGTCTAACTTCGGAGATACTGGCTCCAACTCAAGCGATATGAAACAGAAACACCTGGAGTCATGCCTCTCGTCGCTTCCAAATCGCATCTTCACAAGCCCTAAAATCGAGCTTGAGCAATACCCCACCTCCGTCGAACTAACATCCTTGTTAAAACTACGCCAAACCTCATCTAATGTATAACCATCAACATTGATTTTATGCGCTGGCATTGACAGATTTGAGCGCCGATTCAACATCCTTGGTTACATTATGATGAGGACCGAGGACTCGCTTGCTGGTTGCTAGCAACTTTGTCAAAAGCTCCCTTGCCTCATCCCCACGATTGGCCTTGTGGAGATGAACGGCATAGATTATAACCGCATCAATTGTGTCGACATGGTGTTCACCAAGTTCAGCGACACGCAATTCATAAATTTCCTGGGATGCCCTCAACAACTCCTCATTAATATTATTGCCACCTTCATACTTTGACTTGACAATAGCAATATTGCGCTTTGCGAAGGCAGCCCCCTTATCATCACCAATAGCTTCGAACACTTCAACTGCTTTCTTGAGGTGAACTACCGCCCTCTTTGCACTCTCATCTGTTACCTCTGCGAAAGCAATCTCACCATGGGTATTGTGTGCGTTTGCTTCTATTTCGGAATAACGTTCTGGCAGCGGCGATACATCTCCTTTCATCCGATCAATCAAGGATAGAATTACATCTGCTGTTACTCCAAGTTCCCTCTTTTGCCTAGGTTGCAATCTCCCAAGCATGGAACCGAGTGCACGCATCTTCAAATGAAGAGACTCCACCTGGCTCTGTGTCTCGTCTGGATACTGCCTTCGGACGAATGAGACAAACTTGGTGGCGATATCAACTGCAAGCTCGTTTTGGTATTCTTGATGGCAGCTAGGACAATCTAACCACGGTTCCCTGAATTTATTCATACCACTAGCCTGCTTACTTTTGGTTTCTGCAAATCCAACAAGGCAAGAGAGATGGACAAATCCGGCATCTGTGCCTCGGCACGCACAATCGCGTCGCAATGGCTGACCATCATCGTCCGCATCCGCATCAAGGCACAAATAGCACACCGGTGCAGAGTCGTCGATCGTCGCCATCCTTTCCTATGGGGTGAGGTTGGGGATTATCACGGTCTTCCCGACCGCATCGCCTGAATATCACACGGATGCGCATGTAGTACATAAATATTTCGCGAGTCTCATCCCCAATCTTCCACATCCCCCCACCCATGATAGGACACCAGAATCCACTTGCTCAACACATTGTCTCTGAGGATACTGACAACTAGATAAACGATGAAACAGAAACACCTCGAGTCATGCCTCTCGTCGCTTCCACATCGCATCTTCGCAAGCCCTAAAATCGAGCTTGAGCAATACCCCACGTCAGTCGAACTCACATCCTCCAGTGTACTAACAGCACTTGCCCAGGGTGATGCTGGACCAGGCATTACTGTGCTCGACCTAGGATGTGGAACGGGTATGCTCGGGTTAGGGTTTGCATTGGTTGAGTGCGACTTGGTTTATCTTGTTGATTGTGATGCCGATGCGTTGGACA
>Ga0247843_1006195_pt1 | contig 15838 bp, 15 predicted proteins | sample LaCruzMarch2017__FD_192420 | JGI IMG/M metagenome (GOLD analysis project Ga0247843, IMG submission 192420) | Freshwater microbial communities from meromictic Lake La Cruz, Castile-La Mancha, Spain - LaCruzMarch2017_8m | ecosystem: Environmental > Aquatic > Freshwater > Lake | place: Spain... | reverse complement strand
GGCACGATGTCATCGGCGAGCCTACCTTTGCAGACGCCATCCTCGACAGACTGGTTCACAATGCCTACCGCATCGCCCTCGACGGACCATCGCTGCGAAAGACCGGCACCGACCACGACGGGGCCAGACGATGAGCATGATCTCTACCCCGGGTTGCCCACCGGTCCCTCCCACGCGCCCGTCACCGCCAGCCTTGTGGCGGGCGCGGCGCCGGGCACGCAGGTCCCTCCCGTGGACAACCCTCCGCGCCACCAACACCCTTGACTGCGGACACTGAAATCCAGAATGAAGAGAAGCCCTGCAGGCCCCTCACGAGGGTGGCTGGATGTTCATGGAACGGCCGGCCGGATGCTCGTGGAATGGATGGCCGGATGCCGTGGAATGCGCAATCGGTGTAGCCGGGGCCGAAGTAGAAGATCGCCGCGTCGCGGTCGCCCAGAACATGGCGCTTGAAACTCTCCGCCGTCTCGGCTGCCGTACGCAGCGGCCCGCAGAGAATTACCGCCAGCCGTCGATGTGGTTCGTCATTCATCGGCCAAGCTCCAGCGAGCGTCTATCCAGCTTTGCCGCCAGACTTTTCGCACGGCCGTCCTGAGGATGACGTCGAAGCAGGGGGAAGCACTATCGAGTCTCATGGGCGGTCGTGTACTTGCTCCAGCCCGCATCGTCATCACCTGCTTATTGCCACCGGATGTGGACCGACCCTCACCACCTTGACGCCCGCCCCACACTCCGGCAAATACGTCCTCACCTCGCGGGTGTAGCTCAATGGTAGAGCAGAAGCTTCCCAACAAACATCGACAGCGTTGTGCGTAATAAAAAGTGCATATTATGCAATTGTTTACACCAAAAACTTATTCCTAAAACGCACCAATAAACATTGAGAATTGCGGTATAGTTGCACAGGAAATCGTACCACTTTTGGTATGTTAGAGACCTGCGGCCTTCCCGAGTGTATCGCCGGCTCTCTCCTTCAGGTTTCCAAGCGTAAATAGCAATTTGAACAGCACCAGTGGCGGACCCAGCTCTGTTCAGCGAACAGGAAACTGCGGAGCTCCGTCGCTAGCGCACTTCGTGACACAGGTTCAGTGGAGCAGGTGCTTATCGAGTCGATCGATAGTCTCGGCCAGGTGAGATCGCAGCCTAGCCAGCGTCAACGTGGTCAGCACCGGTCGACGATCACTGACCACCAGAAAGAGGTCGAATAACTCATCGGAGTGCTTAGCTAACTCGACGAGATGAATGCCACTGGGCCCACACGTGCCGGCTAGCCAGTTCTTCACCGTCCGCTCACAGGCTCCCGTCCACTCATCACGGTCTTTATCGAGCGTCGGCTGTCACCGAGCTCGTTCCGCAGAGCGGTAGCGACCTACTGATTAAGTTGCACAGCCTCGAGCTTGAAATCCCGGCTGAACTTGCGTCTCTCCATCAAAACTCTCCAGTTCCAAAAACACGTTAACTCGGCGCCCTCAAAACCGGCAGCAGCTTGGCGTAGCCAAAAGCGTCGAAATCTCACCGATAGATGCTGGCAACACGCTCGGCAAGCTTGTCGTCGTAGAAATGCGCCACTCGCTCAGAACTCTGGGTTCGCCTTGTTTCGCGCTGCTGTTTCGGAATCTGAGCTACACCGAAGACTTCGCGGCCCACGATCTCCAGATCATGGTCAATTGTCTCCATCTTTCCAACCAGGTCGAGTTGGTTGAGGGGGAATGGGCAAAGGTCGACTTGCGGCGCCCAGTGAATGTTCCGGTACAGACCTCCCTGTTCGACGAAGCTGACGAAGTCGGCGAAACTCAGTTCCGACGACCGTCGCCCCGAGGCCTGGCCGACGAAGGCGTAGCTCTTTCGATCGAAGCCGGGGTTGATCTTGTCCAGATAGGCGGAGAGCAACCTTGAGAACGGGTCGCGGACGAACATGAACTTGAAGTAGCTGTCTGCGGCCCGCGGGTTCCACCAGTGCCACGGATACTTCGAGAACATCCGCTTGGACGTGCGCCCTGCGTCGTCGGCACTCATGGCCGCCCGATCGTCCGGAAAGGTCAGCCAGGCGAGCGTCTTGCTGATTGTGGAGTTCGCTGCCTTGGGCACTCGCACGTAGACGTACCGCTTGTCATGGGAGACCGCGCTTCTGTTGAGGACCGGGAGTCGCAAGGGTTCCGGGATGGGCCTCAGCAGCGGATGCATCGCGATCAGCTTCTGGCCCAGGGATCGTTCAGCATAGTTGTCCAAGATGGCCCTCGGCGTTTACCTTCGTCATTGTGTGCAGGTCTTTCCATATCAGTCCAATCCCGATCTCCCGATCAGCCTGTCTCGGCCACAGCCCTGTCTATCGGACGTCTTTCGGGGGAACCAGGTTATTCCCGGTCACGGCCGGGCTGGCGAAGGCCATCGGCGACGATACTCCTTGCCAAAATCATACAATTGGCGCTATTGAACGCGCTCTCGCCGACCGGCGCGTGAAGACGCCCTAGCTATGAAGTCGGAATGTGCTGAACGTTGTCTGCATCAAGTGGGGAGACAAATACGCGCCCTACTACGTCAACCGGCTCCATGCCGGAGTGACGCGTGGTCTCGACAGACCCTTCCGATTCATCTGCTTCACCGATGACGCGGCAGGCATTGATCCGGCCATTGAGACGCATCCGCTGCCCATCGAACCATTCGAGGCCGATATCGTTGCGGCCATGCAGCGGCGGGGACGACGTGGTGCCTGGCGTAAACTGTCGCTGTTTAGGCCTGGTCTGGTGGGGATGTCAGGGCAACTCCTCGGCTTCGACCTTGATGTGGTGATCACGGGCAACCTGAACGACATCGTCGACTTCGCGCCAGAAAGAGTGACCATGAGGCGGGATTGGCGCTACGAGTGGCGCGGAAAGCATGGCGGTCATGGTTCGGTGTTCAGCTTCGTCCCTGAACTCCACCCGTACCTGTACGAAGAGTTCGCCGCCGACCCGGGCGGTTCGGTGGCCCGGCATCGTGGAAGCGAGCAGTACTACACCTCCATGACTGCGCTTCGCCACTGTCAGCTGGCCTACCTTCCCGGCCGTCTGGTCTGCAGTTTCAAGCGCGACTCAATACCACCGCCACCGCTGAACTACTTCATCGAGCCGCGGCTTCCTACTGACTGCCGAGTCATGTGCTTCCACGGTAAGCCAAAGATGGACGACGTTCTTCCAGGCTATGCTGGTTCAATCCTTAACCACAGCCTGCCTGTCCCGTGGTTGAAGGAAATGTGGGAACGGAGCGCCGGCGATTAGCCAAACGGCCTGAGGAGCTCGTACAGCTCTGGTTCGGTGGTCGACAGGTTCACTCGGCCGCTCAGTCGCTCGAGTGCGATGCAGTCGGCCACTGTGTGCATTGGCAACACGTTTGTATGCCGATGCTTGGACCCCACGATGCCATTACCGTCGATTGAGTAGGTCTGACGATCCTTAAGCCCGATGCCCGCAATAACATACTCCGAGCTGCATCCATGATCCTGCAGTGCCACCAGGAGCGCCAGAATCCCTGTAGAGGGGCGGTACTTCGCCCGAACGTCACGTCGCCTGCTGCCAAGTTGCCAACTGATCCACCACCGGCACCACTCCAGAGCGTCACGCCCCTGAACCGCCAGTGGTTGCGTACGAAACGCCGCGTCCACCAACGGATAGGAACCCACCCATTTGCGCGTCAGTGCCGTTCGCTGTTCAACTGAGAACAGGCGCTCGTTTCGTTCAGGCTGGCCGGCGGACAAGTAGTCCCGAATGATGGGAAGCTTGTCGCCGCGACCCGGATCTTCAAACAGAACCAGATCGGTTGAGCGGAAATCGCGGATAGCGTCGACCTTAGTCCGGTAAATGGCCGGGGCCTCGCGTCCTGACGCAAGGCCCTTCGCCAGGACTGTGGAACTGGCGACGATCGTACGTTGCGCAAATCCTGAAACCTTGTCGGGAGCGGAGAGAAAGGCTGCGTTGGCGCAGTAGATCGCTTCGCCTCGCGGAATGATCGGCCCCGGCTTAGAGCCTAAGATCACGATACGCCTCTGCACGATCTCGCCTTCCCTTTGTTGCTGCGGGGTGCCAAGGCTATAGGCCTGAGGGTATGCCGAGGCTCACGGAAGGATCTGATTTGCTCGCCGATCTGCATCGCAGCATGAACTACCATCTTGTGCCGCATCTGCTCTCTGGGAGGTTTTCGGCTGCCAGCCTGAATCCGTCTGCCTTTCGCCATGTGGCCGTGTTTCCGCGCCTCGGCCTAGCGTACAATCGGGTGAAGAAGAATGCCAACTCTACGGTCATGTCGGCATTGTACTTTCTGGAAACGGGGCGGATAGGACGTGGACGGGAATCCAAGCTTGGCGTGCCGAGCTTGGTGACCGTCTCGCCGATGGTGCTGCCTCGACTGCGATCACTCCACTACTTCGCCATCGTTCGCAACCCGTACTCCAGGGTGTTGTCCGCGTTCCTGAACAAGTTCGCCAAGCAGGACTACGTGGAGCGCTTCGGGCGTTTCGAACTCAATGCCGAAGGTTTCGCTCACTTCGTTGCGTGGCTCGAGCGAGACGGTCTGGACCAGGATATGCACTGGGACCTGCAGAGCAAGCTTCTGATGACCGTCACCAGACAGTTCGACACTGTTCTCCATTTCGAGTCGTTTCCTGTGAAGTTCACGCAGTTCCTCGCAAGTCGAGACATTGCGCTGCCGAACCAAATTCAAGATATATTGGGGTCAGTCAACGCCGCCAGCCGCACGCATGCGGCGCAAAGGTTGCGCGACTTCTACTCGCCGGCTGTAGCAGGGCAGGTTGCCGACCTGTTCCGGTCGGACTTTGATCTGCTGCCCTATGAAGTAGACTTCGAGAAGTCAATTGGGTCCTAGAGGTGCCAGTGTTCCTTCACGAACGGCGCACGCCTGAGGTGGCCGTGGTGTTTGTGCATGACGTCCTTGGGCTTTGTGCCGCCTGAGAACGATACGATAGACTCACCAACTCCAGGTAGGCGAGCCTCGCCGAGGAAGGCGCTGGTCAGACCCAATTGCCCGAGGGTCCAACCGAGAAACGACGAAGCCGCTCTGGCAGAGCAATCCTTGCGAAAGATTAGGACCTTGTTGTCCTCGAAGAAGTCCATTTCTCGGCCCGCGAACTGATGCTCGAGCCAACGTTGCTCACTGAACCGGTTCCCTGAGTTCAAGCCGGGAAACTTCTCTGACCAGCCTTGCGGGTCTTCGATAAACTCGTCCCAGATCTTCCGGTGGCTGCCGACCTTCACGCGGTACACTGCACCGTGGCCACGTGATATGGATCGCTTGGACCGATGTCGGGCGATCACGAACGTCTTTTCCGGATCAGCACCCAGGAAATCTAGATTTCCGACGATGACGATATCTACGTCGAGGCTGACCACGTAGGTGTCACGGGCAAGGCCGAGGAACCCATCGGAGAACGTCGAAATCTTCGGCCCATTGCCGATCATGGCCTGCTTTGGCAGCGGACGAACTTCTATATCCGGCAACAGTCTCGCACCATCGTCGGTGATGCAGAAGAAACGATGCGGAATCGACATGTGCCGGGCGACGCTGGCGCGCAGAATGTTCACATCCTCGGCCGTGTAGCGCGACCCCCACTTGTAGCAGACGATGTTCAGGAAATCGAGCACTTGGCTGCTTTCAGGGATTGGGGCCAGTCTGGGTTATCGTGTGAAGCACGCGCTTTCAATGCCGTCGATGTCTATTCATAGGCATAGGGCGACAGCAAGAAGGTCTCGCCGCCGATGAGCGCGCGATGCTCATAGCCGGCAGGATAGATGCTTTCCCCGCCGGCAAGGCAGCCGATCAAGTCGGCTACGATCTGAACGGTCGTGAGAATAGCGGTGCTATCCTGTGCCGGTAGGTATTCGCTGCACGCCGCCGCTGGCAACACCGCGCCCACCACGCCGAGTTTGTCGTGCACGAAGAACGGTGTGCGCCCGTCGGCGGTCAGGTCCTGTGACAGCCCCAGACCCTGGTCGCCGAATACAAATACCAGCGCGTCCGGATCATCCGTTCTCACTTGGCCAACCAGCCGCTCGAGGTTTACGGCAGCGTCGACCGCCGAGGTTTCGTAACGGGCTGCAAAGTTCCGGACGGCCGCGGAATCGACGTCGGCCAGCTTCTGGCCAGTGTAGTGGAACGGCGGTCGAAGCTGGAGGATCGTCAGCTGTGGGCGGCTCCGCGAGCCAATATCCGACAGCCGCGCCAGGTGTTCGGAGAAGACGTCGTCGAGCGACGGTCGCAGAAGTGACAGCGGAAACGCCCGACTTAGTCTGCACGCACCAAAAAAGCCGATGTCGCGCGCTGGACCGTCGACGAAGCCGTCCCGGCAAATCGAGGGCCGCTGGGCAATCTCGTAGTGGTCGACAAACGGCCCCTTCATTGCACCGAATTTCGTGTCCTCATACAGGGCATTGGTCTCGTACCCGTTCATGGCAAAAATTGTCAGCAACGGGCTGGGCGTGTTGCCGGAAACCATGCCGCCGGTGACATAGTCCTTTAGATCCAGCAGGTAATTACGGTTCAACGACAAGATGAGGTCCAGCGAGTTGCGCGTGGGATAGGTCTCGCTGAACACGTTCCGGAGGACGCGGAAGTCGCCCGTCTCTAGGTAGGTGTTTAGGCGCGAGGCGCTCCCTCCGAGGTGTCTCGCCAGCAGGCTGTTCGGTACGGCTGCCAGCATGCCGACGAGATAGACATTTGGGCGCGTCACGAATTCCGGCACCCTGACATAGGCGAGCGGATCGACGACCGTTTTTTCCATATTCGGAGCTGCCTGCGGCAGCTCTGGCAGCCGACCGGCAACCACAGTGAGGGCAGGGACGGGAAGGGCCGCCAGCACTGCTGCCATCACCATGGCTGCGATGGCACGCGCTTGCGCCGTTCTGGCCGCGAACCGTCGCCCGAGAAAGAACATTCCCGCAGCGACCGCTCCCCCAAGCGCGCCGACCCCGACCTGAATGCCGGTCGGCAGATCGGTGAAGATCAAAACGACGTTCCACAAAACCAGGGCTGCGACGATGCCGATGAGGATCAACTGCGCCAGACGCCAGCCCCTGCGGCCGATCCACCCGACAACACTGGCCGACAGAGCCGCTGCGACGGCGAGCGTCACGGTGATCGCCAACATATCGTCCGGTGGAAGTATTTGCCGGAACTGCCAGCAGGCCGGTAGGGCACCCATGATGATATAGCACGCTATGAAGAGGCGGCCGGTTGCCGCAGCTGGGTTGCTATGCATGCTAGGGTCCACTACCAACTGAAGACGGTAGGTGTAGACAAGCACAAGCCACACTGCGCCGCGACAGTGTGGCCGAAGCGGGCAAGGGATCCTGTGACTTCAGAGACGTATTTGACTGCGTCAGCAGGCCGTCTCAGGGCGCCGTCGGCATCAACTCCATACTTCGGTGAGTTGGCCACCCGCATCGCCAGCCTGGGAGGCCTGCACAACGCCCATCTCCATATCGATCGCGCCGGTACCTATCACCGCACCGTCCAGTTGCTCGCTGAACGGGGGGTACGCAATGGCTCTTCCCTGCCTATACCCGGCAAGCACGCGGTCATCCCCCTTGTGCATGCAAGCGAGCTCTTCGATCCGCCCGTGCTGCGGGCACGAACGGCGGGCTATCTCGAAAGCATGGTCGAGGTGGGTACGGCTGTCGCCGATACCGTAGTCGATGTCACCACCGATCGCGTCGGTCTGACGGCGCTCGAAACCTTCCTCGATCTGAAGGCCGAGTTCGCCGGTCGCCTCCTGTTCCGTCCCGGTGCTTACACCCCGCTGGGCTTCCGCGACGACGAACCGCGCCGCTGGGACCTGTTCCGCGAGGGCGCGTTGGTGGCCGATCTCATCGGCCTGCTGCCCGAGCGCGACGACAAGGCGCGCTACCCCGACCATATCGGATTTGTCGAGTCGTGCCGCCGCGGCATCGGCCTCGCCCTCGAGCTGGGAAAGCCCATCCATATCCATGTCGATCAGGGGAACGTGGCCCGCGAGCAGGACAGCGAGATCGTCGCTCGAATCGTCCGCGAGATCACCGGAGGCCGCCCCATTGGACCTGACCCGCTGGTCTGGCTAATCCACGTCATTTCACCATCGACTTACGACGAAGCACGTTTCCAGCGACTGCTGGCCGAACTGGCCGACATGAATATCGGCGTGATCACCTGTCCATCCGCCGCGATCAGCATGCGGCAGTATCGGCCCCTCGAGTCTCCCACCTACAATTCGATCGCCCGGGTACTCGATATGCTCGCGGCTGGCATCCAGGTTCGTGTCGGCTCCGACAATATCTGCGACATCACTTCGCCGGCCGGCACCGTCGACCTGCTCGACGAAATCTTCGTACTCTGCAATGCCATGCGCTGCTACGACATCGACGTCTTGGCGCGCATGGCGGCCGGACAGCGTCTTTCCACCGAGGAGCAAGCGCGCGTCGCTCACCATCTGAGGGAGGAACAAGCGTATATCGCCGAGGTGGTCGGCGCTGCGGGCGCGGACCGGCTCTAGCCGAGCAGGTGCGTTGTGAGGAAGTCACGCAACTCGCCACGTTCCTGCAGCAGGTAGAGCAGCGCATGCTCCTTGAACCTCTGATCGGGCAATAGCCGGGCAGAAGGCAGGAGCGCGTTGATCTCCTTCGCCCCCAGGGCGTCCCGCTGCCGCAGGGCCGAATACGCGAGGACGATATCGCTGCGGGCGCCGGCCGAAAGTGGGGCACAAGCCACAAGCAACTGCTGCAGGTGCAGGTGCCGGGAGGGTTGATCCGCGCCTGCGGCCAGCACCCGTGGCCAGCCACTAAGCAGCGCCGCGCAGATCGCGGGGATGCCTCCCGAGCTGGTGCCAAGCGCAACCACCCGCGCATAGCCCTTCGATGCCGCGAACGCGTCGGCCCAGCGTGCTGCGGCCTCGATGGTTGCGCCGATCCCTGGGACACCAGACAGGTAGTGCTGGCGAGTAGGGTCGCGCAGCAACAGCAGATCGACGGCGTGCGGGTCGAGAGCGCAGAGGATAGCGTAAGTCGGGGCAGTCAACCGCATCGCACGGCTGGAGAATCCGACTACCAGGGTCTTTGCCGGAGCGGCGCGCGAATCAGACCTGAAGAGGTCCGCATTGTCTGCGAGCGGTTCACGACGCCATTGGTCTGCGTGAACCGACCTCTGCCGGGCGTCCCTGAGCAGGCCCGCCACGCGCCGCCGTTCGCCCATTGCCTGCAGTGTCTGAGCCGGGTGCTGGAACGCGGACGCAACGTTCAGCCAGCGTTGCGCCAACATGGTCTCGAGCTCGCCCGGTGTCGCTACGTTCTCAGCAGCGTGCCGTGCTGCCTGGAACTCGAGGCGCGATCTGGCGCGCGCCAGCATCTGGTTGTCGAGGGGATGTCCCTGGAGCTTGGCTGTCGCCTGGAGCAGTGCTTCGTCGACATCTCCCGCCTTGCCCAGAAATGGCGGCTCAGTCGCGCACCCCAGTTCCACTAGGTAAGCCGCCATGGTCCGCACCGTGGTGAAGTGGCGCGTCGCGCCTTCGGGCATTGTCAGGCCCAGCAGTCCCTCCGTGGCCATCAGGATACGAACGCTCGACAGTGAGTCGCCGCCCAGTTCGACGAACGCGTCCTCGACGCCGACCGACGCAACATCGAGCTCGTCGGACCAGATCTTCGCCAGCGCCGCCTCGAGGCCATTGGCTGGGGCCGATTGAGCGACCTGGGTCAGGTGCTCAGCATAGAGCGCCGCGACCTCCGATCGCAGCACCTTGCCGACGCTCGACTTTGGCAGGTCCGCGACCATGAGGAAGCGATGCGGCACCTTGAAGTGCGCCAGCCTGCCGGCAACGAAGGCCTCGATATCGGCTGGCGTCGCGATCTTGCCGGATCGCAACACCACTGCCGCCCCCAGGTCCTCACCTAGGGTCGGGTGCTTCACCGCAAATACGGCAACCTGCTCGATGCTTGGATGCGCGAGCAGGGCTTCTTCCACTTCGCGCGGCGAGATCTTCTCGCCGCCACGATTGATCAGGTCCTTGGTCCGGCCCGCGAGAAACAGTTCGCCGTCCGGATCGATGAAGCCTAGGTCTCCGGTCAAGAACCATCCCTGCCGGAACGCCACCGTGTTCGCCTCGGCATCGTCCAGATAGCCGGAAAACACGTTCGCGCCCCGTACCGCGACTTCCCCCGTCGCGCCCTGCGGTAGCTCTGCTCCCGCCCCATCGATGATGGCGATGGTTGTGCCGCATGGCAGGCCGGTGGAATTGGGCTTGCGGACGGCAGGGGGCAGGCGCGTCGAGGTGATCAGCGGCGCGGCTTCGGTCATCCCGAAGGTCTGGATCACAGGTACGCCGAAACAGTCCTCGAGGTCGTGCATCCACTCGGGCGGCAGCGCCGCCGCAACCGAGCGCAGCAGGCGCAACGAACTCCCCAGCCAGTCGGACTTGAGCTCCTTAGCGCGATGGTACAGCGCACGTACCGTCGTCGGTACTCCCTGGAACCAGGTGGGCCTTAGTCGCTCGATCAGCTCCAGTGCAAGGTCGACTTTGAACCCACCGGCGGAAATGATCGAGCCTCCCGCCGCCATAGGTGCCAGAAGCAGGTCCACGACACCGCCCACGTGATACTGCTCCCACATCGAGAGCACGCGGTCGTCGGCAGACAAGCCAATGGACTGGGCGACGTTTCGGGCGCCGACTGTCAGGTTGCGGTGTGTGAGCGGCACCAGCTTGCTGCGCCCCGTTGTTCCCGAAGTCAGCAGGATAATTGCGACCTCGTCAGGCACTGGTGGCGCGGCGGCAGGCGCCCACGCTCTCGAACCATATTCGACTATCGAGATGCTCAGTCTCCCGGCAACGTTCCGCGCGGCGTCGCACCTCTGGTTGCCGACCAGCAGCGAGGTGATGCGAGCCTGCGCGAAGTAGGCCTCAAGCTCTGCCTCGGTGTAGGCTGGATTGAACGGCACAGCAACGCAGGTCGACATCACCGCCAGCAGCGCCACCGACATATCGGGACCATTCGGCATTACGATCCCCATGCGTTCACCGCGGGCAGGGTTGCCTAGTGACGCGGCAATTCCGGCCACCTGCTGCTGGAGGTCTGCATAGCTCGTCTCGCCACCGGCCGCGTCGATCAGGGCCGTGCGCTGGCCATAATGGCCGGCGAGATCGGCGAGAAACTCGCCGAGGGTATCGGTATCAGCGCTCACGCAGTGCCTTCCTTTCGGCCGGACGCTTCAGCCGAGATGCGCCGCCAGATCGGGATCACCGTTTCCTCGACGCTTCCGTTCAGCATCTTCTCCCGCTCCAGCCAGCGCTGCAGCGAACGCTTCGGCCGCTTCCGGTTGGCAATGCTGCCGCGCGCCACCTTGGCTGTGAGCTCGCTGATGGATTTTGACCAGTAGTGGTTGATGCGGATCACCGAGTAGCTCACCTGCGCATCGACCGCCCTCTGACGCACCGGCTGCATGTTCTCGTCGATGATCGCCCCGGCCCAGGTCGATTTTGGCTTGTGAACATTCTGCATCCGCACAAGCCGTGGATTGACGACACTCTTGCCGTCGCGCGACCAGCCCGTCACGTAGTTCGAGCGATCGTCTGTCTTGCCGTGGTCGAAATTATCCGCCCGTGTCCCCGCAAGGTCGAGGCAGTGCCGATAGCTCTCGAGTACGGGCCCTGACGGCTGCGTCCCGTTCCCACCCGACCCGAACAGTACCCACCAGACAAACAGCGCCGCGACGCCTTGATATGGCTGCAGTACCTCAGGGAGTGGCCGGTCGTTCGGGCTGAAAAGGAATTCGTCGAGGTCGATGAAGGCGATCCATCTTGCCTCCATCCGGAAGCGTCGGATGCAGTCGTTGTATGCGACCACCTGCGGGTGCTTGGGCCAGTTTGTGATGGTGATCATCCCGCGTGCGACCCACGGGGCGATGACGTCGCGGAAATTATCATCGCTCGCGTCGTTGTAGAGGTAGAAATGGCTCACCCCCACACCTTCGTGGAAGCTCAGCCACTCTGCGAGGTAGGGCGCTTCGTTCTTGAAGATAGCGCACACCGCCAGCTCGTGACGAAACCGAGCCTTGCGATCGCGCAGGCGGGCGAGCCAGCCGCCAATCGCGTCTATCGGGCTGCGCATCGCGTCTTGACGGTCACTTCGACGCTTCGTGCTGCAGGCAGAAATCGGCCTTCATGCGCTCCCGGTGCCACTCCGATGCCATCGGCACGTCGGCGCATTCATGAAAGCTTGGCGTTCCCAGCGTGAAGTGCAGAAGCTTGGCGTCCTGGTTCTCTCCGAATTCGTCCGGAAGCCAGTTCCACTCGATGGGCAGCTCACCGATCAGAGAATCGTCCAGCCAGGTAAACCGATGCAGCTGCGCGCCGGTGCCCTTGGCGACGAAATCGGCTGTGACCACCCGGTTTGCCGGGTGCCCGCAGTTCCACAACACCACGCTGGACCAGTTCTTGCGCGGATAGTCCTGGTTCACCGAGCCTAGGTACTTCGTCGGCGTCTTCGTCTTGTAGTCATGATGCACGCACAGCACCGCCTTGCTCTCGTCGCGCAGCGCCCACAGCTTGGCGATGTCGTCGCGCAGGATCATGTCGCCGTCGATGAACAGCGCCCAGCCAGCGTAGTTCATCAGGTGTGGAATGAGGAAGCGCGTGTAGATGAAGGCGTTCGATCCGTCGGAGTGACCCTCCGAGTAAGTCTTCAGATTGTTCAGCGCCAGCGGAGTGATCGCCACCAACTCGCTAGAGTGCCGGATGATGCTGTTGCTGCACACGTGGTAGGCAACAGCCTCGCGCTGATCGAACCCTATGAAAATGTTGAGCATGTTCCCCGCCAAACGGTGCCGATGCGGCACTGGCCCTTCTCTGTCGTTGGTGCAGTTGAGCAGCCTTCATGCCCGCCCGCAATACGGTTGCGGCCCGCGGCTCAGTCGCCAAGTGCCGAAATCTCGCGAGCCAGAGCAAGCACATCGCGCCCCGTCCCGAACTTCAACAGGGCCGCTTCCGCCCCCATGCGCGGGCTGGCCCGCGGACGGGCCCGTCTCAGGCTGGCGACCCTCTCGTCCTTGATATCGCGGCCGACGAAGGCCGACAGCCGCGCCAGCTGATCTTCATCCTGCATCAGCGTACTGTAGTCGATCAGCAACCGGGTCCCCGGTGCCGCCTGTTGGTAGGCGTTCAACATCCCCAGGTTGTATTCGTACCAGGCGCGTAGCGTACGGATGCCGCGCGTCGCATCGAGGCTCCGCTTGCCGGTGTAATGCGCATGCACTTCGCCCGGCCCGCGGTAGACGCAGATCACCTTGTGTGCCGGCAGCACGTCGCGCCAGAACGGATACGTCAGGCAGGTTCGAGGGTCCTTGAATCCCCAGGGCCTTCCCCGCGATTCCAGCTCGGCGACAAGCCGGAAAGCGTCGGACCGCAATTCCGCCTGTACACTGCCTGGATCGAGCGGACGAAACGTTCTTAGGCTGTTGCCGCCGGATCGACCGAGCAGCCGCTTGTTAAGGCCATTTGTGGATAGCCGCTCGAAGTGATTGCCGTCGTCATATCCTCCGGCCCCCTCGTGGTCGACCATCTCGATGCCCGACCGATGCAGCATCAAGGAGACCAGCGTGGTCCCAGATTTATGCATGCCGAGCAAGACGATCGGTGCCATGAAGCCCCCGTTGCAGGATAGGGCGATATTGCAGACTGGACGCAGCGCGGCAAGAACCCGGCGCCCAGGTTTGCAGCCTCGTCCCCATGATGCTACCCATCCGCTCCTTGCCTGCGGCGAAGACGAGCCAATGCCCCTGTTCGAGATCAACGGTCGCCGGATACTCTTCATCCACGTTCCCAAGAACGCTGGCACCAGCATCACCGGCCTGCTCAGCCGCTATTCGGCTCCTCGTCTCGACGGCAAGCTGCGCCTCTACGGCAAGACCTTCCGTCCCCGCCACCTGCATGGCGAACTGCTCGAGCAGATTCTGCATCCGGGCATGGTCGACTTTGCTTTCATGGTCGTACGCGATCCGGTTGCGCGCATGGTCAGCGAGTACTTCTACCAGCGCCGCCCCGGAACTTCCGGTTTGCGATGGCAGCGCTTCACTGGTTTCGATGCCTGGCTGGACTACTCGCTGTGGCGCAGCTCTGCCGATCCTGGCTACTGGGAGAACCATTTCCGGCCGCAATCCGCCTTCGCCTGTTTCGGCTGCGAGGTCTTCCGGCTTGAGGATGGTATGTCCGCCATTTCTGCGAGGCTGAGCGCGGTCACCGGCCAGCCGATCGCCGATGTCCCGACTCTCAACAGCCACCCAAAGGCGAAGTTGACCCCCGGCGCCGGCGCACGATCCCGCATCATCGAGCGCTACCGCAGCGATTTCGACCGTTTCGGCTACAGCGGGTGGAGCCCGGTCTGACGGAAGAGCGTTCGCCGGTTGATGACTCGAACTCGAGCCACGGCTGCCGCCCACCTCTGAGGAAAGCGGCCCCAATCACTTGAGTGACCAATTCCGGCAACCATGGGCAGGCATCAGAATCGACCGATGATTGATGCCGGTGAGGCAACCTCAAGCGCCTGCGCAGCGCTTTGTCTGGGAAACGCAACTGCCATGTCTCCAGCAGAAATAGGGCGCCTGCGCTCGCGGAGTGAAGCGCTAACCGAGCGGGTCTCTCACTGCCCGATAGAGCCCCCAGACATCCTGTTTGACGGGAAGCTCCATGCGCTCTCAATCAGAATCGGTCGGCAAACGCTCTCGACTACAGAGCATGCGGCCGTTACTGCATCTTCGGGATCATCAGTAGCGCTGCGTGGGTCGCGTAATGGTGGACCCCGAGGTGATTGCCGTGAGCTCTATCCGGTCGAAGTGGCGCCGGACCAATGGAGCGTATCAAGGACTAAGATGATACGCTCTCTGTTCGGGTTTAGCTTGGCTTGGGCGAGGTCACCGAGACCACGAATATCTGGCCAGAAGAAAACGCGGCTATTCAGCATTTGAAGCCAGTCCTGTGGTGACAGCCCATCCTCCAGGCATTTGGCCAATGACTTCTCGCTCAAGGGGACATTATCGGTCAGGAAGGCCCGACCGTAGCGAGGATGTTCGATCGTCGCTGTTTTCGCGCGCCGCTTCTGCTCCAAGCGCAGGCGGGTCTCGTCATCGACTTCAAAGAGGTCGAGGAGTTGCCTCGTCGAAAGCAGCCCGTGGCGCCGGATGCCATCCAGTGCCTCAGGGGAGGTGAGGTGATAGAGGCGTGGATGCTTTGTCGCGAGTTGTTCTGGGGTCACTAGGCGATCCATATGAATTGGCGGCGTGGCCGTTGCCGGCCGGCGAAAACTTGTTGATCCAGCGATTAGTCAGTCACTTGCTGGAGAGACGAAATGGCGAAAAAATCCGCACCAACCACCACTACCGAACCAAACCCGGAAGCCGTCAAGGCCGCTGTTGCGGCGGGCAAAGCCCTGATTAATGAGGGAAAGACCAAGGTCGAAGCGGCTATGGCGATTTTCCTCAAGATCGAGGATCAGTCGCAGGAAACCATCGTCAAAGCGTTCGTCGAGGGTGCCACTCTGACGGAGAAGGGAGCTCTGACGTATTGGTACAACTGTCGGAGGAAGGTGAAGAAGATGCGACTGCTCGGTCAGATCGAGAGCAACGCCAAAGCTCAGGGTTAGCTAGCGATCCGTAAGTGTCCAATATGGGTGTGGAGAGGGTGTCAATTACGGATTCTATAAGCGTCGAGATCTCCGTAAATGTTGCACATGGGTGTGTGGAGAGTCACACTTACGGAACCTCCATTGTAAAATCACTATCCAACGCAAGGAGGTCGTAATTACCCACCCCTTCGGCAGGCCGCGTTTTGACCGTTCTG
>Ga0247843_1006194_pt1 | contig 15841 bp, 9 predicted proteins | sample LaCruzMarch2017__FD_192420 | JGI IMG/M metagenome (GOLD analysis project Ga0247843, IMG submission 192420) | Freshwater microbial communities from meromictic Lake La Cruz, Castile-La Mancha, Spain - LaCruzMarch2017_8m | ecosystem: Environmental > Aquatic > Freshwater > Lake | place: Spain... | reverse complement strand
ATAATAATAACAATATAAGACGATGAGGAATAGGTAAGGTGTTATAGCAACAACGTTCTATATATTATGCTACGAAGACAAAAGATCCAAGATCCATCTCCAGGAGATGATAGGGGCTTCGACTTACTGTCATATTTCAAACGGAAACACACTAATTTGCTGGACCAAGACAGCAAGAGCCTTGAATAATTGTTTAGGCGTTGCTTTAGCAACTTCTAGCCAACAGCCAACATATTGCTTACAGTTGGGTGTTGGGATTGTTGGCCCTTTGTCTGACATCTCAAAATCCAACTCAGAGTAAACAAATGTACATTTTTTTGTTTTGTAATTACAACCATGGTTGATAAGAAGGTGGCATTTGGCTCAATTGGTTTGGGCTAGTAGCTGCATCAATTAGAGACCTCAAATTTGAATCAATTGGATTGGGATTCAGTTTGGTTGCTTCTGTAGCAGTGTCACTCACTACTCTTGGGAAACACTCTTCAAATCGTTCCTGGACAGAGTGTACATTGCTCCATATCCTATCTGAGAGCTGACGTTCAATCTCTTGCATCTTTTGATCGTTCTTGGTAAATGATTTCGATACGTACCATGCCATGACATCATCTCTGAGCAGCAAATAAAGGATTGGCTCCAAAACATTCTTTCTTCCATGCAGAGCTGCAGCTATAACGCCTAATGTTGGAACAATGATGCCTTCAAGACAAAATGGTCCAATAAATTCCGTTATGTTTCTTGTCAGGCGAAATGGTACGTCAAGCTTTTCCAACAATCCTGGGAAGAGGGGTATTACAATGGTTAGAACAAATTTGACCATCTATACGACAAAATGCAGCACACACCGTGATTGTATTGAGACCTAAAATCAGTTGGGACAATTTGACCAGTGGTAGTGCAGAATGCAAATCTGCTTGGAGTTCTTTCAACAATAGATAGTGAGGACTGAATTAGTGAGTTGGTTGCCAATTGAGATGAGAACACGTGACGGAATCGATACATTCCTTCCATAGATATGATCAGCCCCGACATGAACTTTGACATAATATTTGGGATGACAAACCTGAGGCATATATCATGATATGCATCCAGCTTAATTTGGTTCAAAGATTGTATTTCTTTGTCCAATTCTCTTTCTCCAAGTGTAAGGGTGCGTAACGCGGCAATTTTTGAAACCTGTTCCTGAAAGAATGCTGGAAGGGTGTTACTTTTTGAACCTCGAACATGGCAAAAAATAGAGTCCAAAGACTCATAAGATGGTTGATTGGCACTCATTCTCATACGCTGGGCAATTGGGAGCACTACATTTGGTCTGGTAGTTAAACATCTTCTACAGGCCCGAAAATCTCTGCGAAGAAATTTCTTTATCACATAATTCACCTGGGCTGATCGCTCATCATTCCTTATCCAGAATGGAATTGCAAGCTGCAAAAGGAATCGGTACATCTTTCCATCACTTCCAATCAGTGTAATTTGATGAACATGCTGCTTAGTTGAGCTGGTGGTCAATTCAAGGGTTTGGTGAAACTTTATAAGTTTTGCGTGAAGTTCTGGTATTGGTCTGACATCTAATATGCCAGATGACGTTGGTGCATATTGCCCAGGAATTTCAACTGCTGCAGCTCCCGAATGTCCACCAATACCTTCAGTGTTAGCGGCAATCAAAACAGCTTGCGAGCTGGCCTTAGCAGCTGCCAAAGCCGACGATCTTCTTGATTGGAATACTGCGTTATCGAGCGAGCTATACGCATCGTGCTGATGATTTGATATGTGTAAATAATTCGATTCACAAGCTCCAGCCCACAGGTCAGGAGGCTGCGAAGAAAACCAAGATAGCGAGGGCAAGACTTCCTGTAGGCTAGCGGTTTCAGGAACACGAGGAATTCCTTGCTCAAGCCACTTTTTCCATTTCTGTAGTTTGACCACAAGGCAGCCACCTTTGATTCCCTCTGTCTTCAGTAGGAAGTCATTTTCAAATTCACTGAAATATCTCGAGTGAAACAATTCAGCTCTCCTTGTTAAGGCACTATCAGGCTTCTCTTTGCAAAAAAAAATCGTCCCGATTGAGTTCAGTGTCTTCATACAAGCATCTAAATTACCAGGTATCTCTGTTCCGCCGTCCATGCTTGTTTTATGTTCAAGCTTAGACACCTTCTGGAGCAAAGCATCTATAGAATGCAAAAGGTCGGCATCATAGCTAGGCCTGAAACGTACGATTATATCTTCCAAGATGGATTCAAGCTTACTCCATAAAACTGGATGTACTTTCCTGAGATTTGATATGAATTCTTCAGCCAGTCTAAATGATGTCAGCACATCATCATCATTAGGAGAAGCAGCTATTTGACATGCAGATCTTCCAAGGTCACGTCGTTCTAAATAATAGGAACGAAGAGAGTAGTATACTGCTTGAGGGTGCTCTTTTAATAATCCAATAAGAATTGCTTTCATAGCTTGCGCTTCAATGCGGCAGAGACTGGTTGTGGTAGGAAAGAACGTGATGTATTAGTGACAAGATGTCAACACTCAGACGCTCCACCACATCGCCCGGCAATAAATCAATAACTCACCTTGACAGTAGCTGAGGTATCCACGGAAGGTACACCCAAGATGGTAAAACAGCACCACGTGTTTCAAAAGTACGGCAAAGGTTGCCATAAGTTGGTCCATCATTAGCAAGCATTGACAAACAGTATGGGATATGGTCACGAGACTTCTCATTTGAATCGCATCGCACTGCCTCGAGACTACAATGATTATTTTGTTTGAGAAAGGTCAGTACAAAAAGATCAGCTGAAGGCAATAAAAATCAAACGCACTCACTAACAGCTCATCGCTTGAACCAAATAAAGACATGTTTCCTCCGACAATTCATTGCTCTCTGCCTTATTGCTTTTGGCTTGATTGATTGCGTCATCTGAAAGGGATGAACAAAGTTTACCCCAATCAATCCATGCTCGAGCATAGTTTGGACATATTTGAAGAGCATGACAATACGCCTGGTTAGATTTCGGCTTTTCGCCCAACTTAAAGAAAAAATGAGCCTTCAAGCGAAACATCTCAGCTCTCTGTCGAAAATCAAAGAATGTGATATTTGTAGAGTTCGCCAAGCTTAATCCACCCTTCAGAGAACCTGCAGGAGAAAATTGAAAGTTGACAATATGTTCCCTTTGTTTTTGGAATTCATATTCAACATCAATTCCCGAGTCTGTAAGGCTGTCCAAAGAATAAGTAGCTATATCATTCAATCCCTGCTTTCTTGCTGCCCTACTCAATGATACATAAACAAACGGACGGTCGTGGAGGTTGGCGATGGCATTTAAATCATTAGTCCGTGAAAATGTTCGTGCGATGACATCAAAAATTTGCAAACGCCATAAAAATATATCATTCCACTGCGAAAGTCGCTCGAAATAGTTGGGAAGTCTATGCCGCCACGAGCAGAGTAAGAGCTTCAGATCAGGAACTGTACGTCTAGCAGAATGTGAGGAAGTTTCCAATGCGATTTGGCTTGACTCGCGCAATTCAACTAATCTCTGAAATAGTTGAAACATGCTGCTGTGGGCATTCCCCCCAGTAGGCAAAAGGTTCCATTGTTGAAGACAGAGCTGAGCACTCTGCCAATGTAAATTCTCCACCACCCCAAGTTTTCCTTCATGTACAGCAAGATATATCTCGATAATTTTTGTGCTCGGGTCGCATTCGTTCAGTGAGGAAATTGCGGACGGAGGTGCACATAAGGATTTTACCTGTTCCCAATTGTTCGTTTTCCAAGCGCATTCCCGCATTAGAGTTGCGTCGTCCATGTCTAAGGCAAATTGATCAACTACTGACCACTGACCCATTTCTTTGTGGGATTCGAGCCATCGGGTCTCCCATAAGTCCAACTCGCTTTCAGTTGGTAAGAACTCTGGATTGCGTTCATCTGCACGATCAATCAAAGATAGAATGGCGTGCATTGACTGATTCAAAAGATCGTATGTGTCGAAGGATAGAGTAAAACGTGTGCTGTGGAGCTGTGCGATAGAGGATAACAAAGCAAGTGAGATATCTCGGTCACCTAGTAGCTCATAACATTTCTGTGCAGCCCTAATAAAATAATGTGACGAGCAGTAAGAACAAATATCATTTGCCCTCCATGACATGTACATTTTCTCGATCAAGCATAGTGATTCATTGCGTACATTGTACTTCACTGATAATGAAAGTAAGAGAAAATGGTCCACGAAAGGCATAGGGCGAAGATGCAAAAGTAGCCGTAACATAGACTGGATTGCATTCATTTGACCGCTTTGACATGATATTATACGTTGGGAGTTAAAAGGTCTGGCAATGAGGCGTTCAAGTGGTTTGATCAGAGAAGCTCGTGTTTGATTATCACGTAAACAATTCCATGATGACTGAAAACATAGCTCTAACATAGATTGGCAGGTTTCCATATCTCCGTGAACAAGATTTCGAACTGCTGCAATACAATAACCTCTGCCAGAAAGCTTTCTGCTCCTTTGTAACTCGAGGACTTTGACAAAGGGGGAATAAATTCCATCAAATTCACCAGGCCTAAAATTTACTTTGATGGCAGGGATTCTGTTTTGCGTGTGATTGATTTTCATGTAACCAGAAAGAATAATGAGTAAGGTCATCTGAGTTGTAAATACTTGGTGATCTAATCCTTGACAACATAATAGCACACCAGCATCATATCTACACGAAGCAAGAAGTGCATCAATAAAGATAGTTGTCCATAAGTGCTCTCCAATACATTCATAATCCAAATGCAGCAAACCCACGAGAATGTCACTTGTACATCTGATTGATATACTACCATCCAATGCGCAATCGTGACAATGAGTGGATATAATGCCCATTGACAACGATCGCAAATACGGATTGCCAGATAATAGGCAAGAAACAAAAAGTTTTTGGAAGGCATCCTCCTTGGCTATACGATCCCTAAAATAATAGTTCGTCATTAAGAGAGATTTATCAACCCCATAAGGGTATTCTCGGATCATCGGCTTGTGTCCATTTGATGACAAGACAAAGCAGCTAATCATGTCTTTCAGTACACGCGACAAAGATTCTGGGAGTCTCTTTAAGTCTAAGAAAGCCAATTGCCATATGAATCTCTCATATTCGCTTCTAGTCAGTGGTGTGCTTTTGCCGTACGCTAAACTCCACTGTCCAACAATTGAAACTGCTGTCATGAGCACTGGAATGGAGCAGCTGTAATCTAATATGGTACTAAGAGTTGTCATGAAAGTTGTTCTTGAGTTAGAAAACGAAAATAGAGAATCACTTGAGGCGACCAATATCATCGATGTAATCAGTGATTGAACATGCAAACCAAGGGTAACATTTTCAACCTCAATTTGTGTCTTAAAACCGCAATTGCTCAATTGTACGTCATTTCCTACAGGCTTAAAATACAAGCCGCAAGCAACTTGAAAAATCCCAAGCGTTGGCGTTGCTGATAGCTTGTGCTGGGGCTCATTTTGTGCCATCTGTTGCACAGCGAATGTGTTGGATGACTGGTTTATCTGTTCCTTCACATGACTGGTCACTAGTCTCTTAACAAGAGCAGTCAATGACCCAACAAACGGCTCAATAAATGCACATCTTTTCTTTCCCACTCTTTCAATTACTGATATGGCCAGCTCCTTCTGAATAAGAGTGCCCTCTTCTAAGGCTCTCTCCAGCACAGACACAATGTGAGTAATAATTTTGTTGCTCATGTAACTATCAACAAGCATATAAAATAATAAATCTTGAAGTTTCGCTATAGGTATTGAATTCATGTTTTCAAAGCATTGATTCGCAATCATGATGCCATATCGATTTAAGAATGAATTACTCGGATCATTCTGGAGCAGAATGAGGGCAATCTCAGTGCAAACAAGAAAGGCACTAGCGTTTAATCCATCACAATCAAGATTTTTTGATTTACTAGAATCCGAATTGCTCAAATTTTTGACTCCAGAATGGGAGCACTGCCACAGAGCGAATTCGAACAAAGTGGAATTTATCGTACAATTCCTTTGATGCGACACAAGCCCTTTCATCAACGCGAAGATCTGAATTTGAAGACATTTGCGTTGATGAGCATCTTGTTTGGGAACAGTAACAAAAGCAAGTCTGACAAGATGATTCACAAGAACATTACTAGTGTTCCCATCCAGACATGCCAGATCTTTGTCTATTCCAGCCGATTGACCCACAATAACCCATGCATAAAGTAGCTTCGCAAGATCGACTGATAATTGTATTTGTTTTACGGGCACAGTAGGCTGTACTACAAGGGAGAAGAGGAAATGAAGCATATGCGGGATTAGCTCGAATCTGAAGCTCCTGTAAATCTCCGGGTGCTTTGTGACGGACTCCCAAATGCGAGCAATCTGTAGGATTGAATTATTTTCTTCGCAGACCAATAATTGTATAGTGAATTTAAGAAGAGTCTCGAGTTCATCACTGCCAAGTTGTCTAATGAGTGCTGGTAGAAGCACGTCCAGCGCCACATGAATTGAGTTTCTCTCTGTTGTGTCACGTAGAAGTGAGAAGTAAACCTTCAAAATCAACTTTGAAGGAGTATCAAATACCAACATAAATCTGCTTGCAGCTAAATATGCGTAATGCTTAGTGTCGGTATCACCATTGTCTCCCAGCACGGCCAAAATAAATTTCAGCAGATCGTTCTGTCGATAAATAGTCAAGTTTCTTGCGTGCTTGTGTTTGAGGAGAACAGTGATAATTTGAAGCACCTCGCAGGTCAGCTTTTCCCCATACGAAACGTCGTTCAGCAGTAGTGACTCAATGAGCTTTTCTATGGATGACCCATCAAAAAATGAATTTGACATATTTTGTGCGAGCAACGGAATACCCAGCATTTGTGCACTGAGAATTTTTGTTTCTTCTGACCCTTTGCTCATCATCAACGTCGAAAACCTTCATACACAAGTAAATGAGTGTATTGCAGAGACAAAATGAGCAATTGTTGATGCCAAGTTGACTCACCTTTCCAGTATTAGGGTCCATCGCCTCCTATGCTCAATAGAATCATCACTTGAAACGGTCTGATGCAAATATTGCTTGATGAAGAAAAAATCAACCGAAGAATATGGTTGAAGCTGCAAAATTGTAATTGGTGAGTCAGATAGCTTTCGCTGGCGCAATCAGGGAGATGACAAACTTACGAATATCCGTATAAGATCAAACAGTACGTCTATGTCTGTCAGATGAGCCTTAGAATAAGACACAAGAAACTTTCCAAGCGCCCGTGACTCGCAATGATATCTTGGTGGAATTTCTTCCTCGTGCAGGAGTCGATAATGTCGACCGCGTGAGCGCCAGAGCCATCTTAATGCACGAACAATGTCGTTCTGACTCCGAATGTATTCAGGGTTGATAAAAGTCAGTATTTTCACGATTTCAAAGCCTTGGTGCTGTAGCTCAAGCGCGGTAATCGTCATCGTCTTGCCTGATGCGCAACCTTTATTGCTTACTTGAGACACGATTGACGAATAAGCATTCCTGGCTTCTCTAAGTTCACTCTTTGCACGCTCCAGAGATTCCCGAGCAATCAAAAAATTTGAATCATCCGATTTAGATAGGAGTGCTTTCTGATATGATCTTCTTTTCAATTCAATTTCGTGTCTGGCGACTTCTAGCTTGCGTTGAGTTGAGGGCGAGCTCCATTCATTAATGCCATACACAGCGACTTTACCTCCATGACCAGATAATTTCTCGGATCGGATTATATGAAGAGGCCGGTCAAAGCAAACATTCAGCAACAGGGCACTATTACTACTGAGGTAATTCCTAAGCATAACACAATCGTCCCTTTTAAGAATATCTTTGAATAAATTGCTGTATACAGGATTACAAAGACGGTGTTCTTGCATAAAGAAACTAGCGGCACCTGTGGTGAATAAGTATCATGAGTATTCGAGTTCCAATATCAAGACAATGGACAAGAAAAAATACTTACTGGCAACGTTACTATCCAAGTATTTTGCAAGAGGTTCTCTGAAGGGAGAGTCCGACAGACAATGATTGTACTTAGGCAGTGCCATCTCCAATCTTATCGTTTGCTTTACTAAAGGCTCAACAAATTGAGATGCATGTGGTAATAGAGAAAAGAGACCTAAGACAGCAGCAGCAATGACAGGCTCATCCCCAGGTTTAAAGATCTGCAGTTGAATAATTTTATCTAAATTGTTTTGGATGAATCAGAGAAGCATAGTCACACATGGTAAGAAAATGCAGGAGTTATGCTCATACCTGGCTCGCCGAATTTATTCAAGTGCTCTATCAATTTTTGTCCTAAGGTCTTATTGAACCATGAAGAGAGCAGAACTAATAAATGAGACAAACATCTCAAAAGAGGCAACGACAGCTTAGTATGTTCTCTCAAATTCAGTAATATCGGTCTAATACAAGACTGAATCAATTCTTTTGGCAATCTATGTCCTTTTACAGATAAAGATGCATTATCCAATCCCTTGCCAAGAATAAGTGCGTAATGCAAGGCTGATGCGCTTGATTCTACGGCTTCCACGGGCTCTGAAGATAGTGATCGAAAAAGTAAACTTATGACCTGAGAAATAATTATACAAAACAGGTGAGCATGTACCTCTTTGAGAGTACAAAGATAAATTTGAGGCGCTTTTCTTCACATACATGTGGTCTAATATTTCCAATTTTTGACTGAGGATCAGCATCATAAAATTCGTCAGAGTGGCCTCGGATCAAGGCTCGCATTAGCAAAAGCGTAGAAACCCTGAATTGAATTCCTAACGGCAACTCCCGAGGGATCTGAATACGACCGCCAAACAAGTCACCTTGTAAAACCATGGTATTTCTAAGAAATACCGATGAAGCGTGCAAATCAGATTTAGCTCGACTCGCAGGATCCCCGACATTACTAGCAAAGCCATTTTTGTCAATCAGAATAACGCTACCAAAACATGGATCCGAAAATTCACCATCGGCAATAGAGATCATTTTAAGCAGCTCAGATAGAAACGCGAGAAGATTCTGATCCGTAATAGGTATCAGCGTAGGGGATCTATCCAGAAGAAATGCACATGCATCAATCACCGCACACAAATTTGGAAGGGGCAATGTTCTAACCAATTTTGGAAATATGAGCCTTTTCAAAAAAAAAATATTATTCGAAAGTAATGCATCAATCGATGTATTGTCCCTTGTTATTGTTCGTAGCACATGGCGCACAACAAATCTGCAAGTGGAAAGAAAAGTTAAAATTTAATATATAGTTTCAACACCAGCATGGCGACACTTCCACTTACCGAACAAGGGGCTTAGTCGAAACAATCTCGGATAGTATTAAACACAGGGACGCTTCTTTGATAGATATTGTTCCTTGATCTGTTTTGTCTTTGGTCGTCACGAATTCGTTATTGAGCGACATCGGACACAAAACATCGTGTATGATTAAATTGGATTCTATCCAAGAAGGCGGTCCCCCATAGAAATACCACGATACTTGCAAAAAGAATCCTACGGACGCCTTAGATGCGTGTGCAATACCATCAGGCGTATCTTTTACAATGAACAACGCGGTGTGAATAATCTCGACCTCATATCGCTGTGACCATGGCAGACCCATCTCGACAATCAGGTTCAATAAGCCAGACATCACCCCCGCGCGATTGTCCCACGAATGGCTGAAGCAGAAACGGCACAATTTACTGAGTAGATTTTCGAAGAAAATATCGCCCCATCCCGTGTCAGTTTCATCAGTAGTAATAACTCTGAGAGAATGAAACAATTCAATTACATGGCGCATCACCGCCAAAGCAGTAACATGCGACGTATTCACGTCAGAATCTGTGAAAGCATCTGCAAGAGCCTCATTAAAGACAAAGGGGTCAATATCTGGTCCTGATAAGCGAAAACATCCAAATGAATTTTTTTCCTCCGAATGTGCGTCTCCGTTTCCGTGGTATGGATCGATAGGGCATCCATCACAGTTAACTCGTGTTACATTGGCTCGATGGCTGAGGATGACATAAAAAATATGCGATCCCAGACCCTTGAGCATAAGCATTGCCTCGTCATTTAGATCTTCATGGATTGATGCTGCATACAATCCGTCGCATATTAATTTGAAGTCATGATTGTTCTTTCCTTCAACAAAAGTATCCTCCTTGTTATCTGGAAAGACAAATCCATTTTCGGTACACAGCAGAATCTCCCCTTCTCCATTATCTATGTCCAATAAGGAAGCCAACGCAGCCCGAAGTACTGTAAACGCACTCTTTGACTGAGAAGTCTTGGTCTCTTCCATGACTTCAATGATGTATCTATTTAAATTGAACTTCCTTGGATCGACAGATAGTAGCTCACTAAACATCTGACAAGAAAAATGCACTGATTCCCTTTCACAGTGTTTAGAAACATTGATGCAAGGTGCACCAGCAACGCAGCGCAGCACATCCACGGCACAGTCCAATGGAAAAGGCAAGAGAAAAGACATCTCACTGGATGACTCAGCAACAGCTCCACCATGCCACCATTCACAGTACATGGACAGATTATCAGATCCAGCGACTTTTTGCTTTCTACTTCTCGTTGTTTGCTTCTGATTGTTAAAACCGATCATGCCCTGAAAAAATAAACGATTTATACCACCCAACTTCCCCATTAATCTCATGCACAGCAAGCCGTATGGATATGGAGCCGGTTGCAAATGGCGTGTAAGTGCCACCATAAGATTACAGTGTCCAGTGCCGTCATCATCTTGCGTTGCAAATATTGGATACAAAAAATCGGGATGCAAATTATCGACCCAAAATTCCAGTGTGCGTAGTGCCAAATTTGTTAAGACGCCAACACTTGAGTTCAATGCAGGGATGATTATTTTCAGTAGGAGAGGTAAATGGGGGAGTAGCACTGACAGACGTGACGGGATGGTTAAACATACTTCGATGATAGCATGCCGTAGCGGAGGGGAGCAAGTAGAATTGTAGACTCGATAAAAGTCATTCAATAGAGTGGGCACCAGAGGAAGAAGTTCCTTGTAAGACCTGAGGCGATGGTGGTGTGAGTAATTGTGTGAGGGGTAAGCTATCAAAATCACATTGACTCACGCGTCAAACTTGCCCGAAATGGTGCGAAATAATATACGCAAAATATTCAGGTAAGGACCAGGCCATGTCAAATCTATAATTTCATGGCCAACGCGGCAGACTCTACCCATAATGCTCTGTGACGGGCACTCTCCCATCGCACGCTGCACACATTCCTTTACCAATTTTTTCAAACAGGGCAACAATGCATTTTCATTCCGTGGATATTTGAGAAGGGAGGAGAAAGCCAACTGAAAAAGTTTCGATAAATTTTGCGCGCGTTTCGTAAGGACGGGGGTGGAGTTGGGTTTGGTGTTAATAAATTTCCTCGCGTTACCATCCACCTGTGAAAGTGCTGAAATTGATGTTGACGAAGGTGTTTCCGTCATCTCATACTCACCCAATCCACCAACATTAACCATTAAATATTCCAACACCACTTCAAGAAACTCGTAACTGACGGCTTTGCCAGTATTGATCATAAGATGACTAAACAAGACAATAATATCCTCCTCTATGTCAAATTGGCTCAGCAAAAATGATAAGTTGCTCGAAATGACAAATTGAAAATTGTAAGACTCAAGAGAAATGAATGACCCTGCGAAGGACTCAAGGACCTCACGATGTCCAGGGCACGTCTTCTCATCTCCTGACAATCCGTTATAAGCACCATTTTTGCCAAAGCATCTTGTTTCATCATCCCATGGTTGCAATAGTCTATCCATCTCCTCGCTGACATCAATCCGAAATATGCGCAAACATGGCATCCCCACACGAAAGAATTCCTCAATCAATTCCCTCTCGCCAATTGTCATTTTTACATTTCCACTGTTCAATTCCTCGTTTAAAAAATTGGCATTGTCAAGGTTCGAGCTGCCCAGTACTGCATATTGAGCAGGTAATGGGAAACATTCCTCACCAGCCAAAGATGAACGCTGGCGTTCCTTGTCTCGTTGGTGTGAGTAGCTGGAAATACACCAAAACAAGGTTTTCATACCGTGAAATATTGGACGGAGGAGTTGTTGCAAGTTTGAGATGATAGTCAGTTGTACAGATGCATGACCATGCATTTCCTTTTTCCGATTCGTGAAATTAGCAATAACATGCATCAAACCAGGAATCCACGATTGAACGCCCTCTAACTTATGAACGCACGATCTCAGTATTCTGAAAATCAAATCCCGGCCAACCTGTGGATTGGGATCACGGTTGTGAAAAATTATTTCAGGAAGGTGCAACAGCAGCTTTGCGGCAGAAATTTGCATGGTACTGTTTGGGAATAAAAAATTCGGCTCTGTGTTTCCGGATACGTCGAGAGTGAAATTCAAATCGTTACTAAGCACCCTAGAAAAGATTCGAATTGTTCGAGACAATTGCGCGGCAGATAATTTCGTACGGATCTGCGTAATGAATTCGGCGAGGACGTAATATCCTAATTGTTGCAATGAGGCGAAAGAGAGAAATGCTCCTGAGATACTGGTAGTATGTAGGACTTCCCCCATACCGAGCAAATCAATATCGTTGTTGTTATTGCCGCTTAAATCAAATCCTCCCCATAGCATCGCTGCCACCGCTGATCCGTCAACAACGTTGTTGCTCCCTATCAACAACCGTTCGTCCAACATTGCATCAATGTGACGAAAAAAACCACGACGATGTCTCGTCAACAGCAAATGCCGTGTGTTCGCCAATAACTCCATTCTCAACTGGATCACACGATGCAGATGCCGACGTTTCTGAGCAGTCGTTGCTATAGAGGACGTACAGCGCAGTAATTGCAGCACGCACGTGGCGCAGCTGTCCTCGAACAATTTCAAAGTCGCCTCCGCCGCCACGGCAACCGTGAGAAGAAGAGGACTGCTACAACCACTTCTTGACGAAGGCGCTAGTAGAAGCAATAATTGCGTATTGAAGGATACTATCCTAACTTGGCACGAGACTAAAGGCAATTGGTGCATTTGTAGCTGGTGCAATGATGACAGAGATCGGTTTTCCTTCGTCGGGATGGTAACAATATGTGCGGAAGGGGGCGTTGATATGCACGGCTTGATAGCTATTGATTTTGGCGCTCCTTCCCTCACAGAGGTAGCTATCCTTTTAGACGACAATCCTTTCTCCCTCGCCATCACTGTCACTCCATCGACACAACCGAAACTACGGCTCAGTGCCGTCGATTGTGACAGCAAAAATCCCATCATCGCTTGGATCAAATTCGACATGTTATATTTGTTTGCTAACTTGAGCGGATAGAGTCTTAATAGCATCATGATCGTCAATGGTATTTCAGAGAGGAGGCGGTATGATCGATAAGATTCAATACTGACGGCGTTCATGGACAAAGATGTTGACAAAAAACTATCCTTCGCCGTTGTCTTTGCATTTACCGGCTCATAATTGCTTTCGCAATTGATTTTCTTATTATGGAAGGTCGTTGCCATAGAATCAGAATCAATCGAAGACATGACTTCGAACGTCTTTGCCATTGTCGATCCTATTTTTTTCGAAGGAGTCGCGTCATTGTTCTTGGTCTGTAACTTGTTTGCTTGTATTGGCAACGAAACCCCGTCGCCCAGACTAGTGGTGCCGCCACCAATCGCCGCCGATACTATCTCTGAACCCCCACTCCCATCACCTTTCACCACCCTTGTCCTCTTCCCATCGTCTTTATCTCCACAGCCCAATCCAGACGAACTCTGATAACACCCCACGACGAAGTACAGCAATGCCTGACACTCGCGCAGCATCCTTGTTGCCACCTTTGCACTACACCCGTCCTCACCGCCATAACCGTTGTTGCAACCAACATAAATTTCTGCCTCCATTGTATTCGCCGATGATTCGGACAATATGCTATTGAACCCCCGCAAAACCAAAACAAGCAACCCGCCATTCGCCAATAATGCATTGGGTTCAGTATCCTCCAACATCACACTGATGGCGATGCTAACTATAGAAGGTGCGTGCATCAGGAATAAGGATGATTCGATATTGGACCCACCGCATCCACTTTTTACCACATGCTGGACACTGCAATTCAACAAATTAGAGGGATGTCCTGGAGTTCGGGAGAGCAACAGCTGCACCGTCAGATGCTCGAGCAGCCGCAGCGCTGCGTGGCGAATGATTGAATAAGATGATGATGAAATCGAAGATGCAAATGTATCAAGATTTTTCGGCGGGACGTGATACGCCGGAGTCACCGTGGACAATAACGGCGTAATTTCGGCGGTTAGAGTCTCTATTTGCTGCTTAGTCGTCAAAATCGATGTGTCTATGATCGCATTCGCTGACAACGTATTCCCCACCGCAATCGAGGATTCGTGCACCCTCATGCGCTGATGTTTACTTACTTCCAAGCCGGCCTCATCACCACCACAGGCAACAGTAAACGAGCCTATTAAGTTGGCGGCCCGACCGTTCGGGTCGACGAGCACCTTAGACAAAGCGGGCAACATGGCACTCAGGAGAAAAGAACGTTCAGTCGCTGGAAGCGTCGAATAATCCCTGTTGCGCATGTCATTGAGGAGTTGCATTAGAGACGAAGTAGAAGACGAGGGCGACATCGATGACGACTTTAACGCTGATGTGAGTTGGAGGAGTTGCATCACCTGGGAGAGATAGGAATGAAGAGGTAAAGTTACTGATGCTATGTCCTCCAGCATGATGTTAGAGATGTGTTGCGCGTGCGCAAGGGAATAACAATGGGGGTAAGACGTGTCGATTTTCCCTTGTGCGCGCTGGAACGACTTGTTGTTAATAAAATTCCCCAGGGTTAAACCTAGACTTTTTCATTTGTATGTATTTACATACAAAATCGACTTATTTTCATATTGCCGTATCTTCACGAATTCTTTTCCATTGCCAGTAGCCGCATATCAACCTTGTTCTACTCTCGGAGCCTCACAACATTCGTCTATTCTCCATTGCGAAATTCCTCTTCGTTTTCGTGAACGAGGACGCGCAAGATCAACCATCGGAATCTACGCCAAAATCACCTTCCCTTCGTCACGACGTAAATAATGTCCGATGATAAGTCCGATGAGGATGATGAAGATGTTATGCAACCAGCCATGCAAGTTTGCACTAAAGTTCTAGGGTTCCAGAGGTTAAGGACGACGAAAAAAGATCAATTTTATCGCCTCGATTGGACCGATGTACCGAAGGATTTCATCGAAGCACTCTTCTCCATAAAAGTTGGGAAATACGGTTGTTTGGACCATCCCCCGGCATATTTGAAGTCTACAGCATTAGTAGAACAATGGAGAATGATCGGCGGTAGCGAGCAGCAAAATGTGATCGATAGGTTGGAGGAAGAGGAGGAAATAGAACGGAGGGCTCAGGCGACGTCTTCAGCTAGGGAAAGGCGATCAAACCGACGCAGTGTTGGAGATGACATTGGAGATGACGTTCAAGTCAAGAGGAGACAATTTTCAGACTGTCATGGAATCACAAAGGCAACTATCAATGAATCCGGAATTGATGACAAGGATAAAGTTCTTGTCGGGTATGCTCACGTTGTCGGAAATGTCCTTCGCTCGACAGCTCACTGATTAAGAGCAATAGAGATGATATAAAAGTTGCACTGTATTGTGAGCTTATCTACGTTAGGTAAGAGATGAGTGGCTGGGTATCCTCTAGGTGCGGGGAATGTGTGGTTCTGGCGACGCCGGCCAGACCGTCAGGATTCCTATGCATCACACCCTTGCAGTCATGTTGTCCTAACGACATAAATAATATTGAATATAGCACGAAAA
>Ga0247843_1006192_pt1 | contig 15848 bp, 16 predicted proteins | sample LaCruzMarch2017__FD_192420 | JGI IMG/M metagenome (GOLD analysis project Ga0247843, IMG submission 192420) | Freshwater microbial communities from meromictic Lake La Cruz, Castile-La Mancha, Spain - LaCruzMarch2017_8m | ecosystem: Environmental > Aquatic > Freshwater > Lake | place: Spain... | reverse complement strand
CTTGCAAGAAAATGCCAGTATACAAAACTCATTTTCTCGATCCCGTCTATCATGTGTGTTAAGTAGTCGAAGCGAAATTCCCGAGTTTTAAAAACCGATCTACATCTTGACCCCAAACGTACTGTATCTCGAGGAGTCATTTATTAGCGCTCAAAAAATTGGGAGGAAGTATTAGTCTAGAACCCGCCAAATGAACCCAATGACCCGCCAAATTCTAAAATCGTCGATGAAGTGAAACAACAGCAAGCTTCACTTCTGCAAGGTCCAACCGGAGCCGATTTTCATTACTGGACACTCATACACCTATTCTATCATCGTCATCTCTTCTGGATACCTACACATAATAACACAGATTATTACTTAACGGATCGACGCTTAATCTTCTCCGTCAAAGGCCAGCCACGATGAAGTCTGAAGGAGCAGCGTTGGATTCGAGCGAGTTCGAAACAGTGTTGCGACATGCCATCAACGAGTGAGTGTGTCTGATATGTTGTGTTCATCTTTTTTGTTATAATTTTGTGTACGCGATACTAATTACTACTCGTGGGAATCCTTACAAATTATCGTGCTACTTTTGCTAAACGCAGGGCTGCCAATGTGCTAATAAAGCATCTACCCGAAATGAAAACGGGCCTCCTCGAGGCACTCGATCTAATATTCACTCCCAAACAAATTGCCACCCAATTGGCACTCGCCGTGGCATTAGAATCATCCATGTTCACTATCAATGAATTATGGAGTGCTTTTAAATACGTCGCATCGAACTTTTCCACACATTCCAAACTGATACGTCAACTGAAGGAACATCAACGCAGTGCCGAAAGTCAAGATGAATGGATGGACCTTGCAGAACAGATCGATAGTATACAGGGAAATGATATTTGGAGGACCGAGAAGACATGTCCATTGTATGAAAGTGAAAGGATCCAATCTCGTATTGACGAATTGGTAAGATAGAAAAAGAGAAGTATGGGGTTCATCTTCTTGATTTTGCTATGCATGGGTCAACTATACTTCCCACTTATTTGTTCCTACTTTGTATTTTATTGTTCAGGTACACTTGATGCGCCGTCGTGATATCTTCGACCTTATGTTCACTTTACGTGGAGGTATTGGTCGGAATCACTTCGGATTGCTCCATGAGGGATTGTTTAGTCGAGCTGAGGCCGGGACGAAGTTACTTGTTGAGACATATCACAACGTTGTATGTGCTGCATTGGACCTAGTGTGTGATGCACCAGTGTCACCGGATGAAGATCCAATCCCGAATGAAAGTCGTCTTGCATTCTTTAATGAAACTAGACATTCGTATGGCCGGACTGCCTTTTTGTGCTCGGGGGGAGCAGCACTTGGGTTTTACCACGTGGGTGTTGTTAAGGCATTGATGGAAAATGGTTTAATGCCACGTGTACTCGGCGGGTCGTCAGCTGGATCGATTGTAACTGCCATTATTGCGACACGGACCGATGAAGAATGCTTTCGTGACTTCTTTAATGTAAAAGGGACTATTGCTCCCGGACATAGTGGCAAGATTGCATTCGATTTCTTTAGACCAGTCGGGTATGACGCTGGGGAAGATAATGAAACGACTGATGTGCAAGTTGGTAAATTCAAACGCGCATTCCAGCTCTTCTTCCCATTGACACTTCGTAATCTGACATCAATGCTCTATGATGTGATTACCGGGAATACACGGGCCAAGGATATTCTTAAGAGTGACACACGTCACCTGGAAGCGTGTTTACGAGACAATATTGGTGACTTTACGTTCCAGGAAGCGTTTGACCGGACAGCCCGGATTCTCAACATTACAGTATCTCCCCAAAGTCGGAGTGACCCTCCCAGGCTTCTCAACTACCTCACATCCCCACACGTGTTGGTTTGGAGTGCCGCATTGGCATCGGCGTCTCTTCCAGGGGTTTTCGAGGCCAACAGGCTCATGGTAAAAGACGCCGAAGGACGAGAGATATACGAAACGACGGGTGGGATGGCGTTTCAGGATGGTAGTATGGAGGCCGACCTACCTATGCAGCAACTAAGTGAAATGTTCAACATCAATCACTTCATCATTAGTCAGGCTAATCCTCACGCAGTCATGTTTGCTAATTATGGCCTAGAACGATCCGTATGGGCACATCCTTTGGTTGGATATGTCAATGGCATACTCTCTTTCATGAAGAATCAGCTACGAAGCTACCTAAGAAACGCATTCGACCTATTTGGTGGTAGACGAATTGCACCTTTGTGGGATACCCGACGTAATATTGGGACACAATTCTTCACGCAAGAGTATGAGGGACGTGAAACCGACATATCACTCATCCCCTGGCATGGACACCGATCACTAACTAACTCGTTGTTCAATTTGATCCACAATCCAAAAGAAGAGGAGTTTAGGGAGTGGATTCATGCTGCCGAGAGAGAAACTTGGAGATTTATCCCACGAATCAAGAGCCATTGTGCAGCAGAGCGGACTCTGGATCTCTGTGTCCAACGACTACGCAAGAAAATTATGGTTGAATCTTGGGAGGCTCGTCATTCGTCTAGTCAACAAATGCTTGGTGGAAATGGAGCATTAAACTTGGGTCAAAAGACTCCCAGCTTTTTCCAGAGTCCAAGTCTTGTTTGTATGAGTGGTCTTGCCATTCTTGATCCACACGAGTCAGTAACAATGCCTCACAGAGAAGAAGAGACGAAAGGTTCGTCTACATCTTTGCCCTTTATCAATAATTCCAATCTTCAAATTTCAGATGCCGATGTCACGATGGGATGGGGTGGGCTGGGCCTACGTGGTAATCATTCGTTTGCCAACCTGCATCGTTCTCCTTCTGGTGGTTCTGGAATATTCATCGGCGACGATAGCGAGAATGAACAGGATGATTATGATACCGGTATGCCTAAGAGTGGAAGCTGGACGACCAAATCCCCAGAATCTGGTCCATTTAGTGGATCCTACATTAAAACATCCAAGATGGCTAACTTTTACTATAACAAGAATCGAAAGTCGTCATCTAGCCACGGAGATTTAGATAATAATGATGTTGAGGGAGATATTACAAGAGATCATCAATCAAGTCCTTCCATGTCCATGGTGGGAACCCTGGATCCGTCTCTGGCCGAAACTATCAGGCGTTGAGACTAACTGCAATCAGATACCTGAGCTGTTAAGAAAATTACTAATGAAATGTAGAATAAACAAAAGATTACATGACAGCATTGGGCGTTCTATGCATAATATTCCTATTCTTCATTCGGTAGCTCAAATGCGATACGTAAGTTCTCTGGCTTGATCAGCACTGACTTCAGACTCTTCTTTTCAAAGTTCACTGCCAATCGAAATCCAGTTTTGGTATTTGTACTCGTTCGTGCTTCCCCCAATTCCCCATTTAGGTGAGATGCACTTACTAATCCATGACAAATCACTGGACAGCCTGCAAATGGAAGTAAGAGACGATTCTCTACACGATATGTCTTCCCATCGTCGACCTGCCTTGGCTCTGTGACTGTGACTGGGCCCATGACAACACAGACTTCTACATCATTTTCATATCGCAAAGCTTGAAATAGTTTGCAATCGGGCAGCACACTAACGTAACGTCTCTTGAGTTTTGCAAGCAACTCATCTGCCTCAATTGTACTTTTGTGATCTGGACCATGGACGCGGCGAATGATGGGGACCAACTTAGTGGCAAGTCTCTCAGCTTCAATGAAGTGGTGTATAGCCCAGAGCATACTTGCATAATGCATTCCTGGTCTTAGTGTGTCTTCTGAGTTCATTCCCTCTATGTTTAGATTTTGTTCGTACTTGTTCTTCAAGTTTTGGAGCATTGAGATCGTTACTGTTGATGATGCTATAATTCTTGGGTCATTTGAAGCTTGTAATTCAGTGGCAACGACAATTCTGTTTTCCATCTGCTTTGCCTCATCTGTCAAGCCAACCAGATTATAGATTGCACGAGCCTTTTTGAAATGCGTGATTGCAATCTTGAAACCTTCTTTAGATTTGTCACATTGGGCCATCGCCCCCAATGCATAATATCCAAATGCCTCATAGTTTCCACAAAGCCATCTATAATACTCGTATTTCTCACTATCATGAGGCATGTGAATCCAGCCATTCATCTTAAAGTCTTTCTTCGTTTGATCAATAATTGATAAGAACTCGTTGGTGAAAATCGTTGTCTCCGCGTTGTATCTTAATTGTTTGTTACTTGTACCACATTGCGTTGATAACACAACAATTTTATGGCGAAGAGAATCAAGGACTCTCAGTTTATCATTGCCTTTTCCTGCGTGGCCGTAGTTTGCCTCCGCGAAGGATACAAATGCAGATGCTAAATCAATCGACAGTTGATTCTGGAACGATTGCTTACAGTTGGTGCATATTTCCCATGGATCAGAAAATGAGTTTCTGTCACCCGCCGCTCTACTCTTTTGTTCGGCATACTTGGTGAGGCAGGATAAATGGGCAAAGCCCGCAGAGTCGCCGCGACAGGAGCAATCGCGTACTAGCGGCTTCCCCTCGTCGTCTGGCCCCTCTCCCAAACAGAAGTAGCACGCTGCGCCGCCGGGGACCATCATTCTTCAACAGCTGCTGGGTTTTGGATGGTGCCGTCTTGTTTTTGAAATCAAAATCGGCGGGATTTGGGTTCAGCTTTCGAATCATTTTTTACAATTGATTATATGTAAGTGGTGTATATGGTAGTACACACCACAAGAGACTGTTGCTCCTGGACATAATAACTTTTGCTTCCTCTTTCGATTAGTTTCACAAAAAGATGCTGTTGCTTTTCGATCGTCTTTATTTACTTCCTCTGCTTCTGGAGCAACTGTTCATCCAACTCTACCAACTCCACTTGCGGAGGAAACGCATGGTAGCAGTACAACTGCGCAGCAACTTGAGAGTCTTGAGGTACGATTACAACAGATAAAGGAAAGTTAGGACATTGACATCCACATAAATCTAATTTGGCAAGATTTTGACCCAATGTTGGACGTATACGTTCAAGTGGCATCATACGACGTGTGTTTTTACGTGGCGTGGTACTAACACTACTACTCTTGAGTGGTTGTATTACAACATCAAACTCTTCATTATCATCATACTCTATATGATAATTTTGAAGATAATCATTATTCCATACATCATCATCATCATCATCATCATTGTCTTTATTGTTATTTACATTGTTGACGTCGTCCATCATGAGCTCTTCTTGCTGATGATATTCATCATCATCGAGCAATGCCGCATTCTGATACTTCATTGGTGATGGACAATGTGATAGTAAACCGATGAGACCATTCTTTCTCCTCGTCGTCATTGGGTTGTTTGTCTCCTTAGGGTTAACCGTGATAACCCTGTCTTCTAGCAACTCTGCTGTGTTCATCAGCATGTCGTCCACGTTCGGCAAACGACATAATGTCACGGCCCAGCTGTTCTGCGAAATGAAGTCCAGCAACACCGCGTTCATCAGCGCGATGGACAGGTCTATCTTGAGGAGACCCGCGAGGAGCTGCTGCTGGACGAGCGGCTCCAAAATGCCGTTATTTGCTGGATTTGCTGTGCTGAGAAATGACGTCCAGCTGTTGAGCCGATCAATTGATATTACAGAGGCAGCTTGGGCGCAGCAGAGAGCAATCGCACAGACGAACGCGGAATTTCAGGTCTTTATTTCTCAGAAAACTTGCAGCGCGATACCACGTCAATGAGTGACCGCAGACTTGGCTTTCAAAACACTAAGAATCCCCTTATGTTGCTTCGATTAATGTCGAGTTCAAAAGTCCCAGTAGAATCATTCGAGCCGAAGTACACACGAAGCAATACCGACATTGGTGCAGTACTAACAATCGAGCAGTTCATTAAGTCCTTCAATTCATGCGCACGCGAGAGGGTTCGCGAGTGGAAAGATGCAGCCATCAACAGCAAAAGCAATAGTCACCCCTTTACGACGAGTAAGAAAGGACTACGCCCCGACAGCGCTCTTAGAGCAACAGACGAGTGGGAATTATCAATTCACGAGACGGAAGAGGCGATAAAGTTGATTGCTCCAAATGCAACGGAAGTGAACAATACCGATCGAGAAGCAACAGCATCTGTTCGTGCAAAGAAGATGAAGGAACATACAGCCCTACAGCAACGAAAGAGAAAACGCGAATAATCATGCCCAGGAGGAAGAGTCTCGTGTACTGTACTATATTTCAAGAATAATAATCAATTATTAAGCATCGTATCAGAAGCAGCGCATTTATAATGCACTGTTTAATTTTTGCACGTTATTAATAACTAACAAACGATCGTGGACCACCGCCACCTCCTACTACCTCGTGAATTGTTGGGCTAGGAGTAGTGTAAGTAGTGTTACTATTGTGCAATCGTCCCAATCATGAAGTGATAATTCTCACCTGTCATTTGCTCTAGGAGCGTTGTCGGCGCGACGACATTTTGTTTACGACCTCTTCTTACCAAAAAACTCTTAATGTCGACAATAATAATGAAAGCCATGGATGTGGGATGTTGGTATATGGTAGCTTATCACAGGACATTCTGTCAGTGTTGGTGGGTTAAAGGTTGTTTATCTGAAAGAATTTTTTCAACCGTACTCCCAAAATAGAAGAGAGCCTTTTCATCCTCTGAATCGCTATCAAATATGGGAACCTTGGCAACGGAAACAATATCAACATCGTCATTTTCAGCGGCTGCTAAGCCTTCATCTCCTCCCACGATGTCCACTTCATCATCACCATTGACAATGTCAAATTCATCTTCTCTCTCTTCATACACTTCATTCTGTTCAAGCGCTTGGAAGTCAGGCGCAAATGCAACCCAGTCTAACCGTGCACCCCAAATGTCGACTATACCATCAGACGTTCCCACGGCGATGAATGGTCGTGTGGGATGACAACTTAACGAATATAACGAACTTGCAGGGCCAGTAAGTTGATCCACAAGTTCCCCAGTAATGCAATTCCATAAGAAGAGATTATAACTTTCTCCAGGCTGAGGATACGAGTTACATCCTCCACAAACATACTCATCACCATTGTAAAAGTCACATGAAGCCCATGGTGCTCGAGATATGTTGTCCTGGAAATTGAACCGTGGTTCGACGATGGGTGGTGGTGGTGGTGGGGGAGAATTGTCATCATTACTCCTGCTTTGATCATTCGTTTCAAGATTACTACTAGTACTAATTGCATCATCCACAAAGTTGGAAATCAATTCATCGACATTGTACAGCCTTAATGTACAGTCGGCTGAGTTAATGAGCAAGAATTTCCCATTCTTACTTATAATAATCTGCCATGCCGCCGCACTTCCAGCAACCGGCACAATAAGTATCGGCCGGACCAACCGATTGGTTAATAATACCGATGCCAAGAAGGTATCATCATCACGACCACGGAGTAAATTCATCATTGCTGGGTTTATCCGATATGCCAATAACTTGCCGCACCGTGTTACAGCCCAAATGATATCACCCTCTCCTTTGTTCCCACTAGTGTTCTTTCCAAAGGTGGCACAGGTAATAAAGTATTGAGGTTGTTGTGGTGGTCGTCCATTCTCCTCCAATTTTAGAATTGGTGGTGGTGGTGCGACAATGTACGCCAAATTGCCTGCCATCGACCGTTCCTCTCTCTCTAACGATTCCACAACCCATTCCATATTTATACCTTTACTGTTATCATCTAATCCTCCCTCCTCATTTACTAAACCAGTCAACGTCTTATTATTATCACTTGTGCAAATTTCTGTTGACAATGCCTCATGGTATGCCACGGGGGGTAACCAAAATAATGCCAAACTACCATCCATCATACACACCAGTCCTGCATGACTATCGTGCGGATGTAGCTGCACAGGCCCACCCAATGGTTGAGGTAGTTCAAGCACAAGTGTCGGATACCGTCGAGAGGGTACTCGAATAATGGCGTTGTTCTTGAAATTCATCATCATCATATGTTGTTGTTGCTGCTGTGGTAGTGGAATGGAGTATGGATACCCTCCCATGCCAGCATCCACAACCTCACACCGAAGCAATCGTGCTTCGGTACCAAGACTTGCCGTCTCTTTACATATTATTATCCTTGCTTCGTCACCACTAGCACCACTACTTCTACTATTATCCATCATTGTATCCTTGAACCCCGGACTGCTATTATTACTACCATAACCGGGAGGTGGGGGTGGTATTGTGGCCCATTGGGCAATGTCACTTACTTTCTTCGCCTTTTCCGAGGACGTATTATTCTCAATTCTGTTGTTACCGCTGATGTTATCATTGATGTTGCTGATTTTATTACTAGCAAGGAATTGTTTTCGTATAGCAAAAGTGCAATCTGTCGCCACGCTCGGACATGTATTATCCATTAATCGTAAATTACGATCACCAATAGCACCCGCGAGGAGTGTACGACTGTGTCTATCCCAGCTTAATGATGTAACGCCGTTGAGATATACAACTTGTCTTTCTAGTGACGAGGTGGTAATATTAATATTGGACATGGTATCATCATAATCATCATTGAAGTCTTCTCCCATGTTGTTGGTGTTGTTACTGTTGTGATTATCACCACTGGTGCAACCAACAATAATGTTGGAGATTACATCAGGAATTTCAGCAGGGATCATATCATTATTGTCAGTGGAAACTGACGTTCGTTCGGCGGGTATTGATAGAGTGTTGATATAATCCACTACTGCTCCTACCTCTTCTCCTCCATGGTCAGCAGCAGCAGAAGCAGCAGGTGTGGAAGGAGGACAGTCCACCAAAGACTCCTCATTCCTATTACTACTAGCAGCTAACTTATCATCGTCTTCCTCCTCCTCCTCCTCCTCCGCACGCTTCCTTTTCTTTTTTGTACTGCGACCTACTTTTTTTCCATCCATAGGAGATTCAGTATGTGTAGTCGTCGATATTATTGGCGGTCGATACAACGCACATACAGTCCGCCCTAAAAAATCATGCACGGGTACCAATCCACTCGCATGACCACTTGCCAGGAATGATCCCCGACGATTAAATGACACTGCGTAACATGCGGTCCAATAACTTTCGGATCCTTCATCACTACTCTCTTCGTCAATGTTGTCATGAAATCGAGACGCATGCTGTTTGTTGTTGTTGCTGGTGACTGATGTAATTTCATCAATTATTAGTAAATCATCATCATCGTTGTTGTTGTTTTTGTTGTTTGATACTGCTAGATTGGATCTAGCAGAAGAGTCATCATCATCGATTGTCCGATCATCCATTATTGCACTGCTATCATTATACCCTTCCTCGGCTACCGTTGCTGCAGTAGTAGTAGCATTTTTGTGATCTTCTTCGAACAAGTCAACTGCACTACTTGTCGCTGCTGCTGCTGATGCTGTTGTCTTTTTCCCCCGGGCATTTCGCTTGGCAGTCGTTGACTTATTACTCTTCTTAGTCCCTCCCTTCTTCTTACCCGTCTTCTTGCCTGACGATTTTTTGTTGGCGGCGGCTACTGATGCACCACCACTCTCCTCGACATCATTACTGCTGCCGTCGATCGGGGGCGCCTTTGATGGACGAGGAGGGTGTAATGCACGTGGGATGGACAGTGTCGAATCGATACGATCGGCCTGTCGGAATGGATTTAGTAGTGCGAGATTCATGTTGTTGTCCACGCAGTTCCTGGCTAGGCTTACATACGGCTTAGCGACGGCGCGGAAAAAACTTGACTTCAAGTACTTACCGCCAAAATTTGTAGTGGTAATGAAAATACTTGTTGTCTATGAAGACCATGTCTGCCATATGTAGATTAGCCGTTTCGGTGCGCTGATTAATCAAAATCTCTGATTAGCTAGGCCCTAAATTGACCGAAGGTGGGAAGGTTCATCGATTTGTTCTGCGGGAGAGGAACGAGAAGAACGAAGACACCATCATCTAACGTCACTGCAATGCCGCCGAATCTCTGCAACCTCTCTCCATGAAATTCTGTTCCATCATTCTCAATAGCCATAGCTCCTACACTACTCCTACCTGTTGTTACTCTCTCCCTTAACCCCCTTAATCAACCAGATTGGTAAACCAATAGAAGAACATATACCATGGCGTGGCAAAGTAGCGGTGTCAACAACACGGAGATGGTCGACAAACTGACACGTGAGTTTTCCTTCTTGATGATTGCTTGGCCCGACTTTTGTTCTGCTCTTTCTGTGTTGTTTCATTATGCAACATATATTGTGTGCAGTGAAGAAACTGCAATCTATTCTGGATATGTCTCATCATTTCCTTTTGCTAACTGTGCACCACCATCAGGTTTCGGTATCATTTCGAGTGAGCATGTGGAGAATGGCTTTCGACGAGTGGATAGAAAGTTCTTCGTCCCACGGGTACGCACAGACACAGCATCATATGACAACATTCTTCACTTTCAATTATCTCAAAGTGCTGCATTCTCTTTTTCGTCCGATGTATACAGGGAAATGAATCCTTGGCTCATTCCGATCAGCCCTTAAAAGACGGGAATTTGCATCTATCTGCCCCACACATGAATGCCGCGGCCATCGAGGCACTGAACCTTGTTCCACATTCCTCTCTGTCATTCCTCAATGTGGGCAGTGGGACAGGATACATGTCATGCATCGTTGCTACAATTCTTGGACCAAATTCATTACATATTGGTGTTGAGTTACACGATGATGTAATTCTACATTGCACGGAATCAGTTGCTAGGTGGAAACCTACTACCCATGTGACAGAGAAAGACGGGAGGCATGTGTTCCGTTTTGAGGAAGATGATATCGCCGATATACAGATTATTAAAGGCAACGGCCTGAATATATCTACGTCTAAAGGGGAAGGCGTGGTTGGTTTTGATCGTATTTATGTCGGTGCGGCGGTTAGTCGGGCCGACCTTGTGAATATTACATCGCTGCTTAGCCCTGGTGGCATCCTTGTTGGTCCGGGTGAGTTATTTGACTATGCTAATTACTTCATTTAATATAATGTTACCCGTGCTCATGATGTAACACGACATTCAAAATACTAGTGGAAGATGAGTTTGTAAAGGTCATTCGTGTTGGTACCATCTATCGAGAATTGGAATCGGACGATGAGGAAATATCTGCATTTGATTTGAATCAAGAATACACAACTCAGATATTGTCTGGTGTAATGTTCGCCCCCCTTCAAGTCCAACCAGCAGTACCAACAGTGATTCCTGCAACTGTGTGGAGCCCCACCATACAACAAAGGTACCCATCAGAATTCAAGAATGCAAGTCGGCAACTCCTTCTGTGTTCCAACTCTCGGCTCGTTCAACCGCCACCAGTTATAGTTCAGGATGAACGTATCAACGCAGCAGCCTTGTTACCGAATTCGGTTTGGGTTAATATATTATCATTTACTCACAGAAAATGTAAGCCAGTCCTTAGAACTTTACATACGTTTTGCATGTTAAAACCAGTGTACGGCTCATCTTTTTATCCGTTCGATTGCCATGTCAGGGTTTGAACCGGAAGTAAGTGAGGTTGACTACCTGAAAAGACGTCTCAGAGAAGAGAAGGTCAAGTCCGCTAATGCAGAAAGGGCACGAAGAGAGGCCGAGGCGAGGTGTCATGCAGCAGAACGAGAACGAGTAAGTTCCCAACTATCGGAAATAATATTAGGAGTATTGATGATACCCGAGCGGTCTTCTAACTCTAAATTTTCCAATTCCATCCCACACTCTCAGGCGTTGATTCTACGATGGCAAAGTCGTCTAAATGCGTTGCTCAGTCAACATGAAGAGGGCGATCAAGATAACAGCGCACGTCCTCCGTTTGATATATTTGGAGACATTGCTGAGATTTTTGAACCTCGAGTACTCAACGACAACAACGTTGATAATGCAGTTGCTCGTATCGAAAATCGAGGATTAGCACTGGCAGGCTTGAGGTTGATGATGCGACAGTTGAACAACAATGCCCGTGAAGATGATGTTGATGATGAGTCTGATGATATCTCGAGTTTCGCAAATAATGAGGATGAAGTAGATGACATGGAGGAAGATGAGGATGAAGAGGAAGAGGTCCAAAGTCATTATTCTGATCTTGACGACTTTGCTTCTGTAGCGTCATATGAGCACAGTGATGTTGACAGTGGCAGGGACAGAACAGATTCTGTCATTATGGATGACGTTGATGGATTGATGGCAACAGGTCAGCGTTCTGCTGATCAACCACGCAGCATATCTATGTCCAGTGATGATAATCTTTGAGGTACTCTTTGCTTTAGTAGGTATTTTGGGTGGGTGTTCGGTGTACTTTTTTGCTTTGTGGTACTGTCAGAAATGAAAAGATTGTTATTCTGAAAAGTTATATAATACATGGAATCTTACTATTCGAGGACATAGTATCTGAGTTTACATCGTCATATTGCTCTTCATCTACTCCTCCCCCCCGTTATCTGTACCCAGCCGGATGACCTAGATTGAATCGTCATCGAATGGATTCTTCGCTATGTCAATGCATTCTTTTGCCAGTGGAAGATCGTCGTCAAACGGATTAATACCACCAGCATTTTTATTATTGTGTCCGCTACTGTCCCGCTTGTCATCATCAAACGGATTGCGGCGACCCGCTTTGTCGCCCTCATCAAAAGGTACCTCTTCGTCGAAGGGATTGTGGCGTTTTGGTGCTGGATGCTTACTAGTTGCCACCAATGGTGCATCAGTGGACGATGGTGGATTGAAGGCCGACAATGCAGATACCTTGCGATTTTTCTTTCGGCTGATGGCAAGGGCCTGTAACTTTGACACCTTCTTCTTCGTTTGTAGTTCCTGGTATACAAACGGGTTCTTGTCCTCCACAAGCTCCGTCTCATACTCATCACCAGCGACGGAGATGATAATGCTCCCTCCTCGTTTGTTGCTGGTATCGGCGTTGTTGTTTGCTGCCATGGTGGTGGAAGAGAGAGCCTTACGTGCAGTGGTTTGACTTCGTTGCTTGTGCGACTCACTCGAGTGAAAGAAAAGTCTTACAGACAGACCTAGACAGACCGAGGACCCACGCGGGAAGGGTGTCGATGGCTGGGGTCATTCGTGGAGTGGACCATGATGTGATTGAAGTAGGACTTGAGCACCTTCACCCCGCTCAATATCAATCTCTTACAATAGTTGATGCTCTTACTGTCGTTGGCCGTGCTATTCTCGTCGTCTTATCCCTCCGTCTCGTCCTCCATCATCATCATTCCTTGTATTCTCTTCCACCGCACCTTTATTACACGGCAGTTGCTTCATCTTCTGCCGTCCCAGAATAATTATTCATCGCATCATCATCGATTCCACAAGACCCATATCCACAGTACTTTTGGTGAGAGTAGTAGGATGGAGTATGACCCTGGTGAAATACTAGAATCACCGTCCGCCGAACGGAATAAAGGACCAATACAGGAATTAGTCTTGGGTCCAGTAGTTTACCCTCGTCTCTTTAGTGACATTTTGACTTCGAGTAACAATAAAAAGGAAGATACTACTACTGCTGCTGCTGCAAGCAATACAAACAATGATAATGATCGGGTAATACGAGTACTTGAATTAGCAGCTGGATGTGGTGTACACACTACGTACTTTGTATCATGTTTCCTAAATTCACAAAGTTGTAATGCCAATGCTGGTGCAGATATAACATTGGAATGGCATCCATCTGATCCGGACAATGAGGCACGGTCATCCATTGATGCACGGACATTGCAATCGACGACGGATAATTTAACACCCTACATCCTACCGGCCAATTCATGGGCATTAGGAAAGGTTGGTGGGACAGCCTGTCAAGATGGTGGTCATCGTGATAAGGGTGATGCGGGCGCCAGTAAAGCTGAAGCTGGACAAATGGGTATGTGTAAAAGTGAATATGCCACCTCACATACCGAATACTTTGATTTAGTAACATGTATCAATATGATACATATTGCTCCATGGGAGGCGTGTTTAGGATTAATGGAATGTGCTGGAACAGTATTACGGCATGGAGGACTATTACTTTGTTATGGACCATACTTTGTGAATGGGACGGGTTCGGAGGGGAATATAAAGTTTAATGTTTCATTACAAAATCAAAATTCTGAATGGGGGGTACGTAATCTTGAAGATGTTATTGATGTTGCAAAGGAATATGGATTGGAATTTGTTCAAAGTATTGATATGCCTGCAAATAATTTGAGCGTACTTTTTTGTAAGAAATGAGGATTTAAACCATTCTTATGATTGGCCGCCTCCCACTCCCCTTGAGTCCAGTTAAACGATCATGTGTGTTTGTTTTCTTGTTCGAGATCTTGTTGCTGCAATATAATACGATAATGTTTCGAAATTACACACACACATGTAATATATTCCTTTCAATCCATAAAAATGTTAAAATTTGTCCTTATCCAAACCCACACTCCCAAAAACAAATACATCGACACTCAAGTTACTACGTAATCCCATTTCCATGTATGCCAATAGACGTATACTTCGTGGTCCACAGATACGTATCCCAAGGTCGGACAATGTATAACTCTGTGTCTTATCCTTATCAAATGTCCATACCGGTAATAACTGGGGATTCTCTTCACTTGCCAATTTAAGCGATATCCCTATACTGCCATTCTGTGTTAAATAGGTTGCAATTTCTTTACGATCGACGCTGGCAACATTAATCGTTAAACACACACCCTCGGGGATGCGTATCACCGCTGCATCTTCTTCATGGAGCGAGCCTTTTAATGCAAATGAGAATGGGGAACCGGGTAGGAAGGAGGAGTTACGTTCCCCTAAAACTTTGGCAGAGGGGTGTTCACGTACTGTTAATTTGGCGATTACGGGTGAACGCAGTGCTACTGCTTTCTTCGATGACGATGAAGATGACGATGAAGAATCTTTTTCTTTGTGATGATGTGAGGAATCTTTATCCTCCTTGTTATTATTGTTGTGTGTTTGAGACTGAGTCGACGAGTGAGACTTGGATGCGTTAGTCTGGGAGGAACGAGGGCTGCTTCCATGATGTCCAGATGTCGTCGTCGATTGGTGTTGTTGCGGCTGCGGCTTTGACGTTGCTGCCGTTGCAAATGTCGCAGATGCCGCTGATGATGATTTCTGCTGCTGCTGCTTTTCCTTGATACCCTCGTCCTTTGCTTGCGGTGTTGGTAGCTCCGGTTCGCGATACGTAGTAACCGGACGGGGCAGCGTCTCTCGTGCTGTCTTCAATGCCGATGTGAGATCCTGCTTCTCGCTCAAACCTGCAGAGTCAATACCATACAAATGTAGCTCCTCCTTAAGCTGGGAGATCTTTAGCGTGGAGATGTTGGGTAGCATGGTGTGAGGAATAGGTGGTTCGTCCGTCAAGAGTCAAGAGGTGAGAGGATGTGACTCCCAGCATAGGAGGACGACGTCCACGAGACCTACCAGAGATGATGGAAGTCACAAGGAAGAACGGCAAACTTATCTTCAGTCTGACAAGCCGATCGGGGCTTCGCCGCGCAGGTGGTTGGATTAATTTGAGGTCCTAGTTTTCATGATGTGTGAGAGTGGATATTTTTCGTACAACGGCTCCGGGATTATGGTGTAGAAGAATAAATCCCTCCGCAAGCTAAAGATGTCATGTAATCACTAGTTTAATTTGGTGTGATGCAGGCTTTCTTTTTGTAGTTAGTGTATGTGATTGTGGGCTATTTGTTGGATTGGTGTGATTGCAGGCTTTCTTTTCGTAGTTATTTTCTACATAAATGGTTAAGGCATTGTCCGCAGGCGGGGAGCCTTTTTCCTACTTTCGGACTTCAGGACTTTGTGTAATATGTAATTATGTGCTACATACTCTTGAGTACTGCACCTCGTCCGCACGCAGGATTTTGATGTTT
>Ga0247843_1006191_pt1 | contig 15850 bp, 28 predicted proteins | sample LaCruzMarch2017__FD_192420 | JGI IMG/M metagenome (GOLD analysis project Ga0247843, IMG submission 192420) | Freshwater microbial communities from meromictic Lake La Cruz, Castile-La Mancha, Spain - LaCruzMarch2017_8m | ecosystem: Environmental > Aquatic > Freshwater > Lake | place: Spain... | reverse complement strand
TGGCTATACTAAAAACGAAGACTTCTACGGTGAGGTTATTTGGCTTGAAGACAGAGCATCATTTGAAGTTAAAACAGAGAATGCTTTTGAATCGCTGATGGACCATAATATGAAATGCTTTGAAGTAATTGGAAATGTTTTTGAATTACCATGCAATCCAGATCATAATGGAGAATGTTTGATTTGTGATTGTTGGTTGAGTGATTGTCCTTTTAATAAAGATAAAACCCAAGACGATTTGCAAAAATTGGTAAAAGAAGATCCAATGTAGCAAAAACCTTTATGACACTCAAACAAAAAATTGTTAGTATAGTAATAGTAGGGGGTTTATTTAGAATCTCTGAATTGATTGCAAATATAATCATGTGGTTGATGAGATTGTTTAAGACTAGAAAACCTCATTATCTTTATGTATACTTGAAATACGAACAAGACTTTCTTTATCCTTTAGCAGAAAAGATTTGCTATTGTTTGGGTCTTAAAAAGGAATGGGAAGTTCATCAAGAAGGTTTAGATAGATTGCACAAATTAATTTTTGGAGAAGATGAAAATAAAGATTGACAGTTCCAGAAATAATCTCTAATATTACCTACATGAGCAAAGAACTAAAAAAACTCAAAGGAGCTAAAACATTAGCAACCGAAGTGGCAAATCATCCAAATTTTCTGAAACTTGGAAAACGAGGCTTGAAGAAGTTAGTTAATAAAATTCAAAAAGGAAAATGAAAACACTACAAGAATTTAAATTTTAAAGTTTTTTAATATAAAAAATCTCATTTGTAAATATACTATGTAAGTATAAATATGAACGAGATATATGAATGGTGCTAAAAAACAATGGACGAAAGAATCTTTAATTGCAAAATTTAAAGATATTTGCAAAAAAGAAAATAAACAAATTACGAGACAGGACTGGACAAGCAGAAAAGATACCCCCAGCGATATGCCTATTAGATGTAATTTCAAAACATGGAATAATTTTATAGTGGCTTGCGGTTTTAAAATAAAAAAACCAACTATATCAGCCTTGGCAAGAAAAAACACAATAAAAGCTCACAAAGGAAAAAGAAGTTTCAATTGGAAGGGCGGCAGAATTAAAGACAAGCACGGATACGTCCTAATTTGGAAACCCGAACACCCTAATTGCAAAACGGCTGGCTACATACACGAACATAGATTTGTTATGTCTGAATACCTGAACAGACCATTAAATCGAGAAGAAAATGTTCACCATAAAAACGGTATACGAGATGATAATAGACTTGAAAATTTGGAATTATGGAAAAGATCTCAACCGTATGGTCAAAGACAGGAAGATTTAATAGAATACTATAAAAAATTTTTAGAGGAAAATGGTTATTCGGTAATTAAAAATATTTCACAATGAAAATAAAAAAATATAGAGTTTGGGATAATTTTTTGAAAAAATTTTATCATTTTGAACTTAATAATATTACTTTCCCAGAAAGATTGCTTGATCAATATTATTGTAATATTCAACAATTTATAGGAATTTTAGATTCGTGCATGAAGGAAATTTATGAAGAAGATGTTGTTAGATTCAAAACAGATACCAAAGAAGATATAGGAATTGTTCGGTATATGAATGATTACTGTTCTTATGTTGTAGAAGTAGAAGAAGGGTATGATTTATTTGCTGATATTTCCTTTGATTCTTTAGAAATTGTTGGTAATATGATTGAGGATTATATGTATGATGAAACAGGAAAATTGATAAAAAAGCTTGCCCTGTCCTAACAATTCCACTAATATTAACTACATGAAGACGCCAACACTCAGACAGAAGGTAAACCAATACGAGTTCTTTTTGCACAGGATTAATATGTTCATTATCTCAGGTAACCACGGAGGTATTGCAGAGTTAGTTGAGAATGCTGATGATTGGAGTTATAGCCACCGAATTGGCAACGGAGAGCTTTCCGACAAAAAGCAACAACAAGTAATTAACAATGCGTTTTGGAAGCTTTGTGATACTCCTAAAGCAAATAAAGAGTCTCAAGAGAGACAGAAAGCTTGGATGGAAATGGCAAAACAAAAAGAAGAAGCATTTTTGAATTTAAATTTAAAATGAGCGACACACCACATTATGTTAGTGCCTTAGATGTCGAAGAGTGGGCTACAAAGTGTATTAATTTGGAACGTGAGCGAGACGATGCACTAGAAGAATCATTGGAACAGGCTAGATTGCTAGGTATCTCTGGCGAACGGGAATGCAGGTTAATTGCAGAGCGTGACGAAGCAAAGCGGAAATACGATACTCTTGCAGTAGAAAATATGCTGGAAGTTAATAAAATTTGCAACCAAAGAGATGAAGCGATGGATATCTTGTCTAATCTTTCGCATTATTTGAGTTGTGGATTGGGAGATGAAGCTACAACTGCAAAAGAGTATGGTGCAAGAATTCGTGAAGGTATTAATGCTCTATTAGATCCTATTGTTGAAGAAAAAGAAAAACTTAGAAAAATGCTTGACCTACAGACAAAGATTGTAGTAGACTTAGAGTTGAGATTAATAGAATAACATATGAGTCCAGAACTAATCAAAATAATTAGAAAAGTAGATTCTTTTAGAGAAGTTTTAAAGGAATATGGCTTCGAAAATCTTGAATGCTTTTGGTATTCAGATGGTTTTTATTCTAGTAATTGGCGAGATATGTCGGTTGCCAATGAAAAACCAGACAGAGAAGAATCATCAACATTCTGGCAATTTGGGTTTAAAAGTCAGAATCAAAAAACTAAAAGAATTCATCTTGAAGCACTGATGCCAGTTTTTGAAAATTATTTTACATTTGAATTGAGATACTACCCAGAAGTAGTATTGCATGATCGAAAATATTATTCGGGTCCAACAGCAGTATTAAATGTCTCAAGTATTATGGAAGAAGACTTGACAAACTTGCAAAAATATATAGACTATTTATTGAATTTAAAATGAACATAGAATTAAAAGACTATTTTGCGGGGCAAGTATTACAAGGTTTACTTGCGAATGGAACCAGTATAGAAATTGACCATTTGGTGATGACATCATATCACATTGCTGATAAAATGATTCAACATAAAAATGAATCGGAAGGGTTACATCATATTGTTAACTCTAAACAAATTGAAAATACTTTATGAAAACTAAACTAAATTGGAAAAAAAAGTGGTGCGATGATAAATCAGCACATTGGTATTCTGCTAAAGTTCCTATTATTGGATGGGAATATATTACAGATAAACATTATAACGTGGGAATTGATCAAGGGTTTGTTGGAGGTTTATTTTTTAGTAAATTTGATGATGATATTACGAGAATTTCCAATAAGTTTTATAAAACAGAAGAAGATGCTATGTTGGCATGTGAAAAACATTTACTAGACACAGCAGAAAAATTTACAAATTGGATTAATAACTCTTGACAGTTTTTAAATATTATACTAATATATAAAACATGAATGAAAAAAACTTTATAGCCAGAAATCATTGTTTGAAAGACTTTCCCAAAATAAAAAAAAATCTTATTAGTAAGATCAGAAGTTATCTGTTCGAGAAGTATAGTGTTTGGGATGTTATTGACATTCTTCCCTGTCGTTTGAGAATGTATTATTGGGAAATTATTAGACCAATCTTTAGCCCATCTAATCAAAGAATTCGTAAATTTATTCCTAGAATATACAAAGACATTTCACACTTAATGGTCGATATTAATTTTGAATTTATTAGAGAGTTTTACGAAGATGAATACAAAGCAGACATCGTAGATTGGGAGGCTACAGAGCAACATAGTGAATTTGCAAAATGGTTGGAGAGTGCTTATACTTATATTATAAAGGAAAGACCACAACTAGAAATTGATCTCAGAAATGCTTATCCACCATTTAAAGGCTTTGATGAAATGTTTAAACCTGCCGTTGATAAAGATGGTAAAAAAATGTTTGAGATGGTTGATGATGATATTCCTTACGAAGTAAAATATAAAGAAGTGAATAGAATTGAAGAATTGATTGAAAATAATGACACTGAAATTTTAACAGAATTTATTAAACGCAGAAATTATTTCTGGACATAATAAAAAAGAAAAGTATACTAAAACTTATGGGAATGTTTTCATATATCAAATGCAAGAAAGAATTACCACTAACAGATGAACTTAAAAGTCTTTCTGTAAAGTGGAACGAAGCAGCGTTTCAAACTAAAGATTTGGACAACTGCTTGGAGAATTATATTATCTCAGAAGACGGAGAATTATTAGAAGAGGTAATAGAATACGAATACACCTACTACACAGAAGAGGAAAAGAAGCAAAAAGATTACAAACCTTGGAATATAGTCAAAGATGAAAAAATCGTCAAACAAGAAACGAAGAAAGTAGATTTTCATGGTAAGATTATTTTTTACGAGACTTTTGACTTGAATGATGAGGAATCTATGTGGGTTGATTTTACTTCCTACTTTATTTATGGTAAACTGGATAAAATTGAGTTGTCCAAAGTTGAGAGGTATGAAAATCGTAAAACAAAAATGGACGAATTTTGGAAAAAGCATGAGGCTGAGCAAAATAGCATCAAATATAAAATTAAAAAATACTCTGGATGGCTCTGGTTTTGGAAAAAGGTTGGAATTATTTGTTATAAAATTTCATCGTTTTTTGCAAGCATAAACCATTTTATCATCAGGAACATCCGATGAGAATTACATTAGCCTTAATCCTAATTAGTGTTAATACTAGTTTTGCTCAATTAAAATTCAATGGCGGCGCTAATTACTTCCAGCAAGATAGCAAGCGCTTGACATCAAGCGGCAAATTAGAACATTTATTTAAAATATATGAAGATCACAGATATATTATCAGTATGTCTAATGCTTCGACCATAGATCTGGATTGTTTTAAAAATGAAATAAAAGAAGCTAATGTTTTCACAACTCTAAAAATAGAATTTTAATATATGGAATATGAACAATTTAAAGAACTCATTGACACAATTGAAAAAATAAGGGAGAGATCATGGGCGCTGCACAAATTAGATATAGATCTTTTAGATTTCGAGGATTCTTATTTTAAAATAATTGATATCCTTATGAAAGGAGTCTTCGATGAGGAAGGTCATGGATGGGTTGATTGGTATCTTTATGAAAGAATTGGATTTAATGATAAGGTGAATTTGGCAATAGACGAGAATGGCAAAGAAATATGTTATGATATTCCCTCATTGTGGGAAGTAGTCAAAGAACATTTAAAATGAAAAAGACAACTAAACCAGCCCAGAGAGAAGAAGTGGTCTACTATTCAGACTTTTCAGGAAAATGTTTTGGAGAATTTGACCCTCATGTAGAATTAACAATTGACTTTGGATACGGATCAAAGTACGATGGTAGCAAATTAAAGTTTGATTTGGACGATAAAGATGTTGAAGACATTTTAGCCCTATTAAAATCAAAATTAAGTAATGATGCTAAAAAAGCACTTAAGACCACGTATACATCGCTAGATGATAAATATGAAGATAGCGTTCAAAGTAGAGATTGGACAGAATGCGAATTTAATCGCAATGAAAAAGATTTACTAGAAAAACTTATATGATAAAAAAAACCGTAGAACTAACAGGAGATGTCTGTGTTAAATTCACAGAAGATGAACTAGCTCAACTCAACATCAAGCAAGGAGACAAGTTTTCTATCAAAGAAACCGATGAAGGAATTTTACTTGAAAAATTTGCCACTATTGATATTGATTTAGCCGAAGTCGAAAGAGAAATTCTAGAATTTCTTATCAGAGAATCTTGCGATAAAGACATTTCAGTTAATGAGATTATTTCAGACGTTCTGGAAAAAGGTCTTGAGCAATATAAATGAAAATCTATCACAAAGACGCTTGGGGGTTTTGGTTTTTTAAGCGATATTCGCTCTACGTAGAGGACGAATTGGAAGGATTAACGGAAGTTCTAGTAGCTAAGGAAGATTGGTTAAAATATAAAATAGGAGACCTTTATGAAATACATTGAGCAACGAGTAGAAGAATTAGAAAAAGAAGTAGCACTTCTTAAAGCAAAGAGCAAATTGCAGGAAATTAATTTTACAACATCTTACAGCGAGGGAAGTAAGTTTAATTTTAAAGAAGCTATGGAAAATATCACAACAGTTACCAACTTCACCCTTGATGATTATGAATTCATGGAAGCGTCCGTGAAGTATCCAGAAATAGTTGGATCCTGGGACGATGTAAAGCCAACGAGTGGCATTGAGTCCAAAATTGAAAAAAATCTAGGCAAAATTGTTGCAAAGTTTAAAATTCTGCACCATGAGTGGGAAATGGATGGCTACGGTTATATTATAGATAACCAAGGCGAGAAGCAACTTGTAATTAGCGATCATGGAGCTATTAGGATTGTAGATAAAGAACATCTAAATGAATTGATTAAAAATTATAAAGAAATCATCCAAGAAACAGAAAGGGCTCTGTTTTTACTAAAATGAACGACTGGGTAGAAATTCTGAAAGAGAAGTGTCTAGAAGCTCAAGCTGTAAAAGAAAGCGAAATTATTATTAATGTACCGTTCGAGCTACGAGAAGAATGGGATAACTTTATGAGAGGAAAGACTTGTCCTATACTCGATGATGGCGATTACGGCGTTTACAGTTGGGATTTAAGGCAATTTTTAAATAAATTTAATGATCAATAGTGTCACAATAACAGATCTTTCCGATGCCGTATCCCGTTCTTTCAAAGAAGTTGAGCAAAATGCTTGGATTTCTACAGTCGATGAGGAGGACGAGAATAAAATCAGAATGATGAGAGGAAATTTGTACAAAAGGAATATTAAACATTTTGCGCAATATTTTTATGATTGGTCTGATGAAGATAGCGAGCCTTATATTCAAAAAAATCTAGAAGAGAAAGGTCCAAGAGAGCAACATGTTAACAATATTATTTCTTTTATCGAACCGCTGGTTGATTCCAGTATCGTGTATAATCTTGGGATTAATTGCTTTGCTGGTGTGTCTAGATCAACGGCAATAGGGGTAATTGCTTGAGCAATGCAGGGTAAGTCTCCTGTAGAAGCTCTTGATGGAATTATCCGAGTCAGACCAATGGCGTGGCCGAATTTAAGAATTTTGAGATTCGCTTCCCAAAGGCTCGACAAAGACTTGGTAACACCTGTAAAACAATGGAAAGAACATCAAGGTGGAAACTTGTTTGTTCCTAAAGCCGGATGGGCTCGGTAAACATAATATATTAAAAATGAAAAGTGTAAAAGAAAATACAATAACTGTCCCCGAAAAAGTGATAAAAGCAGTAAAAACTATTGAAGATTGGACAAAAAAGCAAACTTCAAGGGACGATTGGGCAATTGGCGATATTGCATGCAGAAGAGGATTCGAAAGACTATTGAAATTGAATAAAAATATTGAATAATAATAAATTGGAGTTTAAAATAATAACAACAAAACTAAAAATTAAACTAATTTCTCTCTTGCTTTTTGCAATATCAATATACTTATTTTTTGGTTATAAATTTCTATATTCAAAATGAAATATCATGAACAAAGCATCGTTTCTTCCAGTTTTCGAGGTTGGCATAGTTGATCAGGAACTACCAGCTTGCAGACAAATTAACACGGCGAGTTTAGATCCAGCAATCGTAGCAGGAATGTGCGTATCAATTATAGATTTTATGATTTCTAAACTTGAGGATGATAAGCAGTTAGAATTCGAAAAAGAAATTTTAAATTTATTTAATTTAATTGTCGAAAACCGTCACAACTATACTAATCAAATAAGTGAAGACGATTTTGATATCAAAAAATGAATACTTTAATTGGATCAATACCAAAACATCAATACATTTGGGTTGATTCAAATTTTACTCATAAAAATCCAGCAGGCTTTGTAAGAGCAGTTTGGTTTGGACTCATTAGTTTCCCAAGTCGAGCTTGGGGGCTGAATGTAATGTTCGAAAATGGAGCAGTTTACAGATCATTGCCGCCGCATGCAGTTTCTTTTTCAGAAAACCCAAAACAAAAGATTTGGAAAGCCGATGACTCACAATTGTGGGATTGTTATGGGTATGATTGGACTGCTGTAGAATATACGTATTTAAAAGGATTAAGTTGTTCCTGCAAGATTAAAGACAATTTCATAGACGGCTCATACCTATTTACAGTTGCGCCAATCGGCGATGGTTTTTCAAATGCGCCAGAGCAATCAAAAGAATTTAAATTTATTGAATTAGATAATGGTAGATTAACCATTCAACCCACTAATAAAGTTTTATTTAAAGACAGTAGCTTTACAGATAAAAATATCTCAACTAGTTTGAAATTACAAACTGAATATTACAGCTGCGAATAGGTGTTGTTATTTAATTTATGAAGTTGTAATATTTTTTTTAAAAAAACTTCAAAATTACAAGTAATGGTGTAATAACTAATTACTATGGCAAATACAATTGAAATTATGGTCAGATCTGAATTTGGATCTATAGGAGAAAATTTAGGGCCAAATTTCTCAATATCAGCAGATGTTGGCGCGGTTGTTCCCGATACCGCCACGAAAAATGAATTAATATTTGGCAAAATCTTCATGGTAGACTCATCTGCTTCAACAATTACTATAACGAGTCTCAACGGATCTTGCAACAATAGCTTACTGCTGAATATTAATAAAGATGCTGAAACGTGTTATTCTGTAAGCGCTTTTAACTACCAGGATGGCAACACAAGGTTACTAGATGAAGACGGAGCGATACTTCCATTCCAATCAGAAGAACTAAATTCAATTACATTTGAGATGCTGCTTGACTTTCAAGAAGGGGAAGAGTTTAATATTAGTTTTCTAGGTAAAGAATTTACAGTAGCTGTGGAAATTGTAATAAATGAAGAAGATGGTTCCATTATAAAAACAGGAACTGCGGCAAGCCCTGGATTGAGTAGCGGACCATTTTACGCCTTATTTTTAACACCGGACTCAGTAGAAATTAGTATCGCTCTTTACGAAGAGAGTGTAATGTATTTGATAAAAGGAGTCCTAGGTTCAGCATTGGTTGTTGAAGAATATGCTTTGACCGATTTAATATCCGTTGGTTATTCTTAATTATTTTTAAATATGTTTAATATAAAACTTATACAGACGCCCGGAGGGGTCATCTTAAAAAATTCTGCATTAAATGCGGCTACTCAGATGATGACAAGTCCTTCTGCTGGCGACTACTCAATTCTTACCCGAACAGGCGCTTACAACATAGATCTTAAAAAGTATATAGAAGCTAAACTCGCTGGCTTTGATATTAATGTCGAAGTTATTACTCAATCACCTTTTCAAATAACAAATGTTCCGCCGAATCAATTTTATATAGTATATTCAATATTACCAGGCCCGTACAATAGCAGCAATATGCTTACTATTTATACTAATAAAATGAGGAGGATTAACCAAAGTGCGCGTGCAAGCGCCGTAAGCCGTCAGGGCAGATTAGCCCTTATTTTTACGAACGAGGGCATGGACGTTGAGAAGGTCACAATGTACTATATTGGCATGATATTAAAACTGCCTACAACATATGGTGATAGTGGCTTTATGGCTTCAACTATACCATCGAACCCTAGATGGGCCGGTTCGAGTGTTCAAACTTTAACAAAAAAACTAACATTATCTACAAAGCCTTTGCCGTTTTCAATGAAGAGCCAGCAACTCTACGATAAAGCTTGGATAATGAAGCTGAAAAGACTCACTAGCTCATATTTTACTAGTGACGTAAGTGATGATTTTGACGGACTGGTTTATAGGGGAAACTTATTAAACAGGCAAAACATAATAGGGGCAAGAAAAACCGGATTTGATGAATTATACGGAGACGATATGGACGGGATTGCGCTATTCTTAGAAGCCGGAAAGTATTCTGTAAGTGCTCTATCTACGCCCACTTACGGGAATGGAACGAACATGAACATGTTATTTCCAAAAATTTATCCGTACCTGTCAGAAACTACCAGCTATGAAAACGGAACAAATTATCCAATTGGTTCAAAATGCAGTCAAGTTCAAGATAATTCAAACTCTAATCCATTATGTGGTCCTGTAACTTTTACGTTAGATGCAAGCGATGAACTTGAACAATACAACTTTACATTGAAAAAAAACGGATTTGTCACGTTTTTGGTAAGAAATCAAAAAATAGTATCACAGGATAATTTGCCCTTAGCAGCTTCATATTTCGGCACGTATGAGATTAGATTAAATGGAGAAAGCATATATTCCTATAATAGCAATCAGTTCGGACCTGGAACAAGAAATTATATTTACAGTTATCCAAAGCCTTTAAGTTTTGTTTTTTGGAATAAACTCGGAGGTTATAATTCAGAAGACAAGTTCCAAAAACTTGAAGGAAAAACATTATACGATCACATACAATTGGCTAAAGGCTCAGTTCCAAACGATGCCCTCATGGCGCATTTTTCGAATGAGGGGTATCATTTTCTTTACAACATCGTAAATGGAGAAGTTGATCCGTTTCTTCCGTATGTAACAGAATATAATACCGTATTGCCGCTTACACCACTTATTGCTAAAACTTTTAAGACAGTGACTAATGGAGCGCTTACTGAATTAAGAATGATAATAAGAGAAACTCCATTAACCACAGAAACGAAAGAGGGAGAATATAATTTATTCGTAAATGATGGAGCTGCAGTTGTAAAAAAAGAATTTTTTGTTTATAGCGTTTCTACCTCTGCATCAACTCCAGTGTGACTACTCCAACTGAGACGCCCACTTCTACTTCAACTGAGACGCCCACTTCTACTTCAACTGAGACGCCCACTTCTACTCCAACTGCTGCCACCCCAACTCCTACACCCACGCCAACTCGTACACCCACGCCAACTCCTACAGAAACTTGTTTTTGCGAGCAATTTGGCGGTTACTTCGAAAACGTGTCTAGTGACCCGAACGCACCATGTCGCATTCCCGAGTGGGTGCGTTCAAGCATGTATGGCCAGTTTCCGTGCGGACCTGGATACCCAGATATTACGTGCTATGTGTGCTATCAAACTCCTCCTCCAACCCCTACGCCAACCCCCGTACCTTGTGATTGCACAACCCTGATGGGTACTCTTGCTGTAGAGGAAGGTTTTTTTACTAGCTGTCCGGCTGGATATGTAAAAGGAAGCAGTAAAAGATCATATACGTGTGGTCCCGAAGCAAGTCAGGACATAATTTGTATCAATTGTTATCCCGCTTCTTAAGTATTTAAAATAAAATAAAAAAATATTTGACAAAAATATAAAATAAATATAATTTATCAACATGGGTAAAGAATATTTTGAACAATTGTCTTTTGAAGAATTCAATAAAATTGCCATAAATTTGATGGAGCACCACGGGGTTTTTTATAAATTTTGGGATTTAGTCAAGCCATCTTATACAAACGCTAAAAATGTGCCTACTGCTTGTGTAGTCTTCAATAAAGAAAATCAATGCATTGACTTCTTAATCAATAAAAAATTCTGGAGCAAACTTTCGCAAGAAAAGAAAAATTTCATCATCTGCCATGAATGCCTTCACGTCATTCTCGAACATGGAAAAAGAGCTTGCTCAATCAATACGAAACTGAATCCAGAATTAACAAATGCCTGCCTTGATATACCAATCAATGAAATGCTGGTGAAATATTTTGCTTTCAATAAGAAAGATATTGACCCAAAGAGTAAATTTTGCTGGGCGGGCACTGTTTTTAAAAAAGAAAAAGTGCCGAATGATAAAGGCTATGAATTTTATTTCAATAAAATAAAAGAAAACACGGATATTGAAAAAATATCAATTTGCGGAATGGGATCTGGCGAGTCTGGAGAGGGAGATTTGGAAACAAATTCGCATGAGTCGCTTGATTCTTTCAATGGCGAAGACGGCGAAAAAGCTGTTCAAGATTTGGCTGAATCATTATCCGAAGAAGAAGCGGATAGCCTAAAAGATATATGCGAAAGAATGGCTAGAAATGAAGAGTCTAAAAATAAAGAAGAAAAATCAAAAACGCGGGGAAATATAGCTGGAGGAATGGTTAAACTTCTTGGTAAAGTAAAACCCAAAAAGAAGAAAAAATGGGAAACTGTTATTAAAAAATGGAGCCTGAAATTCGGAAGAGCCGAAAGGGAAGAAAATCACTGGTTGGTGAAGGCTCGCAGAAACTCTTTGATCAATACCGATTTCTTTATTCCTTCTGAAATTGAATACGAAATTAAAAAAACAAAAGATGAAAAAATAGACGTTTGGATGATGCTTGATACGTCTGGATCATGCGCCGACCTAGCTCCAAGATTTTGGCGCGCAGCAAATTCGCTTCCAAAAGAAAAGTTTAATGTTCATTATTATTGTTTTGATACTCATGTTTATAAATTGAAAGATGTGGATATAAACGCTGGAAAACTTTATGGATTTGGAGGAACCTGTTTTATAGCGATAGAAAACTTCATTCAAAAATCAATTAAAAAAGAGGGGAAAAAGTATCCAGCAGCCGTTTTTATTTTAACAGATGGATATGGAACTAATGTTAAGCCTCAAGATGCGAAAAAATGGTATTGGTTTTTATCAGAAGATAATAAATCTTGCATACCAAAAGAATCGCACACATTTTCTTTGAAAGATTTTGAATAAATATGGTCTCAATTATATATCCCAACCCCAAAACGGTGGCGATAACTTCATAATCGACTCATTCCATTCATTTACTTCTCCAATTTTTTGATCTCCAGTGAAGTAGTCTAAATTTAAATCTTCAGGTATTTCGTATCTTGAAGTTGCTGCGCCGCAGCCGTCAAGAAAATACAACAAGTTTTCTTTAACCACCCAATAACTTTCATTAAAATGGTGGTAGTATGAAATATTACCATTGGATCTTATAGTTCCATCTCTAGAAAGTTTCAAATGACCGTAACTATTCAATTTCCATTTTTCAATTTTTGAGAATTTTGCGTTACGATCCGTGTTTCCAAATAAGAAAACTCTATCATCAAACGTTTCTGAAAATTGCCCACTACACCCAATCCTCATAAACATAAACTTCCACATTCTTTCAAAGAAATATCCCTCATATGGATCGCACCCTCTTGAAACCATTTCCAGTGCTTTTTTATAAAAGTCAATACTGTTTCTTAAAATAGCGTCCTTAGAAACCCTGAATACTCCATATAGGGTTGCCCCACAAGCGAGCAGTTCATTTATTTTTTTTGATTCAAATTCTCCATACAGCTCCCTAGAAAAACCAACCCAATTTATTCTTCTCCTCCGCACAACTAGGTCAAAATCAGTTGGAGCTATTCCACAAAAATCAACCAAATTTTTATTTAAAAAAATATTCATCTCGTGCGGAAAGTGTGCCCTTTTTTTACTAAAATGATCAATTGGGTCATATTGCGAAAATAATATTTCGTCAGGTAAATTATCATAATTTTGAATTATATAATTGAGGTAAGTATGTCCTTCTCTGCCTATGTTTGGAAGAAGATTATCGCCCTCATGCTTATTATAAACAATCACCTCATATTTTTCAGACACCAAGTCGTGCCAAAAACTGTTATCTTCCTTATATCTAGATAAAACTGCAACTTTTTTCATAAATTATTTATTTTTCTTTATAATTAATTATAATTATATACACATTTTTTTTAAATTTTAATTATTATGCCAAAGATATTTGTTCAAATCGCCTCTTATAGAGATCCAGAATTATGCAGCACAATTGATGATTGTATTTTCAAAGCCCAATTTCCAGAAAATTTAACATTTGCGATTGTTAATCAATATTGCGCGGAAGATAGTTTTTCTTTAGAAGTTGATAAGTATAAAGATGATGCTAGATTCAATATTTTAAACGTACCATTTGACGAATCTCTTGGAGCTTGTTGGGCTAGGAGTAAAACTAATGAAATGTATAAAGATGAGGAGTTTACACTACAAATAGACTCCCATTCAAGATTCATAGAACACTGGGATTCAAAATTGATAAATTCCTGGGCATCTCTTAATGATGATAAAGCCATCTATACGTCTTACCCGCCTCCGTATAATCCATCTCAGGATGAAAAAGATTGGGAAAAAAAAGTTTATGTGATAAATGTTTACGGCATCCATAATGGAATGACAAAACAGCGGCCGAAGACAGCAGAAAATTGGCAAAATAGAAATACTCCATACAAGGCAAGACATTTGGCGGCCGGTTTTATTTTTGGTAAAGGATCTATGATAAAAGAGGTACCATATGATCCAGAATTTTATTTTTCAGGAGAAGAAACTTCGCTTTTTATCAGATTTTATACGCATGGTTATAATTTGTATCATCCAAGTGATTTTTTCATTTGGCATTATTATACAAGAAAAGGCAACTCAAAACACTGGAATGATCACAAAACTGGTAATTTAACTGCCAAATCCAGAATTAGATTAAAATGTTTACTTGGATTAAGTTCGGAGCAAGATGTTAAAAACTTTTCTGTAGGCAATGAGAGAAGCATAGAAGATTATAAAAAATACTCAGGCATAGATTTGGAGAGAAATATTCTGCACGCTGACACTATTGAATGCAAAGAGCCGCCTGTCAACCAAGATCCAAATTCTTGGTCATTAATTAAGAAAAAAATCATCAAAAAATTAAAATGGAACGCAGACTTAGTACCAGAAGAATCTGACATTACTTTTTGGGCTTTCTTCGTTAAAGATTCTAATGAAAACACAATTCAGAGAAAAAATATCAACGAGGGCAAATTCCCCGATATTATAAATAAAAAAACGAATGAACATGAATTTGAGATTGATTATTATTATCCAGCGCAAGAACCCAAGAGCTTCGTTATTTGGCCTTATTCAAAATCTAAAAAATGGATTAAAAAAAGCCCATTATTCACAATAGAAAATCCAAAAGATTCAAAAAATACAGAAATTACGCAGAATAATCTCATAAAAAATTATAAAACTGCAACCCGCGCAGATTCTCAAAAGGACAAAATCCTGATAATTGGAAGTGGAAAAAGCGGACTAGATGTTTCAAAATATGAAAATAACTTTGATGTAATCGTTGCTGTAAATAATGCTTGGGCGCTTACTGAAAAATGGACACATTGGATTCATCCAAATGATTATAAAGGTTCTATGCCCGAACTTATAAAAGAAAACCAATTAGAAATAAACGCAAATGGATATGGTCCATCTCTTAGAAAATACGGAGGAATACATGAGTGCGGATTTTCAATTATGCTCAATGCTTCTTACTGGGCGCTCGACAATCTAAAGCCAAGTGAAATATATTATTTAGGCGCAGATATGAGTTATATTCCAGATAAAGATGGGAATACGCATTTTTATGGGGTTGGAATAGACATTAAAAATAGAGGAATTTCAGATCCTGACTTGATGGTAAAGGTAAGAAGCAAAGGCGATGCTAATTATTTAGAAAATATATACAAAAGATTTGAAAAAATAGCTGGAGAAAATAACTGCAGTTTATTTAATTTGTCAAAAGAAGAATTTACTCGCTTACCATATCAAAAAGTATCTATAAATTTGAATGGATAATATCAATTAAAATATTTTAACCTGTTTGTATTTAAAAAATCAGGTTTTTTTTGTTAACGCGTGTATAAAAACATATGGAAGTTTTTTTAAGAACAGATGAAGTGGGAAGTTCAGTTGGCAGTAATTTAACAATTACCGCCGATATTGGAGCCGTTGTTCCAAATTCCATCACGAAAAGCCAACTGTTGGCTGGCGTGACTGTTTCCGTGAGTGATTCCGCATCGCAATTGACGGTTTACTCCAGCGGGGCTTGCAGCAATTCAAAGATTGTTCAAATTTTAACTTGC
>Ga0247843_1006189_pt1 | contig 15854 bp, 16 predicted proteins | sample LaCruzMarch2017__FD_192420 | JGI IMG/M metagenome (GOLD analysis project Ga0247843, IMG submission 192420) | Freshwater microbial communities from meromictic Lake La Cruz, Castile-La Mancha, Spain - LaCruzMarch2017_8m | ecosystem: Environmental > Aquatic > Freshwater > Lake | place: Spain... | reverse complement strand
TAAAATGTTTAATAAAATATTAATTATATTATTATGTTTAATTATTGTATTGATACCATCTATAAAATTAATTAGCGACTTTTATTATTCTTTTGTTTTACTCGCAGTTATTTTAATAGTGATTATGCTTATTCTATTAATAAAAATTCCATTTAAATTAAAAATAGTTTTTATAGCTACTATACTAATTATATTTAAAAATAATTTATTGGTAAATGGTAAAACTATATTATCGATTATAAATGCAGCTTATATTAAACCATTAAAAACAAGAACAGATGATAGTAAATTAAGAAGTATTGTAGAAGATTCATTTGATAAAGTATTAATACTTAAAAAAGATTTTTCAAAATTACCCGATAAACCAACTATTTTTGTTTGTAATTATTGTAATGATAGAGTAGAAAATTTAGCATGTATTTTAATTCCAAAAGATATAGCTATAATGATGAGAGATGGTCTTAAAAAAACAGCTAAATTAGATAAACTAGTTCAATGGCCTATTTTTACAAAAGAAAAAAATAATTATGAACATACAAAAAGTGAAATTGTAAAACATACAAAAGAAGGAAGATCTGTTTTATCATATATAACTAAATATCCGAGATTGAGACCGAATTATATTCAAAGTATAAGATCGGGTCTTTTTAATATATCAAAAGAATTAAATATACCTATTACATTGGTCGCGATTGACTATGCTGATATAAATAATTGTATTATGCACAAACAAAATTTTAATATAGTTATAGGAGATACATTTAAAGTTGAAAATGTATCTGAAGCAATATATAAAACAAAAAAATTTTACAAACAAACTATGACTAATTTTATGAAAAATAAATATAAAGGTATTTAAAATAATTATATAAATGAATGTAATTTTAATTATAGTAATAATTGTTATTGTATTAATAACTTTTATTTATATAACATGTCCTAATTTACATTTAAAAAACAATATAGTACCATTTTATAAAAGAAAAGATAATTTATTTCCGGATATTAAAACAGAAAAAAAAGAAATAACATTATTTTGTACATCTGGTTTATCTAATAGAATAAGAACTATTTTAGGATTTTATTATATATCAAAACTTAATAATAAATTATTAAATGTTATTTGGATATCCGATAATACATGCAATGGAGAATTTTTAGATTATTTTATTCCTATAAAAGGTGTAAATGTTTTTAATAAAATAATAGAATACATAGATTATACAGGTCAGTCAACTATAGAAATAATACTTAAAAATTATAATATAGATGTTACTAAAGATATATATAAAGAATTATATAAACATATTAAACCTGTAAATAGTATAGAGAATAAAATAGATAATTTTGTTAAAAAAAATGATATTGAAAATTTAATAGGTATTCATGTAAGAAGAACAGATTATACAGGTAATTTTATAGGTAAATTATTAAATGGTTCAAATGAAGATGAAGAATTCTTTGATTTTATTAATAAATATTCAAAAAATTTACCTTTTTATATCGCAACTGATAATAAAGAAACACAAGATATTTATAAAAATAAATATAAAAATAGAGCTTTATTTTATGAAAAAATAAAAAAATCTAGTAATCTTAGAAAAACTACATTAGAAAATGCTATAATTGATATTTATATTTTATCATATTGTAGAAAAATAAAAGGTACAGCTAATTCAAGCTTTAGTGAATTTTCTAAATATTTAAAATTAAGTAGGCTTTAATTTTTTAATTTATAAATTAAAAAATTTTAAATCATAATTAGTAAGTTTGTTGGAAATTTGGTTGGAAAGTTGGTTGGAAAGTTGGTTGGAAAGTTGGTTGGAAAGTTGGTTGGAAAGTTGGTTGATAAGTTGATTGGAAAGTTGGTTGGAAAGTTGGTTGGAAAGTTGGTTGGAAAGTTGGTTGAGGAGTTATCTGTTCATAAACACCGTATAAATCAACATTTCCAAGCATATTTACAGGTGGATATCCATTCCAACTAGAATCTAATGTTATAACATATAAACCGGTTTCATGAAAAAAATTGGGTCTGCAATTAGGAACATACATACTTTCATTAACTACTCCATATATTTTATTATTATCATATACAGTTCTAGTATCATGTATAACGCAAATTACATTATAATTATTTTTTCTTATCAGATTCATAAATTCAATATCAGGTTTTATATATATTATAGGAATTCTTTTATCATTTACTAAAATAACATCCCATCTTTTTATTTCATAATTTAACATTTAATTTACATAAAGATAATTTAAAAAAATATTAACATAAAATTTAAAATTTAAAGATATATTTTTACAAACACAAAAAATGAGTATACAAGCATCTGTAAATGAGTTACAAAATCTTAATATAGAATTAAAAAGAGTAAAAAAAACTGCATCTGACTTAAGAAAGAAAATAAAAATAGTTGAAACTAATATTATGGAATATTTAAAAGAAAAACAACAACCAGGTGTTAAATATCAGAATACAGCTATTTTAATAGAAAATAAATCAAAAAGAACATCTAAACCTAAAAAAGATAGAGAGGAAGACGCTTTACGTATTTTAGAAGAATGCGGAATTAGTGATTCTAAAAATGTTTTGGATCAAATATTGGATGCAAGAAAAGGAGAAGAAGTAGAAATAAATAAATTAAAAATTAAAAAAATTAAATAATACTTAAAAAATTGTTTGATAATAAATATGACAACAACAACTTCATTTTTACAAAATTATCCAGATTATTATAATTCTACCGAAGAATGTATTTTATTTACAAAAAATTATAATAAACTACAAAGTAATGATAGATATAAAAATTTTTATCAAGTAAACTTTACAGCAGGTGATATTGAACAATTTGAAAAGTATAGATTTAATAAAAATAATGAAAGCAAAATTAATACTGAAAATATATGTATAAAAAATAATTTATTTATAGAAAATGAATTATTCACTAAATGGTATAAATATAAAAATTTGAACGCATTAAGTACTATAAATACTTTTAAATACATTTTTAAAAAATTTAAAAAAGGTATATTTATAAAAATAGTGAATAATCAATTAAAAGTATTTCTACCTTTTTCAAATGTTAATTTTGTAAATGAATGGAGTTCGAATATTAAAATAGATACTTCTTCTTATAAAGATATATATGATTTTTTTAATTATATTTGTAAATTAGAGGGATATACATTTAATAAAAATAATATAAATAATTTTATAAATTCATGGTATAGTAATAATTGTTTAATTAGATATGAATATCCTATCAACGAAACAGATACGAATGTATCATGTTTTAAAAATATGTTAGAGGAGCTTTGTAAAAATAGGATAGTTCCTGATATTGAATTATTTATAAATAAAAGAGATTTTCCTATAATAACAAAAAATGGTTATGAACCTTATTATCATTTATGGGATAGTTATGAAAAACCTTTAGTATCAAATAATTATGATAATTATGTTCCTATATTATCAATGAGTAGTTCTGAAGATTTTTCCGATATATTAATTCCAACTTACGATGATTGGATCCGACTTCAGTCTAAAGAAAATATTTATTTTCCTAGAGCTAGTCAAGAATATAATTATGTATTTGATATGAAATGGGAAAATAAAAAATCTATAGCTGTTTTTAGAGGAAGTTCTACTGGTTCTGGTGTTACTATAGAAACTAATCAAAGATTAAAACTTGTTTCAATAGGTAATAACATACAAAATAAAAAATATTTGGATGTTGGAATAACAAAATGGAATATAAGACCGAAGAAATTAATTAACAATCCTTATTTACAAACAATAGACATAGATTCTCTTCCTTTTAAATTAAGCGAAAAATTAAATCCAAAACAGCAATCGGAATATAAATATATAATACACGTTGATGGACATGTATCTGCTTTGAGACTTTCTTATGAATTAAGTATGAATTCAGTTTTATTAATAGTTGATTCAAAATGGAAAATGTGGTTTAGTAAATTATTAGTTCCTTATAAACATTATATTCCGATAAAAGAAGATTTATCTGATATTATCAATATTATAAAATGGTGCCAAAATAATGATGCAAAATGTAAAAAAATAGCTAAAAATGCGAAAGAATTTTATAATAAATATCTACAAAAAAAAGGAATATTTGATTATTTGCAAAAATTGTTTATAGATTTGAAAAAAGATATAGGTAATTATCGTTATAATGATATAAAACCTTTTGAAATACAACTTATAAATGAATGTAATAATCTTTTTGAAAATGAAGAAGAACATGTAAAATTTATATTTCACGATAATATAGATATTGTTAATAACTATAAAAAATTATTGTCTAAAAAAAATAATAAAATCAATTTTTATCCATATACAAAAAAAAATATAAAAAATATATACAGTATTCCTGATACAAATAGAACTTATGGATTATTAAAAGGAATAAATTATATAGTTAATATTATGCTTTCTAAAAATTCTTTTGAGACTGATACAACACATAAATCTATAATATTTGAAAATAAAAATGGAATAGTGAAAAATTATAAATTAGATAATTTTTTATTTTCCGTTAAAACATCAAGCCATAATGATAAAATTAAAGAACATATTCACGAAGCATATATAGGTATAAATTGTATAAATAATTTAGTTAAAGAGATTCCAAATTTTGTTTATATTTTTGGTATTTATAAAACTGAAAATTCGTATAATGTTATAACTGAATATATAAAAGGTAAAACATTAAAAGAATATATAAAAAGCGAAGATTTTAACTTTAGAGATTGTTTATTAATTATTTTACAATTATGTGCAGCTTTACAATATGCTCAAAAAGTATGCGGATTTGTACATTATGATTTAACCCCTTGGAATATAATTATTAAATATTTGAAAGAACCTATTTATGTAGATTATATGGTTTGTTATAATAAAGTTATCCGAATAAAAACACATATAGTCCCTGTTATTATAGATTACGGAAAATCTCATGTTTTTCACGAAAATAAACATTATGGTTTTATAAATATGTATAAATTTAGCACAAGTAATGATGTATTATCTTTGTTAATAACAATAATATATCAAATTATAACAGATAAAAGATTATCGAAGAATGATTTTTCTAATTTATTAAATCTTGCAAATTTTATTTCCGATACTTCTTTTTACAATAGAACTTTCAAAAATTCAAAAGAAATTAGAAATTTCTTTTATAATTCAAAAAAGTATTCGAATCTTGTATTTTCAAATAAATACGAATTGGAAACAGTTACACCTCTAGACTTGTTTGATTATATTATGAAATTCAATTATTCTTTTCCTGTAGAATATGTTTTAACCTATAATTCTGTTATGAATAAAGATTGTCCAAATCAAATATTTGATTATATATTATCAAATAATACTAAAAGTAGATTAAATACTTTTTTAGATACGTTCGATTGTATTTCCAATATTGATATAAAAGAATCAATTAATAAACTGATACCTGAATATAAAAATAAAGATATATATTTTATATATTTATTAAAAGAACTTGAATACAATATGTATTCTGTTTACAATAATATGTTATATTTTTTGAAAAAAGAAAATATTAATATCGATAAATATAAAAATAAACTTGTAAAAGCGGTTAAAAATATTAGAAAAAATTCTATTGCTTTTAATAATATTGAAGATATAGAATTAAATATTTTAAATTTTAAAACGGAAAATTATACAGAAGATATATTTTTATTTCCTGAAAAAGTAAAAGAACAAATCACCAAAAATGAAAAAATAGATACTGAAAGTATAATATCTATAATAAATTTTAAAAATGTAATAGAGAAATTAGTATTAATAGATAATGATAAAATTATAAAAGAAAATAAATATAAAAATCTTTTAGAAATAAATCATATTGTTATTAATAATAATTTATCAAATTTAGAAACTCTTAAATTTATTTCAGAAAAAATTTTATTTTTTTAATTTTTTTTATTCTTTGTAGAGTATAAATAAAATGTTTGATAATAAATTTCTAATCACACTAATCGGACTTATAGTCGCTGTTGTTGCTATTAATAATGTTAAATCTAAAGATGAAGAAGTTGTTGAAGGTCTTGGAATGTTACCTAGTTTTACATACAGAGCAGATGTTATTTCAGCTAAAAATGAAGAAGAAGCTAGACAAGGTAATTTTACTTCTTTAGGAATGAATAGATTTTTAAACAAATCACCAATTACAAATAAAACTGTAAGCGAGGCATCAAAAGGTGAATTTTTTACAGTTCCAGGTACATATCAATCGCATTTAAATCCGAGATTTTCAAATACTGATTATGGTGCAAATATCAGATATAATATGCCAAGTAAAACAAATCAAGCAGTTCCTACGAATCCATTAACATTCGGAGGAATGGCTTCAAGAGAAAATTTTAGAACAAGAAATGAATATGATTCAGGATCAGGGGTTCCAAGTTGCGGTAGAGGAGGAGTTCCAGAATCTTATCACGGAGGTGCACCTGTAACTGATCCTGGATTTGCAGCTGGTAATTATAATCAACTTACTAATAATACTTATGAAACTGCTAAAAAACAACGCGGTTACACTGGTTCAAATGAAAAAGCTGGAAAACATGAATATTCAGAAGCAAATTTACCTGTTAGCGATATGACATCTGCTAGTACTAATGGCGAGCCAGCACCAGTTGTTTACACTAGATTAATTGTCGCAAACAGAAATAATACTCGTTTAAGAGCACAAGGAGATATGATAAGAGGAGATTTAGCTATAGTTCCTTGTAATGCAGATTGGTTTAGACCATCTGTTACTCCTCATGTCGATTTACAACAAGGAGCTCTGAATGTTATGGGAGGAATACGCAATGAACAAGGTGAAAGTCTCGACAATCTTATTTTCAAGAGTTCTGGTTTTACTGATAGTACACTAAGTGGTTCAGGTGAAAAACGCAGAAGTATGTTGAGTGGAGGAATTGGAGATACTTCAAATGTTAATATGTCAAACCAGTATAAAGGAGGATTATCTGCAAATCAAGGAGATATTTTAGTTACAGGTTTTCCTTAATTAAAATTTAAAAATATAATATATTATAGTAAATGTATTATTATTTTTATTAATAAATTTATTTTTGAAGAGGTTTGACTACTCTAAAAATAGTATAAATTTTAAAAAGAGGAAAGTTTTTTAACCAAATCATAAAATAATTTTATAAGATATTATCTTATAAAATTAAAATAATATTTATTATAATAAATGAATAATTGTTATCAATCATGTGATAGTTTTTTTAAAAATAAATCAAATGAAAATTTAGGAGATATTAAAAAAGATGGAACTTGTGCAAATTGTTTATACTGGAAATACGGTCCGGGAAGTGTTATATATGATTTAAATAATTTAAATAATTGTGAATGTACAAATGTATTCCAAAAAGTTTCAAACCAAGGAACTAATTTCGATATGAATGGATATAAAGAAGTTAATGAATGCTTAAAAAAATCAAAAAATTGCGGATATTTACCTAATACTTTTACAAATAATCCTCAAATATATGATGTTACAGAATATACTCAAATGAAACCTTGTAATAAAAAACAAGTTTGGTCTGCAAAATTAACTTATGATGGAGTTTTTTAATTTAAAATATAAAATATAAAATATAAAATGATTATTACAACAACATCTTGTGGAAAAAAAATTTTACAAACTTCTTTAGTAAATTGGAATAAATATCTTGATATTGTATCTCCTGATAGAACTAAAATATTTCAAAATCCTTTTTATAATAAATTATGTGGTTTTAAAAATAAAGATATGAGTTTATGCCCTACATGTAATAAAAATATTGGAGAATGGAGAGACTCTTGTGTTAAAATAATAACTTCAGAAAATGTTGTAAAATATAAAAATATTTTTAAACAAATTAAAGAACATGGAACTAAAGTTAATGTTGAAATTTTTGATATATTAAAATAATATTTTTTAATTTTAATACTAATAATTAAATAGTATTAAAATTATTTATTCAAATCAGAAGATTCTGTTACATTATAATTTAACAAATGCAATGCTTGATATATATCATTAGGCATAATAGTTTTTGTTTGATGTTCAGAATTCACAATTATTGATGTTTTAATTAATTCATAAAGTTTTATACCAATTAGATTTCTTATCGGTTCGAAACAATCATCTGATAAACTTTTAACACCGGCTCTTCTAGCAATTCTTGTTAATGCAGGTTTTGTTAACGTATCCATTTATTTTATAAAATATATTATAGACCTTTAAATTACATTTAAAAGGATTAAATATATTGAAATAAATGGAAGAAAAAGGGAAAAAAAAGAAAACTCATTTCTTTGAAATATACATTTCTAAAGTGCTAAAACAAGTTTCAGAAGATTGTTGTATTACTTCAAATGCAAAACAACAATTAAATAGTTTTTTATGTTTTTTATCAAGTTATCTTTCAAAAATTATTATAGATTTAACAATCTATGGTAAGAAAAAAACTATTTCTGATAAAGAAATTATTAATTCTCTAAATCTTACAGTTTCTGGTGAACTTTTAAAAAATTCTATTATAGAAGGTGAAAAAGCTGTTGAAAATTTTAAAAATAATACAAAAAAGGGTACAAGGCAAAATAAAGCAGAAATTCTATTTCCGCCATCTATTGTTGAAAAATTTTTAAGAAATTTTGGAAACTCAAAAATAATGTTAACAAGTTCAGCTCCTGTATTTTTATCTGCTGCTTTAGAATATATAACTTATGAAATACTTGATATAGCATCAATTTATTGTACAGATAATAAAAGAATGCGTATTACAATTAGAGATCTCGAAATCGTTGTTAGAACTGATATCGAATTAAATAATTTATTTAATAAAATAAATATATCATTTTTAGGAGGAGGTGTTATACCTTTTATACATCCTACTCTTCTTAAAAAAAAGAAAATTAAAACTTTAAAAAATACAAAAACACAACACCGTTTTAGACCTGGTACAGTAGCTATAAGAGATATAAAAAAATATCAAAAATTAAGTGATAATTTAATATTCGCTAAATCATCTTTTGAAAAAATTATTAGAAATATATTTTTACAAAATTCAGATAATGATGCTAATATTAAAATAAGTAAAAATGTTTTTATTATAATTCAATATTATATTGAACAATATCTCGTAAAATTACTTTATAATTCAAATTTTTTAGCTATTCATTCCAACCGTGTAAAATTATTACCTATAGATATAGCTTTTATATCTTATTTAAATAATGATACAAAAAATCCTTATAATTCATCTTTAACTTCCGAAAATGATACAAATATTTTTACAACAAATAATAATACTACAGGTCAAAATATTCTATCAGCAAATAATTTATTATCATTAAATAATGAAGATTCTGAAGATAACGGAGAAGATAGCGAAGATAATGAAGATAATATTTATATAGGAGATGAAGATTCAAATAATTTAATTGAAATTTAAAAATTTAAAAAATATTAAAAAATGACATCAACTGAAAGAAATACATCTATAAAATCTGATGAAGATACTGAAAAAGCTCCTTCCCATAATACCGAAGGTGATTATGCTATATTAATGGAGACAAATGGAGAAGAATACGAATCATGGTATTATTTTTTAAAAGTGAAAGGAAATGAAGATAATCTAAAGCATCTACAATCTCAATTAGATAAAGTTGACTGGTATATATTAGACGATTTAAGCACTTTTGATCTTGAACTAGATAAATATGTATCAGCAAAAACAGCAAAAGAAATGACCAAAGTAGATTTAAATTCTAATTCCTTTCATAGAAAATTTGATGGCAGATTAAAGAAAATTGATTTTGATTTTAAAAAGAAAGATGGAAATGAAACTAGAATATGTAAAGTATTTGATGTTCTTGGTTATGGACAGATAGAAGATTATATCAGTGATGAAGATATAGATGATGAAGATTTAGTAACCGATGATGAATCAACTGATAATGAAAGTGTAAGTGATTCTTCTTCGTCTGAAGAGGAGGAAGAATCAGATGACGAAAGAAAAAATTTAAGAAAGAAAAGAATTCCTCCTTCATTAGCTAAAAATAATAAAAAGTAAAATAATTTTTATAACTTGATTATAAGTTATAAAAATTGAAATTGAAATATATATATATAAATTAAAATGTCAAATTTATTTATTGATAAATTTCCAGAACTTGTAAAAGAATGGAATTACGATATGAATATTGATATAGATATTAGTAAAATTACTTTTTCATCTCATAAAAAAGTATATTGGAAGTGTGATAAAGGACATGTTTATTTGGCGTCATTAAATAATAGAACCAAAAAAAATAAAAATAGTAAATGTTTAAAATGTTCTACTGAATTAAAAAGAATTCATAATATAGAAGATGTAAACAAAAAAATATATAATTATAAACCAGTTATTAATACAACATTAATAGGTGATGAAAGCGAAATTTATATTTTGAATTTATTATTAAATAAAAATATATATAAAGATGTAAAAAGACTTGGAAATACGGGTTCTAATGCAGATATTTCTATAACTCATTTTGATGATACTATAAATTATATTCAAATAAAAACAATAACAAAAATATTAAATAATAAAGATTCTTATTATTATACAAATGATCATAAATATCCAGATAATATGTTAATAGTTATGTTAAATAAAAGCAAAGATAGATTTGCTTTAGAATTTCATTCTAACATAAAAGTAAAAAGACTTTCTTTATCTTACAACTATAAAAAATCAAAATATAAAGATATTATGTTTACAGAATTAAATATTTTTTTAAAAAAATTGATAGAATTAATACCTATGTCATCTAGAATAAATAATATATATTCGTGTATATCTAAAGAAATAGCATCTTTATATAGATTTGAAAAATTTTGTAAAACTAATAATATAGATTATAAAAGAAATATTACAAATGGTAATACAATTGATGGTACAATAAATAATTTTAATTTTCAAGAAAAATTTATTTCAAAAAATTATAAAAACCGATTAACATATATGATAACATCATCTAAATCTGCAGGAAGATTAAATAATAAAAATATAAAACGTCCATATTCTGAAAATGATTTTGATTATATAATTATAGAAATAGGAGGTGTAATAAGTTCTCCAAATAAGTATTTAAATAATTTTTGTATTATACCGAAAAATATTCTTATTGAACAAAATATTTTACAAACTGATACATGTAAAGGTAAAAAAAAGTTTTATATATGCGCTCCTGATTGTAAAAAACCACATTGGTCAAAAAATTTATGGAATAATATTTCATTTTTATAACTTAAAAGTTAAGTTATAAAAATCCATTTTTTCTCAATTCTTTTTTTAAATAATTTTCAATATTTTGATTTTTTACTGTATGCGGTACGTTAATTAAAGTTATTCCATTTTCTTTACACATCATTTTTTTAAGTTGATCTCGATATTTTTGATTATAAAATGCTTCTTTATTTTTATGAAAAAATGGAATATATTTACTATGAGCTTCACCATCATACTCTACTGCAAGACCAAGTTCTTCATTATAACAATCTAATTCTAAATTAAAATTACCACCTGTTACAGGATTATTCAAAAAATTCGGTCTTGATTTATTAAACGGTTTATTAAATATTTTATTTAAAACTCTTCTACATTCAGTCTCTCCTTTGCTCTCTTTTGGTATTCTTTTTTTATTATTATTACTATTACTATAATTTACAAACTTATCTTCATAATAATAACTTTTTGACCAAGTACCTTTTTCTTTTTTAATAATTCTATACAATCCAAAAATTAATATAAGTCCTATAGAAATATATAATAAAATATCAAATCCTTTATTATCCCATATCTCTTTAATTTTATGAATCATTTTTAATATATATTTATATATTAAAAATACTTTTTTTAATTATTTTTTTAATTCTTCTCTACATACTGGACAACTGGTTTTATAATGTGTCCATTCTTTTATACAATCATGATGAAAAATATGATTACATGAAGTACTTGAAACCATATTTTCTTTTTCAAAATTAGTTAGACATATAGAACATTCTGTTTGTTCTTTTACAATTTCTGAATTAAGAGTATCATATCTTTGAGATGAAAAATTTATATATTCATTTTCTCTTCTTTGTAATTCTCTTTCTCTATTCTCTTCGAATAAACTATTTATTGTATTTTCATAAAAAGTATTTCCAAAATAAATATCATATGTATCATAAAGAGTGTTAAATGTTTCTTCTAATAGAAAATTAGAATCTAAAAGCATATTTAACGGATTTAATGTTCTTGCGCTTGTTGAATTATAAGTTGTTGTTGGAGTAGGAGTTGTAGTTGAACTTGGAGGTGTATTGTCGAATCTATAAACATTTCTTGTATATACAATATTTTCTTGAGGTCCTGTTAAATTAAAAAAATTTATATTATCATTTTGATAGTTATTATTACTATTACGAATACCCATTGAAGAATATAATAATAAATCTATTAAATTTGTAGAATTGTTAAAGTCTTCTTCTCCTTCATGATTATTATTATTATTATTTGAAAACATATCGCGATTATTCATATTTATAATTATAAAGTTATTTTATAAAATCAATTTATAAAATAAAATATTTTTGTTGACATATATTATTTTATAATATATTTCAATTATATAATTCAATTTTATTTCGTTCACCGTCTCCACCCCTGAGGCGCAACACCAAATGAAGCGTACTTTCCTTCTGAATATTATAATCTGCTAATGTTCTACCATCCTCTAACTGTTTACCGGCAAAGATCAATCTTTGCTGATCTGGAGGAATACCTTCTTTATCTTGAATTTTACTTTTTATAGTATCTATAGTATCTGATGTTTCTACATCTAATGTTATAGTTTTTCCTGTAAGTGTTTTTACAAAGATCTGCATTTTTCTTGTTATATAATTAAAATATTTTTTTAAATTAAAATAAATCGCGTTACAAAAATGACAAATAGTAACACTATTTTATTCTATTCTCAATTAGGTATTTCTATTGCTGGACTTATTTTTACCGGATCTCTTCTTATTTTTCAAGAAAATAATTCAAAGGTATATTTACCTATATTTACATCTCTTATTTTTGCATGGGTACCATCTCCTTTATCAACAGATAACACTTATCTTAAAGAAAATATAAAAAAATTAGAAGATAAAATAAATAAATTAGAATCAGCTTCTTTAGAACTTAAAGAAGTTAAAATAGATAAAGAAGATGACAAAGAAAAGTTAAATTAGACTAAAAATTTAAATATTAAACCGGATTACAGTTTAATATTTATTCACTTGTTTTAAATTTCCATTCAAAATTTGATGGATCTTTTTTAACTCCTGATAAAAATTTTCTACACATCGATATATTTACTTTCATATTTACAGATGCTTCTTTTATACTTATAAAACTTTTATACAAAATATTATCTTTATAAATATTTACTTGTTTCATATATTTTCTATGAGGTGTAACTTCTTGAATTTTTTCTATAATTTCATTATTTTCAACATATTTCCATATAAATCCATAACTTATAAAATTATTTTTTATAGCAGAATATATACTCCTTGTATTGAAATTTAACTCTTTACATGCTTCTCCGACTGACTTATATTTTTTTATAAATTCTCCATTTGTATTATATTGAGCTACTGTTTTATACAAATCATACTTTACAGCTTCTATATTCTCTTCATCGTCTTTTTCTGTTACAAATTTCCACATATATTTTCCTGCAGATTTTACTTTTCCTCTACAATTTGATGAAATTTGACTATCTAGAATTCCTGTTTCTGTTGATGCTTTTTTTATACTATTAAATTCTTTAATAAAATTTCCATCTAAATCATATTGTCTTATTTGTTTTTCATTTCCATTTTCATTAATACATTCTTTACATGTAACTCTAAACGCAGTTCCTTTAATTGCAAAAAACTCATTTGTTAAATCTTTTTTAATATTACATTTATCACATGTTCTAAATTTGTTTTCATCTTCTTTTACACATTCTATACATGTAAATCTAAATCCAGTTCCTTTCTTACTAAAAAAATCATTTGTTAAATCTTTTTTTATAAAACATTTATTGCATTTTCTTAAAAATATTTTACCATAAATGTTTTTTTGTTCAATAATTTTATTATATATTTTTCCAATCACTTTTGTTATATCAAAATTTTCTTCATCCGGATTATATCTTATCCAATTATCATCATCTATCTCTAATGTTTCATTTATATAATCCATTCTCTCTCTTTCTTTATATGGTTTTCTATCTACATGCCCATTTTCGTCACATTCTACGACTATTTTATAGTCTGGAAAATATAAGTCCAAATAATATTTTCCTATCTTATACTGATCTTCAAATTTTTCTGTTTTAAAGGCATTTGTTATTGCTAAAAAAGTTTGTTGCTCTTTTGTTAAACATTTTTTATTTGTTGTGTCAATATTAAATTTTTTAAGTATATGTAAAACATCTGGAGTTATAATTTTTCTTGTTTTTAGAATAATTTCTATTACACCATCTCTTGTTATAAGAACGGTTTTAGGATTTAATTTAGGAATTTTTACACCTGGATAATCTCTAAATACAAGTTGATTGCATTTAGATACAATATTAATTATAGCAGAATTTGGATTATTATATCCTAAAAGTGTGGCTATTTCATAACCTACAAAATATTCAAAATAGAGATGATTACTAATATATTCATATATAGTTAATTCATTTTCTTCTGTATCTGATTCATTTTCTTCTACATATGATTCATTTTCAATAAATTCTATTTTAGCATATTCGATTTGATTTTCCATTTTTTATTTATAAATGCATTTCTTTAAATAATTATCAATTTTATTTTTTCTATTGATAATTATTTTTCAAAATGATTTAGATTTTTTAAGCTAAATTTAGCTTAAAAAATCAAAAATTGTCTTTCAACCTTTAAAATAAAGGTGTAAAATTCCAAGATAATTGTGTAAACAAAGATACCATAATATCGTCGTGGAATGTCTTTCTATCCATAGTTTTCAAAATTGAGAAATCTTCTTTTCTACAAGGATGTTTATGCTTTAATAATAATTGGTATAAAACATATTGGGTGTTTATAAAGTTTTTTCTTTCAATATTTTTAAATTTTTTATCATACAAATCTGTTAATATATCAAAATCTTCTAATAATTTATCTTCTAAATATCCAATATCATCTGGTTTTATACCTGTAATATTATAATGAATTAAATTTATATTTTCATAATGTTTTGTATATTCTAATTCTTTTAAAAATACACTAATATGCTCTTTAGTAATATTTTTAAATCTAATACTTTTAGGAGTATTTGAATCACCTATTAAAAGATGATGTAATTCAAATTGTTTTTCTAAATTATCATATACATCTTGATTTATTGTGCTATTTTGTTTACCTTGATATTGGTTTATACAATCCCTAAAATGAATTTTTCTATCATACATATATTTAGAAGATATATTTACTCTATCTATGTCTCTGTAAGAAGACACATTTTTCATTATTATTTGTTGTGCTGAACAATGAAAGCATAAATATATATTTCCGTCTAATATATCAAAATCTTTTTTATTATCACAATTTTTACATGTTATTTTTTCTTTTTTATCAACATAATCTAATTCTATATTAACATACTTATTTGCTATTTCTAAATAATTTTTAATAATTATATCTTTCTCTTTATTATTTTTAGCTCGTTTTCCAATAAAATTATCTTTCATAGGAGAATTCAATATTTCTTTA
>Ga0247843_1006188_pt1 | contig 15856 bp, 8 predicted proteins | sample LaCruzMarch2017__FD_192420 | JGI IMG/M metagenome (GOLD analysis project Ga0247843, IMG submission 192420) | Freshwater microbial communities from meromictic Lake La Cruz, Castile-La Mancha, Spain - LaCruzMarch2017_8m | ecosystem: Environmental > Aquatic > Freshwater > Lake | place: Spain... | reverse complement strand
ATTAGTTTTTTATCGGGAATAACCCTGGTTGTATTTTTATTAATAACCCATCCGGCGGAATCGAGAATGAATTGAGTAGAGCGATAATTTTCTTCCAACACCACTTTCTTAAGATCGGCAGTGAATAAACGTTCAAAGGCATGAAGATTTTCTACATTAGCTCCTTGAAATCTGAATATGGATTGGTCATCATCGCCCACAACCATCAAATTTGGGCTTTCCCAATAGGAAGCTAAAAGTAAGATAAGTTCATTTTGCGCTTGATTGCTATCCTGATATTCATCTACCATGATGTATTGAAAGCGTTCCTGATATTTAAGCAAAGCTGTTTCATTGGTTTTGAATAGCTCGATGACCCACACTATCATATCATCAAAATCGTAAAGTCCATTTAGATTTAATTGCTTACGATAGTCAACACATACCTCGGTCGCCGCTTTTAGTTTTTCAAGTTTATCAAGTTCATCTTTATAAAGTCTTGGATTTACATCCCCTTTTTTAAACGCCCCATGTTTTCTTTTGTAAATTACCTTTTCATTGTAAGGCAACTCGTCGATATACTTATTAATTAATTCAAATAGTAATTCCCTGGTTATTCTTTCTTTCTTTAACAGGCGATTAAGAAGTATTATATCACCGCGATACGCATAAGGATACTTATAGTTTTTTAATGGATTACCTAATGCCAGTTGATCAATAAGAGTATTATAGTATTGTATCGTTTCCAAATCGGAAATAGGTTCCAGGTTTAATACCCCTAATTCATTCTGATATTCTGAAATCACCTTATGGCAAAAGGAATGAAAGGTAAAAATGGGTGCCCGATGAGCACTGGGGCCCATAAATTTTATAAGCCTTTTTCGCATGGCGATGGTTGCCGCATCGGTAAAGGTTAAACATAGTATATTTTCGGGTAGGAGATCTGTTTTATCTAAAATGCTTCCAAACCGTGCACTTAGAAGTTGAGTTTTGCCTGTTCCAGGGCCAGCAATTACCATTAATGGTCCGTCTATGGCGTCTACAGCGATTTTTTGGGAAGGATTAAGTATCATCAAATTGTCATTCTATTACGGGTTACTAATTGATTTATAAACAAATAGAGTTAGCACTAAAAATTTTGAATATTTTTTTTGCAACTTTTTGTTTTGATTTGGTCAAATATATAACTAGAAGACGTATAATTGATTCTAATTTAAACACACCTTTTATTAAAAACGCGTATGACTAAAAATTTTACTCAAAAAAACAAAATGCTGGGATTTCTCCTGGTTTTACTGGGCTTAGTAGGTTCTTCTACCTTTAACAAAAGCCATGCTCAAGCGCCCTATTGCTCTGTATCTCACAGTGCTGGTGGCTGTCCTACTTGGAACATGTATATTGGGAGATTTCAGGTTTCTCAAGGTACTTCAGTACTTTACAACAAAGCAGACGATGGTTGTAACCAAACAGCCGTTCCAAATTACACCTTGTTAACTTCTACACCATCCTTTTCTTTAAGTGGTGGATCGAAGTACACTATGGCTTTTAGCACGGGTGCTTCTTACCCTGTACACATTGGGGTATGGGTTGATTTAAACCGTGATAATGATTTTTCTGATGCCGGAGAATATATCTCTCAGGGGTGGGCAGATATTACCAACGGAGTAGGAAATTTGCAATCCCGAAGCTTTACGTTAGGTTGTAATGGAATTTCAGCTGGAACCACACGACTTAGGGTAAGAACGGATTATTATGGCAGTGCTAATTTTTCGGCCGGTTCTTCTTGTGCCACAGTTAATTATGGAGAAACCGAGGATTATACTATTACACTTGCTATACCTTCCAGTCTTTCAGCAGGATTTTTTATGCCTTCTTCAGCTTTTATGGGTACGCCTGTTAAACTAACCAACGCCAATCAAACCGGTTACATTTCTCATCAGTGGGATATAAACTCCGATAATACTATAGAATACAACTCCACTAACGCAACTCATATTTTTGCTACAGTCGGCGGTAAAAGCGTTCAATTGAAAAGTCAAAACTGTTTGGGACGTGATTCCATCACTAAATTTATTACCATTACTGCACCTACTTCTAAACCAGTTGTTGACTTTGTAACCAACACGAATCAAGTAGAGCGTTTCGGTACAGTTAATTTCTTAGACCTTTCTACACAAGGCCCAACTTACTGGAGCTGGTATTTGTACGATCCTGCCGATTCTATTGGTACCAGAACTGATGTTGAATCTTATAACTTTGATCTTGTTGGTAACGATCCGTATACCAATGCCAACCCTTCAGTGTTTTTTAACACAATCGGTAACTACACGGTTTGTTTACAAACCTCCAACAGCCAAGGTCCATCTAGTCTACTTTGTAAGAAAAACTATATTCGAGTAACTCCTTTCAAAGATAATTCTTTAGGTGCCGGTACCGTTCAGCCTATTTATGAGCAAAGCGGTAATATAATTGATGATGGCGGAAGAACAGGTAACTATTCTAACAACCGTATTGATTATGCCACTATTATTCCTTGTGGAGCCAAAAAAATAACCCTTAATTTTAGTCAATTCAAAGTGGCTTCGGGTGATTTATTAAAAATATATGACGGAACAGATGCTTCAGGAATTCCTTTGCATCCTGGAACAGGTTTTACTTTAGGTAATGTACCAAAAGGACCAATTGTAGCTACCACAGGTGCTATGTATTTGTATTTTACAACCAACGGTTCTGGTGTTGATTCAGGGTTTATTGCCTCTTGGACAACTGAAAAAGGTACGGTGGCTGCTCCAATTGCTTCCTTTACTATTCCTGATACCCTTTACAATCCTAACATGTATACCTTTGTAAATACATCTCAAAATGTTTTAGGTAAAACAGATTATATCTGGGAAATAAACCCGGGATATGGTGAAGTTGGATATACCAAAGACCTTGATTTTGCTATACTAACAGATAATCCTTATACCGTTTCACTTAAAGCTACAACATGTATTGGTAGCAGCACATTCTCCAAAAACATTGTAGTAACTACCCCACATACCAAAGCCGAGTTAGATTTTAATGCAAATAACCGCAGACCTACCACTGGTGAAACTGTTACGCTTACTGCCATGGTACCTGATCCAAACAAAGCCATGAAAGCAGATAAGTTTAAATGGAATTTCTTCCCAGGTACAGTTACACCAGTAGATGGAACCGATTTTACCTCCAACCCTATTAAAGTTAAATTTAATGCTAAAGGTAAATATACTGTTTCTTTAAGAGGATGGAATTCTTTGGATTCAACCCTAACCACTAACCAGGTTATTAAATCTGATTTTGTAATTGTTGTGGAACATTGCACTCCTATTTTAGGTGTGTCTCCTTCTACCGATGTGGCCATTAATAACGTAACCCTTACCAACAAAGATTCTGTTAAATTAATAGACAACACCTCGTTGACCAATTTAACTACAGGTTATGATGATTATACTTTAACCGACATTTCAGCTACCCTTACCTTTGGAGCTACGTATAACGTTGCCACCAGCCGTTCAACCAATGTGAACCCAATGACCCGTAAAGTGTGGATTGACTATAACATTGATGGTGACTTTGATGATGCAGGTGAGCTTATTGCTTCTGAATCTCCAGCTACAACCAATACATTTAACGCCAACTTTACTGTTCCTTCTATTTCAACTGCCTTTGATGGTAAAACCAGAATGAGAATCGGAACCAGTTATTCTACCGATCCTAATAACCCTTGTGGTGCTTCAAGTGGAATAACCAACTCTAACCGTATCGGTGAATTTGAAGATTACAGAATAATTCTTGCTAACGACAAAAAACCACCTGTTCTTACGCTTAACAATGAAGATACCTTGTATCTTGAAGTGAATACCTTGTACACTGAATATGGTGCTACTGCTATCGACCCAACAGAAGGTGACATTAGCTCTAAAGTAGTTATTACTTCTGATTTGGATATGGCATTTACAGGTATCTATTACCTTCAATATAACATTAAAGATGCAGGTGGAAATTCAGGTGTACCGGTTAATCGCGTTGTTTATGTTGTAAAAGATCAAACCAAACCAACACTTACCCTTAATGGAAGTGATACTGTAAGAGTAGAAGTATTTGGTACTTACAATGAAGATGGTGCAACCGCAACTGACAATAAAGATGGTAACATTACCAATGCCATTGTTATAAATGGAAAAGTTAACGCCAATATATTGGGAACCTATATCCTTACCTATATTGTTAATGATGTTGCCGGTAACCAAGCTACTAAAAGAAGGGTTGTTATCGTTCGCGATTCTCAAAAACCAGTTATCTCCAACTCAGATGCTGATGTAAATAATGAAGTAAAAGTTCAGATCGGAACTGTATTTATTGATCGTACTCGTGTAACGGATAACTATCCTAATCCTACCTTAATGGCTACAGGAAGTGTAGATACACGATTCAGAGGTCCAAATTCAGTGATATATAATGCTACAGATAGTTCAGGAAATAAAGCAGATCCTAAAACCTTTAAGTATATCGTAGATGATTACATCCTGCCAACAATTACTTTGAACACGTTAGATACTATTATTCATAGTGTTAATAAAGCATACTCTTCTGTACAAGCAAGCGTTTCCGACAACTATTATAACAATACTCAATTGTCGTTAACTAAAACCAGCAATGTAAATGCATTTAAAATTGGTTTATATTGGGATGAGTATACAGCTACCGATGGTAGTGGTAACATAACTATAAGAAGACGTTATGTTCGTGTGGTTGACCAAGAATCTCCTATTATCAACGGTTATGCAATGAATGTTGGATTATATTCAACAGTAGATGCTTCCGAAGGTCTTACAATCACCGATAACTATGATGCTCCATCTGTGTTAATACCTCGTTTACAAGTAGTATTTAATAACTTAAATACTTATGTAGAAGGTTTCTATTCCGTAACGTTCCGAGTAACCGACCTTAGCGGAAACTTAAGCTTGCCATACGAACGTACAATTTGGGTAAGCCGTTTGTTCCCAACTGTTCGTGGTAGTGTAAACACAATTGATAAAGATCAAACTATCAATGTTTATCCTAATCCTTCTACCGGAATCGTTAACATTAGCTACAACTTTGCAACCCCTGAAAATATGGATGTACAAGTTTATAACGCTACAGGTGCTTTAGTATCTGAATTGAACAATATCCACGGACAAAATGGTGTACAAACCATCGACCTTGGAAATGAAGCTGCAGGTTTATATACTTTAAGAATGAGAGTTAACGGTAGAACTATCACCCGTAAAGTTTCAATTCGTAGATAATTCATATATCTTTTAAATAAAGATTATTCCATACTAAAAAAGGGACTCAAATTGAGTCCCTTTTTTATTGGGGGATTATCAGATAATTATCCTTAATAGGAAGATGCAAATTCACTTTAGGAGATTCCAAATACTTTTTAGAAAACCATTAACATCTTCTAAGCGGGATCTAAATCAAGGGAAATCATAAAGGCCGGTTTAAATTAACCATCTAACTAGTAATCAGGGTTAAAAGGGTAAGTTTTCCCCGGATTCTTTTGATCCTTCGGGATGGTTTTTAGGGCTTCCTGATAATAGAAAATCGCTTACAATAATCTCGGAATAGTATTTTTTTGTACCATCCTTTCCTTCGTAAGTGCGGTTGCTAATCCTACCTTCAATGGTTAGCCTGTCACCTTTGTTTACATACTTTTCTAAGGTGTCTACCTGCTTACCATACAGTGTCAAGTTGTGCCAGGTGGTTTCATCCACCCAATGGCCTTTTTGATCCTTTCTTCTTTCCGTAGTGGCTAATGAAAATTTTGCCACCTTGTTACCACTTTCAAGTGTTTTTACTTCTGGCTCTTGGCCAACATTGCCATAAAGGCGAACTGAATTACGTAATGTGCTCATGATGTTTGTTTTTTTAAGTTATTAACCAATCGAGTTTTATTCGAAAGGCAATGCAAATATGTGGTGGCAGATTTACCCGATTCGGTTACTAGCTAATTACAGTCTTTTACAACTATTTGTAACCGTTTGTTGTCGGTAATCGAAATAAGTTTATTTTTGTTTACACTAGCATTCAGATACCTATGGAATCACGTTTATGCCCAGATTGTGGAACTAAAATCCTAGGGCGGGCAGATAAAAAATTCTGTTCGGATGCGTGTCGCAACAATTATAACAACAAACAAAACAGCGATACTACTGCGATGATGAGGAATATTAACAACATCCTTAGAAAAAATCGTCGCATCATTCAGGAAATGATAACTACCCCGGATGGAAAGGCCAACATACCCTTGAAAAAACTGAGTGCTTTGGGATTTAATTTTGAATATTTTACACATATTCTGAATACAAAAACCGGGAATACCTATTATTTCTGTTATGAATATGGGTATCGCAAACTAGATGAGCACTATTATTTGGTGGTGAAGAATCAGAAATTGGTTGATTATTAATACACAAAGGTCTAAACCAAAAGAGCCTTAATGTCACATCCACACCTTGCCCTTCTCATAGATTAGAATCAACCGAACTTAATTCGACGTCTCAAACCACCATTTTTTCAAACCAAAAATATTATCCCCTTGGGAGTAATAGTAGTGATGGATGTAGTTTCAGCTTCAAAGAAGTGTATATTTCCTAGTGTTAGAGTTTTGTTTACACCCTTATCTAACCACAATTACCAGCATAATTCCAAATCATTTGAATACCAAATGGAAGTATTCATTCAAAACTTATTGGAACATGGTTTCGGCAAGGGCAATACTCTCAGGTTTTCCCACATCTATAAATCTCGAATCTTTCTGCTCGAAACCTTTAATGGTATTGTTTCTACACAAATCAAGGTAAACATCTACCATGGAGTATTTGCCGCTTTGACGCATAAAGTTAAATATGTCGGGATGGATTATATGAAGACCGCTAAAGGCTTTTCGAATAAAAGGGGTGACATGACGAGAAATTTTTCGTTCACCGGTCATGGTGTTTTCCCAGCCGCTAAGGTTAAGGTCCTCATCAAACAAAAAATAACGGGACGTCTTTCGGTCACTTAATGCAAGCGTTGAAAGGGCCTTGGTTTTGTAATGCCATTCTATCATTTTATTCAAGTTGAGGTCGATAAGAATATCTACATTTATCAATACAAAGGATGATGGATCAACTTCAAAAAACCAGGAAGCTTTCTTTAGTCCTCCTCCTGTTTCAAGTACTTCATCCGACTCATCGCTTATTGTAATACTGGCCCCCCAATTCTTATTTATAGATAACTCATCCAATATCTGCAATGGAAAATGATGAACATTGATAATAATATCCTTGATTTCGTAAGCCATTAAGTATTCAATGTTGCGTTGCAAAAGTGACTTTCCATTTACTTTGGCAAGGGCCTTTGGGTGATAATTGGTAAATGGCTTTAAACGGGTTCCCAATCCGGCAGAGAGAATCATAGCTTTCATAATTGCGATTCTGTTGGAAATCCTCGATTTTCCTTAATTCCCTGTTCTATATGATTGACCTCGGTTTTTACATTAAATTTATTACGTAAATGCCGTGTTAAAGCATCGGCTGCATAGACGCTTCTATGCTGTCCTCCGGTGCAACCAAAATTTACCATTAAGGAAGAAAACCCTCTTTTTAAGTATTCAGATACCGATATGTCAACGATATTGTATACATTATTCATAAATACTGGCATGGTGGTTTGTTGTTCCAAATAATCTTTAACCGCCTTATCACGCCCGGTTAGTTGTTTAAATTCTGCTAACCTACCTGGATTTAAAATACCCCTGCAATCAAATACAAATCCACCTCCATTGGAGGTTTCATCCGTAGGATAACCTGACTTAATAAAAGAAAAACTAGTGATCCTAACAACAAGGGACGATTGGTCGGTAGCTTTAATACCGATAAATGACTCAATCATTTGATCACTAACAATAATTTCCAGTAAGCGTTCAAATTCGGGAATGGCTATTCCAAGGCTTTTATGAGTCATAAATTGTTGAAGATTCTTCAAAGCCAAAGGAATGCTATCTAGAAAATGAGCCTTACGCTCAAAAATACCTCTGAATCCATAAGCCCCAAGCACTTGCAAAAGCCTTAAAAGCACATACCCATTGTATTGATTAATAAATCTATTTCTATCTATGGGTTGGTTAAGAATTTCTTCGACAGATGTGATATAATATTCCAACAAATTATCTTTCCATTCATCTGAAAATTGAGCTTTGGCCTGCCAAAGAAAAGAGGCCACATCGTATTGCAAAGCACCTTTCATTCCTCCTTGATAGTCAATGAAAAAAACTTTTTTATCCTGAACGATTATATTTCGGCTTTGAAAGTCGCGGTACATAAAATATTTGTGATCTACTCTCGAAAGATAAAGACTAAGCGCATCGAAGTCCTCAAGGAGTTTTTCCTTGTCATATGGAACCTTTAATGTGTCTAAAAAGTAGTACTTAAAATAAAGCAAATCATTGAGAATGGCTTGCTTCCCAAATTCTTTGGAAGTAATACATCTATTATAATCCAACCCCTTATCACCTATTAATTGTACCTGAGCCAATTGCTTTAAAGCTAATTTCGTCAATGCCAATACCTCCTCTGTTTTACCTTTGCCTTCAATAACATTAAGCAAGGAAACATCACCAAAGTCCTTTTGAAGGTAAATTGTATTTTTACTGTTGAAAGCAAAAACTTCAGGTACCGGGAAACCTAAAGCCTTAAAATGTTGGGTAAAGTAAAAAAAAGTTTCATTCTCCTTAATATTAAGACTTGATGTGGCTATAACGTTTATTTTTGGGGATGATACCCTGAAATAAATTCTGTCGCCTCCACTTTGTGGCAATTGATCAATGGATGTTGGCTCGGTTCGAAAGCAATCTGTAAATAATTCCGATATTTCTTTTACGATGGATTGCATTGTGTTTGTATTATTCACAGGCGGGAGAACAGGAAATTAATTTTCATCTATGTAAGGTGTAAATAGACGTTGGAAATTGTATGGATACTTACGTTCAATTGGATAGAAAAAGAAAAAACCCACACACTATTTGGATTTATGCTTTAATTGCGGAGACTGAGAGATTCGAACTCTCGATACAGTTTCCCGTATACACACTTTCCAGGCGTGCTCCTTAAACCACTCGGACAAGTCTCCATTTTTAAAATAGTCTGCAAAAGTACGCTATATCTTAAAAACTTTTATTGAATTGTTTGTTGTAATTTCAGCTATCTCTTCCATGGGGGTGTTAAAAATCTCGGAAAGTTTTTGAGCAATAACTGGAATATTAGCTGTTTCATTTCGCTTACCTCTATGAGGGGTAGGTGGCAGATACGGAGAATCGGATTCTAAGACCAAGTTGTTTAAACCTACGTTTAAAAGGGTTTCCGGAAGCGTTGAGTTTTTATACGTGACAACTCCGCCAATTCCAAGGTAAAAACCCATTTCCATTAGTTGCAATGCTTCGGTGTGGTTGCCGGTAAAACAATGAAATACACCTCTTAAATCACATAACTTTTCCTCTTTAATGATATCCATTAATTCGCGGGTTGAATTTCGAGAATGAATAGAAACCGGTAAATCATTTTTAATGGCCCATTGAGCTTGCTCGATGAATGCCCTTTTCTGAATCTCAAAAGTAGAAGTATCCCAATACAAGTCCATACCTATTTCACCCACAGCGTAATAGTTGGAAGAAATGAATTCATCATATATAATCAACAATTGTTTCTCGTAATCATCTTTTACACTGCAGGGGTGCAAGCCCATCATTGGAAAATAATTTTCAGAGTATCGTTGACATATTTCTTTCAAACCACGAATTGAATCTTTATCAATGTTAGGTACAAAAACTCTGGTAACCTGATTAGAAATACTCCTCCTGAAGCAATCGTCGGCATCCTTATCAAAATCTTCGGAATACACATGGGCATGCGTATCTGTAAATTCTACCATGAAATCTTTTGTTTACTAAGAAATGCTGAAATACCTTTTTTACAATCATCTGTTTCCCTGGCAGTTGCATTCATATAGCAGGCATAACGTATGTCTTCATCTAAGCTGGTATAACCGAGGGTACAATACATTTCCTTAATCATCTTAAGGGAGTTGGAGCTAGAATTATGAATAAGTTTTACAACCCATTCATGAACATAGGCATCCATTATGTCAGGTTCTACTATTTCGGTGATCAAACCATAGTTAAATGCTTTGGCCGCTGAAAATGTTTCGCCAGTCATGACCAACTTTTTTGAGATAGTTTCATTGACTTTTTTCTTTAAAAATATCGTGACAATGGCTGGTATAAAACCAATTCTTGCTTCGGTATAGCCGAATGTAGAAGCGGGACTTGCAAAACAAAAATCCCCAACGGTGGCCAAGCCACAGCCTCCGGCTATTGCTGGACCATTTACAATTGTTATCACCGGTTTGGGGAAAGCATAAATTAACTTAAATAAGGCAGCCAATCCATGACTGTCGGTTAGATTCTCCTCAAAAGTATAATTCTGCAATTGCTGCAGGTATTCCAAATCTGCACCGGCACAAAATGTTTCTCCCGATGATTTCAGAACTATGGCCCTCACCTCGTTCTGGTCTTCATATGATTTTAGGGTCGATTTTAATTCATTTACAAATTCTGCATTTAGGGCATTGCGTTTTTCTAATCTGTTTAGAATGATATAACCAATCCGGTCTTTAACATTCGTTTGTACATAGTTCATGATGCTTTACTATTAGTTGGAGTGAAAGGTTCAAATTTACATTGAATTGTACTTCCACCTCTTACACGTACCGCATAAATTTATTCTGGTTGTCAATTTCAGTTTTACAATTGAAGTAAAAAAAAAGACCTCCGACGTTTTCGTCGGAGGTCTTTAATAAAAAGAATATTAGTTCTTACTTATTGATAGTAACTTTTTGAGTAGAGGTTAATCCACCGTTAGTTACTTTTACTAAGTAAATTCCGTTAGCTACATTCAAATCAATTGAATAAGAAGCTTTCAAAGAATTAGTTTCAATTACCTTAACTATATCTCCTAATAGGTTGTAAACCGATATAGAGATATCAGATTTAGGTTCTTCAACTGTAACAGTAAAGTTACCCTTGTTTGGATTAGGATAAACTTTTACACCTGCTAGTTTAGAAAGTTTATCAACACCACCAGTAATCTGAACTGTTTGACACGTTTCAGAAGTACAGTTGTTAATGTTTTTTACTGATAAACATACTTGATATTTTCCTGTAGGGAATTGTAGGTATTCGTATTGAGGAGTAGCAACTGATGAGTTTCCACCGTCTCCAAAACGCCATGAGTAAGAAGAAATGTTTGTAGTTTGATCAGGTGTGAAATAAACCAAACGTCCGCTGGTTGTAGCTTTAAACGTAGATTTTGGTTTAGCATTAATCGTTACTGATTTAGAAATAGAATCTGAGCAACCTCCAGGAACAACGGCAACAAGTACTACGTTATAGGTTGAAGTTACACCCTTGATATCATATCTGTGACGTGGAGATTGAGATGCAGAATTTGTTGCATCACCAAATTTCCAGTTGTAGTTCAAGTTACCTGAAGTAACTTTTGATCTATTAATAAATACCGCATCATCATCTTCACACACATCTGTAACTTCAAAATCAGCTTTAGATTGTAATTTAACGTTTACCTCTTTAGTTATTACATCAGTACAATTGTTTTGTGATGTTGCTGTTAAGGTAACCATTTTCTTTCCTACCTCACTGAATAATTTAGTTGGGTTTTCAAGAGTAGTGCTTCCTTCACCTGCAAAATCCCATGTAAAGTTAGTTAGAGTACCGGCTGGCTTGGTTCCAGTAAATTTGAATACTGTAGGCGTAAGGTTACAAGCTGTAGTGAAAGAGAAATCTGCTTTAGGAGCCTCAGTTAAAACAAGTGCTCTGATAATTGAATCAGCGCAACCAAATTCTGAAACCGCTTTTAATTTTACATTTTTAGTGATAGCGTTTGTAAATCTATGAGTTGGATTAGCAAAATTTGATACTCCACCATCATCAAATGACCAAGTGTAGCCCATGTTTCCAAGTTCGATAGTTGAACTATTTGTAAATTTCACATCTGTTTTATCACAAATTAATGTAGGGAAGCTAAACATAGCTGTTGGGGTTGCAAATTGATTTGCATTCTTAATTAACTCAGAAGAACAACCATTAGCAGTAGCACGAAGGCGTACTTTATAACCTTGAGGATTGCTGTATTTGTACTTTGGTTCTTTTAAAGTGCTTTTATCTGCAGTTGTAGTTGGATCACCAAAATCCCAATCGTAAGTAATGGTACCGGCAATTGGTAAAGTGGTATTGTTTTTAAACGTTATGTCTGTTTTTTCGCAAGCATTCAACACTTTAAAGTCGATGGTTGGAACTGGAGTAACGGTTATTACTTTGCTAAACGTTGTTTCAAATTTTGGGAATTGAACACTAATGGCTGTTAAAACAACATTATAATTACCATAAGTTGAGAAATTAAATACAGGATCGATAATGGTTGAAGAATCTTCAGGAGTTCCAAGATCGTTAAATTTCCATTTGTATGAAATAGTACCTTTAGCCAAGGTAGATTTATTGGTAAATACCGCAACGTCGCCTTCGCACACATTATTCGCGTTAAAGGAAGGAATTGGTATATGTGGAACATAGATATGACGACCAAAAGAAGAATCGCAACCAGTTACTAAATTTTTAACGACTATATTAAGATAGATTAAACTGTCGTTAAGGGCCGATGTTGGATCAAACGTTACAGTAGCATTATTACCACCGCTTGGAGTCGCTAAAGTTACTGCACTGGTTACAGGAGTACCCTTTACGGTTCTGTATACTCCAGTTACTGTCCATCTGCTTCCATAATTAGAGTTTGTATACCCTGTAGCTGTGTTTGGAGCAATTTCATAAACTACTTTTTTTCCTGGTACCGCTGCATCAGGATTAGTTATAATTCCTCCGCCACCGCCAATGCGGAAGTAACCTGGGAAAGTTGTACTTTCAACTAATTCAAAACCTGCAGGAGAAGGCGTAACGTTTAAAGATCGTGTAATGCTGTTGTTGGATGTAGCATCATCTGTACCGTCCAAAGAAACGATGAGAGTGTTAGTACCTGAACCGTTAAATTCAGCCATTTGAGTGAATGTGTATTGGGCCGTATCATTTGGAGCAATTTTTGGTATTGTACCTTTAAACGGTGCTTTTCCACTTACGGTATACATAACAGGTACGTTTCTAACGGTGTCGGTGGTGTTATTTTTCATGGTCATTTTAACCACTTCTTTATAACCACCACATACATTTACACCAGTAAAGTAAACCTGAGTTACGGCAACATCCACATAATATTCTAATGCACCAACATCCGGTGTAGTTGTATTACGTGTAACATTTGCGAAATCCACTGTAAATCCTGATACAGGTAATCCTTTATTTACAAAGTTGAAGGATGTTGGGGTATAATCAGCTGCAGGAATATTTTTTAATCTTGGATCGATGCTCATACCATTGGCATCAGCAAAGTTGGTTTTATAAGCAGCTAAGTCCGTAGAAGCTGCATTGTTTCTTGCACCAAAGTTAAAGGTACCACCCAAATTTGCTGAATAGATATTGTTATTACCAAAAGAACCAGTAGAAAAGTATTCAAAAATACCATAAACGGTACCACCATTATCTCTACTAACCAAGTTATTGTTTTTGATATTACCATCAACATAATACATATACATTAAGTATTTGGTTCCGTTAATTGTTCCCCCAGCATAGTTGGAAGAGTAAATGGTATTATAACAAACATCAACCGGGGCGTTATTTGAATAGCAATAGGCGTAAATACCAGCTTGTAACGTATAATTTACCTGACAGTCTACAATATTATTGCTTATAGAAGCTCTTTTACTGAATTGGCTGTTATAGTAGATATAACCCATTATTCCATAGGCATAATAGGCAGTTTTAATTCTTACCCAGTTATTATCAATATTTGCCGATCTGAAACCGGTTTGGTAATAAGCACCTAAGTTGTACATTCCGTATAAGTAACTGGCTGTACCAGTTGACTGTTCCATGTCGATGGTATTGAAATTTGTTTCCATCACACCGGTAATTGCGCAGAAGAAACCATAAATGTACATTCCATAGGCTGGATAGCGTAGACCCATTAATATAATTCTGTTCCTGTTTATTTTCATATCTCCACTTCCTGTACCATAATAGTTGTAGTGGTATATTCCGTATTGCTGACCTGAAGCATATGTATTTAAATCGTGTATATAATTGTCTTCCATTGTATAATCTCCACCCTTGTTATAGCAATAATTATAAATTCCGTAACTTGTAGTTGTGTAGGTATTACCGGTGTTATGAATTTCATTGCCAGTAATTGTCTGTTGGAAAGCATAATAAGTAAAAATTCCTGAATTTCTCCAATCTTTAATGGTGTTATTTGATATCGTGTTTTTACGCACTGTGCTTCCACTGCTTTCATCAACAATGGCAATACCGTAAAAAGGTCCACCACTTGTTTTAGCATTCATTATACATTTGTTAATGATGTTATCCTGGCCCGCAACTCCAAATGTTGTAATATTTGACGTTCCTTGAGTTATAGCCACATAAGCACTATTTGCTGCAGTAACTGTAATGTTTGGCATTTGCAATGTGCAATTTGATATAACGTTTGATCTGGCATCGTTCATCAAATGAAAACAACGACCTAGCGTTGCTGAATTTGCTAACACTTTCAGGTTGTCAAACGTAACATAATCAGCACCGTTTAATAAAACGGTATGGGTAGATGATGTTGAAGTAGCTGTAAACTGAAGGGTATTACCATTACCATTTACAGTGATTTTGTTGGTGGAAGAAACACCTGAGATCTGAAAAACTGTCACTTGTTCGGTGTACGGTCCAGTACCGGATACTACGTTAATTGTTACTGGTCCGGTTACACCTAAACCATTTGAAGTTCCACCATCTGTTCTGGTTCCGTTGTAAAGATCACCGAAAATAGCTCCGAAGGATTTGTAATTAGTAGAAGATGCTGCTGCTGAGGCATCAATGGTGTAAGTACCATTAAGTGCTGCAAAGCTTCCTCCCGATACGAGTAATAAACCTAAAATAAGGCTTACTCTTAGGTTTCGTAAAAAAGACATTGAGTAATTTGTTTTCATATGTTTTCAATAAATATTAGGCTCAAAAATAGGAAATAACACATCAAATGCAAGACATAAATAATTTAATGTATTTTTTATTGCAACCTTTTTAATTTACCGTGTCTAACCTTGTGTCGAGCGACATTTACTATGCCCAACCCTTAACAGACGGTAGTTTCCGATATCTGATGATATTACGGACCTATACAACACTTTACTGGCATTAATAGTTAATTTCATCACGGAATTCGTTGTATGAGTGTGATCTTCATGTATTTATTCAGTTAAAACTATTTCTGTGTACCCTTTCGTTGAAATGTAAGAAATTACATTAAAATGGTTTTCAGATAAATATTCTCGTATTTTCTGCTCCATTTTTTCGCTTTTAGCATGACCTACATAAATAGATTCCGACGTATTCCATTGGTTTCTTAGTGGAGGATGAAATTTATCTGGAATAATATACCTAAAACCAGTCATTGATTTTGGTGTAGCCCATTTAGAAAAGTTTATGACCGTTCCTCTATAATACACAACACCCTTTTCAATATGTAAACCCAGCTTATCACTTGTTATCTCACGTTTTATAGCATTGATATTATAATGCTTATAGATGGGCCATATGCGCTTATCGATTAACCACCCTCTTAAATAATACAATAGCTTAACAGAATCAGGT
>Ga0247843_1006182_pt1 | contig 15876 bp, 11 predicted proteins | sample LaCruzMarch2017__FD_192420 | JGI IMG/M metagenome (GOLD analysis project Ga0247843, IMG submission 192420) | Freshwater microbial communities from meromictic Lake La Cruz, Castile-La Mancha, Spain - LaCruzMarch2017_8m | ecosystem: Environmental > Aquatic > Freshwater > Lake | place: Spain... | reverse complement strand
GTGAGCCGTTGGCGTCCTCGTAGGTGGCGCGTTGGCCGCGCATGACGCCGAGTCCCATGCGGAAGGCGTAGATCCCGCGCAGCGGGCGCGAGGTGTATTCGAGCTCTACCGAGCCGTACATGTCGCTGTAGGGGTCGGTGCGAACCGTGGCGTCCAAGGCCTCGGGGCGGCTCGGGCCAAAGAAGCTGAGCTCGGTCCTGAGAGCGATCTGCGAGGTGTGGCCGCGGTGTCGCTCGACACGATCGGCGCGACGGGAGGCCTCGGACTCGCCGTTGACCAGGGTGGTGAAGGGGGCTTCGCGTGACGTGAAGACGGCCTCGATGTGGTCGGCGGTGTCGCGAGTGTAGAGCGCGTAGGCGAGGCCGGGTGGTTGGACAAGCTCGCCGTCGATGTCCACGCCGTAGACCTCGGGTGTGGCGCGTCGGCGGAGCTCGAGTCGGCAGGTCTGGGTCGCTTCGTCGAAGCTCCCTTTGGACTCGAGGCAGACCCGGCCGAAGCGGTCGAAGGCGGCGTGGCCGATGGCGCTCAGCGCGGGGCGCAGCTCGACCCACAGCTCGGCCAGGCGCTCCGAGTCGAGGACCCTCGCGTCGAGCGCGAAGCCCGCGGCTGCTTCGAGCGAGCTCAGCGGGGCGTGGAAGACGACGGGTGGTCGAGGTTCGATCTGGGCAGGCGGCGGCGTCGGGGTCGGCGATGGCGTCGGCGATGGGGCCGGCGTCGGGGTCGAGACCGGTGCGGCGGGGGGCGTGGCCGGCGTCGTGGCTGGCGCAGGCGGTCGGGTCGGGGGTTTGGGCTCGGCGCTCTGGGCCGTGCGCGTGAGTGTGAGGACGAGCGCAATGACGGCAACGATAAGAGGTCGGGTCACCATGTGAGTACCACTCCAGTTCCGGCGGTGAAGCCGGAGTGATTGATCGTGCGCGCGTTCCAGCCGACGCGGAGTGCCAGCGCGAAGAGGTCGTTTGTTTCCCAGGTGACCCCGTAGCCGAGGCTCACTCCGTAGTCCTCGCCGACGGGCAGGTCGGAGACGACGACGCTCGCTTCCATCGGCCAGCCTTCCAGCTCGGCGATGGCGACGCGTAGCCAGAACTCGCGACCGATGTATTCGGTCGCCTGGATGCCGCCGTAGAGTCGGGTCTTGTCGGCTTCGCCCACGCGGGCCTCGACGGCGACGCCAAAGGCGCTCGAGAGGGTTGGGGTGTCGTCGGCGTCGGACTGGTAGGTCCCGACGAGCAGACGTCCGGCGATTCCAAAGAGCCGGTGCCCGTTGAGCTCGACCTCGGCGAAGCCGTAGTTGATGGTGCGGTCCTGGGCGACGTCGAGGCCCGCATCGAGGGCTTCGGTCGGGCCGCCGCGCCCCTTGAAGACACCCACGCCCATGCGGAAGGCCTCAAGGACCTGGGCGCCGATGCGATAGCGGAAGTCGGTCTCGAAGCGGAGGAACTGGTCCTCGTCGCTCTCTGCCCAGAAGCTGACGAAGTCGAAGCGCGCGCTGGCACGGGAGCGGTTTCGCTCGTCGATGGCGTCGCGCTCGACCGGGCTGACGGTGATGGTCTTGTCGGTCGTGCCGGTCAAGACCTCGATGCCGCCATCGGTGGTGTTGGCCTCGAAGCGCACCTGGATGAGTCCCGGGTCGCGCCAGGGGGAGTCGAGGGTGGCGCGGGCGCCCAGGCGGCCATCGGGGGTGAGGGGGATGATCGTGTAGGTCGGTTCGCCACGGCGCCGGACGAGGAGGCGGAGGCTCTTGACACGCTCGTATTCGAGGACGGCGACGTAGAGCTCGATGGGCTGGTCGGGGGTCGCGTTGGCCGGGATGGCGAAGCGCGCGGTGAGACCTGTCGGTGGGGCGGGCGTGGGCGGCTTTGCTGAGGGGGACGTGGTCGGTGTGGTCGGAGCGAGGAGGCGACTCAGTGAGGCGATCTCTTCGCGGACGGCGGTGAGCCGCGGTGAGCGCGGATTGGCGATGGCCCACTTCTCCCAGAGGGTGATGCGGTCGCGGATGGGCAGGCCGAGGGTGAGCTCGAAGATGCCCAGAATGGGGTCGGGAGGCGCGGCTGCGGTCGGCGATGTGCCCGGTCCGGTGGTCGGCGGGGTGCCTGGTGCGGTGGTCGACGCGGTGGTGGTCGCGGCCTTGGGGAGGTCGGATGTGTGGCGGCTGTAGTCGATGAGGTCACCGACCCGCGGGGTTGGCTCCAGCGACTCGAAGTCGTCGACGATCGACAGCAGGCGACCGGCCTCCGAGATGGTCGCGGTGCCGATGGGGAAGCGGTCGATGAGCACCTTTCTTGTGACGGGGTGTTGGATCTCGATGCGGCGGAAGACCTCGATGGTCTGCCCGGCTTCGAGGCCCGCGTCGGTGCCGAGGTCGATGAAGAGCTCGCCGCGGTCGACGCGCACGATGGTCCCGGTGCGCGGCGGTGGGGCTGCGAGCGCCTGGGGTCGGACCAGGATGAGGAGGATGAAGAGCATGAACGCGCTCGTGAACGCGGCGAGGAGTGCCGTGCGAACGACGAGCGTGTGCGGGAGACTGGGGCGATGGGCATCCATAAGGCGAACCTCGGTGCTTGTGGTGACACCGAAGTTGGCTCGCGGAGGGCGAGGTGCGCAATCGCGCGAGGGTGTGGAAATGCGCCAGATGCCTGTGGATTCGCGCGCGGAGTCCGGCGGGTACTCCCAGAGTATCGCCTTGAAAATCGAGATGAATGATGGGGCTGGAGTGGCGACAATCGACGACCGTGGAACCGAGCTCATATCGAAAGGGCTCGCGATGTTGTAGGAGGGGCCCCTGGAACGTCTCTGAGGCTTCCGTGAACAGGGGAGAGCCGCATGACCGTGTTGGGTGCCGAGGCCGTTTTGATCTTCGGATTGGCCGTTGCCGGCGGGGTGATCGCCTTCGTCGCGATGCAGTACATGTCGCGCAATCGGGTCTTGCTCTGGCGCGACGCGGCCGAGAGGTTCGGGCTCGTCGGAGCCTCGAGATTCGACATGTCTGGCACTTTCGATGGGTTCGAAGTCCGTGCCAGACTCTCGCGTCCGTCGACGGGGAGGCCCGCTGCGTATCCGAACGCCCGCAGCTACATCTCCGGTTCGTACACCGGGGCCGGGTCGACCACGGTCACGATACGGGGCGTTGGCACCCGCGAGCTCGAACTCGGTCCCGAGGGAATTCTATCGCGGATCGTCGGCGAAGACATGTCGACGGGCGACACGAAGTTCGACCGAAAGGTCGTGGTCAAGGGGCCAGTCGAGCTGGTGTCGACGCTCCTCGACGAGGTGACGCGAGCCGCGTTGTTGGAGCGCGTCGGCGATGGATGGGCGCTACACGAGGCGACCTGGACTTACCGCTCGTCGCGTTCGCTGGGCGGCGAGATCGAACAGGTCATCTCGGAAGGGCTGGAGTGTGCCAGGGCGATTCGAGCGGCGATGCGGGTCCAGCCGGAGCGGCTCGTGGAGAAGGTCATCGGGGCGGGCTCGACTCAGATGAGACAGGCTTCGTTGGACCGGCTCGTGCGCTTGTACCGCGACCATCCCGAGGTGCCGCGAGGGCTCGCGGCTGCCTTGGGCGACTCTGATCCGGGCATACGGTTGACCGCGTCGCGCGCACTTGGTGATGCGGAGTCGCTCTATTCGCTCGCTGCGGATGAGCGCGTGTCGCCCGCCGTTCAGGTCGGGGCCTTCGAGGCGGGCGTCGCGCTTCTGCCGGGGCATGAGACGGCGAAGCGCCTGGTGTCGGAGTGGGCGGGGCGCGTCGATGAGCGGCGTGGTCCGTTCGTGCGCGCCGCGATCGTCGCGTGTGTGACGGTGTTGCCCGACGCGGCTGAGAGGTTGCTCATGGTGGCTGTGGGCGACGTCGACGACGAGGTGGCGTTGGCGGCCGTGCAAGGACTGGGTGCCGTCGGCAGTGTGGCGGCAGTGCCGGTCCTGACGACGCGTCGAGACGGGGTGTTCGGCTCCGCGGTTGGCCGCGCCGCACAGGAGGCGATCCTCGCGATTCAGGCGCGTGCGAGCGGGGCCGAGGCCGGGGCGCTCGCCCTCGCGGGTGAGGGCGGCGGTCTCGCGCTGGCGGGGAGAGACCCGCGCTGAGGTCGCTCTGCGGGCGCTACTTCTTGAAGTGCCCGGGCTCGAGGACGACCGTGCCGTCGGGGCCGGCGGGGATCGAGCGCATCTCGAGGCGGGCCATCAGGTTGAAGCGGTCGCCCTTGCTCATGGTGGAGGCGAGCCCGATGACGTCCGGGCCGAGCGCAAAGCGACCGCAGGTCGGGCAGTCGGCGACGAAGGTCGTGGGTCCCCCGTCGACGGAGAGCTCCGCGTATCCTTTGAGCGGGTCGTCGCAGATGGGGCAGGGCCGGGGCTCGCTCATCGGGATTCCTTGAAGATCGAGTTATTGAAGGATGGGGCGAGCGGCGCCCGACGCTTGGATTGGGGGGCGTGTAGACGGAGTTGGCCGGAGCGGGCATGACGCCCGCACTCCGGCCAGCTGTGTCAGAGGGGCGAGGCTCAGTTCTTCTGGTTGTGGAGGTTCGTCGTGGTCTTGCCACCGAGCTCCACGCCGACCGTCTCGAGCATCTTCTTGGTGGTGTCGCCCGGCTCGTACTTGGCGACGGACTCGAGGTTGAACTCTTTCAGGTCCTTGCCCTCGAACTTGAGGCCGAGCTCGAAGGCGGGCTTGCTGCCTTCGGGGGCGCCCTTGCTCTCCATGACCATCGCCTTGGCCATCGTGGCCTTGGGCACCTGCGAGACGGCGCCGATAGCGGTGCGCAGGCCGTTCCACAGGGCAGGCTCGCTCTTGCCGTCTTTGCTCTTCTCGTAGGTGCTGACGCCTGAGCGGTAGATGCCGACCGCCCCGCCGAAGACGTCGCCGATGGCTTTGGTCACGGCCATGACGTCCTTGAGCTTGCCCTTGTCCGCGGCGAGCTCGCCCTTGAGCTCCCATTGGGGGGCCTTGCCCTTCGTGAGGAAGGCGTCGATGGCGCCCTCGAACTCGACTCCGAGCGCCTTGCATTTGGCGCCGAGCACCGCCATGAAGCCGTGCTCGGTCTCGGACTGGACCTTCTTGTCGCCATCCTTCTCTTTCGAGAGGGTGGTCTTGCCGCGATAGCCGGCTGCGAGTTTGAGCTCGCCGGCGGTGTCTTCGTCGCCGCCGCCCATGCCGCCTTCGACCCCGAGCTCGCCCGTGTACTCGAGAGCGTCGGCCTTGTCGCCCTTGGTCTTGGGCGTCATGCCGTCTACGACCTTCTCTTCGTAGCCCTGGCCGAAGAGCCAATTGGCGCCCTTCGTGGTCCAGGCCGCGATGGTGTTGTGGATGCCGAGGCCCATGAGCTGCAGCGCCTGGAAGCCGCTGTCGGCGATGGCCTTGACTGCGAGCATGCCGCGCGCGCCGACGTAGCCGTCGAAGTAGGTCATCTTGCCGGCCGCGCCGACGACGACACCGACCTTGCCCTCGAGCTCGAGCTTGTCGTCGTTGTTACGCTTGGCCGTGCCCTCGAAGTTCAGGTTCAGGTAGAAGCCGTTGCCGCCGGGCGGCTTTATCTTCACGTCGATGGCGCCGCTGAAGCCCTGGCCAGCCGTCGGCGCGAAGACGTCGATGAGGCTGCCGATGCCCATGAAGGCGCCTTCGATGTCTTCGACCTCGCCCAGGCTCTTGGCGATCTTGGTGAGGGTGCCCTCCTTCGGAGGCGTCGTCGGGGTTGGGGTCGTCTGCTGGCTCTGCTGCTGGTTCTGCTGGCCGCCGCCGCCCCCGCCGCCCCCGCCCCTCTTCCTGTTGTTCTTCTTGCCGCCCCGCATCTGGACCGGCGCGCCGCCGCCACCCTGAGGCGCCAGGGCCTGCTGTCCCTGCTGAAAGCTCATCCCCTTGAGGTTCTGCTTGAGCTGGGTGTTGCCGCCCGGTGTTGGGGCCTGGGTCGTGGCCGAGTTGTTGGTCAGCGGGTCTTTCTTGGTCGGCTTGGCGAAGGCAGTCATGGCGCAGATCCTATTGTAGGCGGCGATCGGGTCGAGCGTCGGACCAGCTGGTCGTGTCGAGTGTGCAGGGCATGGGTAGACGCCCGCACGACGCGAGACCCGACCCCTGGGATTCGCGAAAGGTGCACCGTGCCGTCGCTTTGGTCAAGAGTGTGGTCACCCCGCTGGGATGGGGCCGATTGTCCGGGATCTCGGTGACGGGGCGCGACGAATCGTGCAAGTGGGCGCGTGGATTGCTTGATCTGGTGGCGGGCGACCGATACGGCTGTCGAGCGGTCCCAGCGCGCTCGCTGGGAACACCGGGAGACTTCGTCATGAGACTACTGAAATTGTCGCCGCGCCTCGGGACCACGGTCCTCGTCCAGGTCTTGCTGATCGCGGTGTTCGTTACGAACATCGCGTTCTATGGGGCCTGCAACGGGCAAGAGAGCCCGGATGGCGGCGACACGGTGTCAGATACGGCGGACGTGTCAGGCGATGGGACGGGCGGAGGGTGTCGGTCGAATGTCGAGTGCACGGTGGCCGGTGAGGAGTGCCTCAATCGCGACCAGCCGCAGGTGTGTGGAGTGCCGCCGCAAGAGCTCTGCGACCTCATGGTCGACTGCAGCGGGGGCGAGTGCCATGCGATCGCGGACTCGTGCAGTTGGGACGGAGTCGGCTCCCAGTGCGGAGAGGCCTGCACGGCGGACGAAGAGTGTGGCCAGGACTTTCGCTGTGGGGCGGGTGGGGCATGCGAGGCTGTCCTTTGTAATGAAGGGTTCGTCTGCCCGGCCTGGCAGGTGTGTGACCCGTCGGCGATCGCGGGCGGTGCGTTCGTTCATGAGCGGCATCACGGGTGTGTCATCGTCACGTGCACGGATGACGGCGGCTGTGCGGGTGGGCTGGTGTGCGTGAATGGGTATTGCCAGACCGGTCTGGGGACGTGTGGCGAGCGGATGGCTGTTCCGTGAAGTCGAAGGCTGTTCTGTGAAGTCGATGGGTGGACCCCGAAAGAGGGGTTGTCGTCGGCGACTATCGAATCTGCGCCAATCGGTTGCGATCGGGCGACACGAACGATTTCGGCTCGGACCGGAAAGGGGCATTCGCGTTAGCGTCGGTACATCGGCACCTTTCGAATTCGAGGCGCGTTTGTGTGTCTCGTGGCCTTCGTGATTCACGAGGTCCAGGTGTCGCCGAGGTTCGCTTTGGCTCAGCACCAGAAGTCTGTAAAATCTGAATCTGAAGTTGGAATTTCGAGACTCAGGTCCTCCTCGGGAGGCGATGTCCGGGCCGAGGCCGTGGCCCTCGTACAGGTGCGAGGGTGTCGCCCCGAGAGTGTCGGTTGGCTCCTCGTGGAGGGGCTCGAGTCGGGTGGGATCACGGTCGACGAGCGGACGAGATCGTCGAGACCTCGAGGGGTCTCAATCCCGGACTCGCCCGCGCCGTCATGGGTGGTGGGCGCTTCGATCGGCAGGTGAAGGCGCGCTCGTTGGCGCAGGAGATTCAGGCCGACAGCCGGGGTGAAGCGGCGGGGCGGCTCCCCGAGGCGGTGTTGAGACCGATGGAGTGGGCGCTCGCGCGCCGGATGCTCGAGTCTGTGGTCGCGGTGCCGCTTGGCGCAAAGGAGGGAGAAAGAAGCGGTGAATGCGGCGAGCTGTGTGGCTCAGCCCGGAGTCGATTCAGTCGACAGGCGGGGCAGGGGCTTTGCACCGCTCGACGAGCTCGAGGCGATAGCCGCCCATGGGTAGGGCCGTGGGCGGGTCGAACGGGTCGGGCGTTGTGACAGGGGTCTGAGCAGAGGCCTCGATCTTCGAGGTAGTGTCGCTCGGCGCGCGGATGGCGAAGACGATGTCGGCCCTCTCGTTGGCGATGAGCCTCAGGCGTGGGGATCGACCGGAGGCTGCGGCCAGGAGCGTGAACTTCAGCGGGCCTGGCCTTTCCAGGTCGAGGGACTGTCCGGTCGTCTTGTCGAAGAGCTCGAGGCGGGGCGACCAGGTCGCGGTCGTTGTCGGTGGAGCAAGGGTCGGCGCGAGGGCGACCTCGACCCAGCGACCGCGTGCGAGGCGCGCGACGAAAGTGTGTGCGGCGTGTAGCCCGCTGGAGAAGTCGTCGTTCACGACGGTCGACGCACAATCCGGGAGGTCGATCCGGCGCTCGAGTACGGAGCCGGTCGCCAAGGCATCGACACGCGTCGGCGTGAGCGCCGAGAGGTAGGCGGATGGAGGTGCCGAGAGCTCCACCGGGGGTGGGCGTCGGCCTCGGCGAGCGACGCCACGTGGGGCGCCGACGGGTGGGGGCCAGCGGTCGGGGCGCCAGGCGGAGGTGTGGCGGGCCTTCGGGTCGCTGGGTTCGGCCATGCCGTTCGTGTCGTTCGGGGAAGGTGCAGGGAAGGCCAGGGCCGTGGCCTGGGCGCGTTCGGCGGCGGGGCCGCAGGTCGCTGTGGGGGCGAGCCCGAGCAGGGGGGCGACATCGACGGCTTCACCATCGGCGTCGACGATGTCGATGTGGACATGAGGGCTGCTCTCCATGACGCCGGTCCCACCGAAGAGGCCGAGCTCTTCGCCTGGGGCGACGTGGTCACCGATGCGCAGGTCGGGGCGGATGGCGCCGAGGTGCATGTAGCGGACGCGATGGCCAGCGAGCGGGCCGGCGGTGCCGACGACTTCGATGAGCTCGCCCGAGCGCCACGAGCCGCGCCGCTTGGAGAAGAAGCAGACCTTGCCGTAGCCGTCGATTTCGGCCGTTCGTGGGAGGTCGCGGTGGGCGCGCCGCGTCGTGCCCGGCCGGTCGTCGGGTGTGCCGTAGAGGTCGGGTTTTTCCTGGCCACGGCCGATGCGGGTGATGCGGCCGGGACCCATCGAACGAACCGCTGTGCCGAGCCCGGCATCGGGTCCGACGCCGCCGAGGTCGATGGCCTCATGGTGGTGTTTGCCGCCGCGCAGACAACGCCCGAAGCCGCGGAAGATGCGCGCGGTCGGGTAGGGCAGGGCGACGCCAGTGGGCAGGTGATGGGCGGCGATGAGCGCGCTGTCAGCCGCAGCGGCGATGGGTGTCGGATGGGTGGGTGGTGGCGTCGGAATCGGCGCCTCGCTGAGCCAGCCATGCATGAGCAGTGTGAGGACAACGATCATCGAAGAGGTTGTACCGCGAAGTGGGTCTTCGGGGAATGGGTCGATCGTAACGGGAGCGCGATGCGAGGTGGGGCGGCCTCCGGCGGCGAAGGCGGGGCTCGGTCTCAGCGCCGTCGCCGTCATCGAATGACGAATCGACGCCAATCGGTTGCGATCCCGCGACACGAGCCATTTCGGCTCGGTTGGGATTCGAAAATGGGGTTAGCCTGCCGGCTCGGCACCTATCGACTCTGTGGCGCACGTGTGTGCCTCGAGGCTTCGTCAATCTCGTGGTTGGGTGTCGTCGGGGCTCGTCATGACTCAGCACCAGAAGCCTGCAAGGCATGAATCTGAAAACCGGATTGCGAAGGGATCGCGGCGGGGTGCCGGCGAGCTCCGGGCAGAGGCGGTGGCACTCGCGCATGGGCGCGGGTGTCGCCCCGAGAGCGTCGGTCAGTTGCTCATGGAGGGGCTCGAGTCGGGTGGGATCACGGTCGATGAGTTGGACGAGATCGTCGAGACGTTGCGGAGTCTCAATCCCGGATTGGCACATGCGGTCATGGGTGGAGGGCGTTTCGAGCGGCAGTTGAGGGCGCGGTCGTTGGCGCAGCAGATCCAGGCCGATAGTCTGGGTGATGTGGCCGGGCGTTTGCCGGAGGCGGTGTTGCGGCCGATGGAGTGGGCGCTCGGGGCGGACTTCGGTGGGGTTCGGGTGCGTGAGGGTGCGGAGGCGGAGGCGCTCGGGGCGGAGGCGTTTGCGCGCGGCGAGGAGATCGTCTTCGCGCCCGGGCGGTTCGAGCCGGGGACTGTGCGAGGGCGGGAGCTCATCGGGCACGAGCTGGTGCATGTGATGCAGCAGCGGTCGGGGCGCGTCGTCGGAGCGCGCGGTTGGGGGGCAGGGCTCGATGGGCGCGATGGGGCCGATGGGGTCGTCAGTGATCGCGGGCTCGAGTCCGAGGCGGATCGGTTGGGTGGGCGAGCGGCGCGAGGTGAGCGGACGGCCGTCGGGTGGGCGCGTGGAGGCGAGGCGCGCGGTGGGTTCGCGCAGCTGAAGGAGAAGGAGGGAGCGGCGGGAACGGCCGGCAGAGGTGAGGCCGGCAATGAAGCGGCTGGCAAAGAGGCGAAGGGGAAAGTGACCAAAGAGACGGTCGAGATCCTCGACAAGAGGTTTGTCTGCACCATCAGCAAGGATGGTGGACCTCACGGCCGGCCCCGAGTCGCGACACTCACGATCGAGTTCGAGACCGCCGAGGAGCAGAAGGGAGCACCCGACTATACGCTCCAATACATCGAGGGCTTCGAGTTCGCGTTGGTCGACGGCGCCTTGAAGATCGCCAAGGATGAGTATGGAACGTACTCGGGCTGGGTTCAGAAGCTCATCGATGCGCTGCGAGCGTCAAACAAGAGCCCCGATGTCCCATCGGTGCCTGTCGAGCTACTCGAAGATGGCATCGACAAGATCCTCGACGCTGTCCTCGAGCTCCACTCGCTGATCGAACACCCGAAGCGAGGTGGACCCCTTGGCCCGAAGAAGGAGCTGGAGCGATACCTGGGGATGGTTGGCGAGGAAGACATCCGACCCAACGACACAACAGCGCTGACTGACAACTCGGATCGCACGACGTCCACGACGACTCCGGAGCCGAAAGCGGACGAGACCGGCGATCCGGTCGTCGAGACGAAGGGGAGCACCGAGGCGGAGCCATGCATTCTGCCGCCGCCCCGTGACAAGAAGGAAGAGCCGAAGACGCCGCCGGGTGGTGAGACCGACAAGAAGCCGGATGTGCCGCCGGGTGGAGAGGGCGAGAAGGACAAGCCCGAAGCGCCGAAAGCGACTGTCACTGGAACGAACATCGAGGTGAACCAGAAGATCTTGTTTGCGACCGATGACGACAAGCCGGCAGCCGAGAGCAGGGCGAGCCTCGATGGGGTGGCGAAGGCGCTGAACGAGCATCCGGAGATCATCGGGCTCAGGGTCGAGGGGCACACCGACAGCACGGGTAAGCCAGAGCACAATCAGGACTTGTCGGAGCGGCGGGCGAACAAGGTGCGTGACCATCTGCGGGCGGTTGTGAAGCGCGCCGAGCTCCAGATGGGGGCCACGGGGTTTGGTCAGTCGCAGCCGGTCGCGAGCAACAAGACCAAAGAGGGGAGGGCCAGGAATCGGCGGGTCGTGTTCAGCATCACCAAGAAGCAGGGCGAGGGGAGCGGAGGTGGAGCCGCGGTTCAGAAGCGGGCGGCGCGTGGTCGGCCAGAGCACCCACGTGACGTGGCAGAGCCAGGGCGCGTGGCGCGGCGGGGGCTCGAGGGTGAGGGCGATACGTTCCCGTTCGTCGAGCAGATCCAGGAGGCGTTCGGTGGCTACGACCTCGGGTCGGTCCGGGCGCATATGGATGCGTTGGCGATCGAGGGGGCGCGTGAGCTTCGCGCGGAGGCCTATGCGAGTGGCGAACAGGTCGCGTTTGCGCAGGCGCCGGACCTCCACACGGCCGCGCACGAGGCGGCCCATGTGGTGCAGCAGCGGGCTGGCGTGAGCCTGGCGGGTGGGGTCGGGCAGGCGGGTGATCGGTATGAGCGACACGCGGATCAGGTGGCGGACGCGGTGGTGTCGGGACGGTCTGCCGAAGGCCTGCTGTCGCGAATGGCGGGTGGTGGGGTTGGTCGTGGCGTGGGTGGTCGTGGCGTGCAGCGGGTGGAGGCGAAGGAGCCGACGAAGGGCGAGGGGCATGCGTCGTCGGGAGGTCGGCCCGAGGGAGTGGACGAGGAATACCGGAAGACCGTCGGCGACGCGTATTACGCCAAGACGAAGACCATGTCGGATGAGGAGCGCACGGCGTTCTTCAAGGATGAAGAGTACCGGCAGACGGTCGGAGACGCGTACTACGAGAAGACGAAGACCATGTCGGATGGGGAGCGCAGGGCGTTCTTCCAAGAGGAAGAGTACCGGCTCACCGTCGGCGATGAGATCTATGGTGAGACCCGGGGGATGAGCGCGAAGGAGCGGACCGCGTACCTGAAGAGATACGAGGCCAAGCTTCGCGGCAAGCTCAAGCCGAAGCGTAAGCCGACGCGCAAAGATGCGCAGAAGAAGTTGCCGCCGCAGATCCCCGGGTGTGAGCCGAGCGAGCCTGCCTTCAAGGGGGAAGGGCCGGGACCGTGGGCCATGGACGATGGCTGGAAAGGCGTGCCGTTCAAGGCGCCCGAGAGTGGCGGGGCGTGTGCCGCGCCAGGCACGTCGACCGATGGCGCGGGGCAGAGCAGCGAGGGGAGTGGGCTCGTCGTGTCGAAGGGGGCGGGCGCGCCGGTTCAGGCGAAGGCGGAGGTGGGGCGGGCGAGTCTCGGTACGGATGATGTGACGAAGACATCGCAAGAAGGGTTCGCGGGAGCGGGTGGTCGGATGCCCTTCCTCGAGCGGATTCAAGCGGCGTTCGGTGGGCACGATATCGCAGGCGTGCGAGCTCATTCCGATGCGCCGGCGAGGGAGGCATCCAAGGAGCTCGGGGCGGAGGCGTATGCTAGTGGCGAGGCGGTCGCGTTCGCGAAGGCGCCCGACCTGCACACGGCCGCGCACGAGGCGGCGCATGTCGTGCAGCAGCGGGCTGGAGTGAGCCTGGTCGGCGGTGTCGGGCAGGTCGGTGACCGGTATGAGCAGCATGCTGATGAGGTAGCGGACGCCGTGATGCGGGGAGAGAGCGCGGAGGCTTTGCTCGGCCCGACATCCAGAGGATCACGCGCTGACGCGAAAGGCTCGGGCACTTCCGGCCTCGACGCCGATCACGAAGATCCAAACGTGAGTGAGGTGGCTGCGGGTGCGAGATCGATTGTGGGAAATCGCGCGAGCGGTGGAGTGGTGCAGCGATTCGCCCCGGAGCTTCACGAGGAGGCAACGGCGACCGGCCTTGCCGGTAGCTTCTCGGCTGAGGAGATCGGCTGCATCTATCAGGCGAACTGGGAACGTGATTTCTCACAGGGGGCACCCGAGCTAGCAAATGTAGCGATCGCGTGGGCCGGCGTGAAGCAGGCCGCGGCAAGAGGCAGTGAACAGGCCGTGCGGGCCGCCGGCGAGGCGCTGCTGGGGCGGGTCGAGATCATCATCGAGCTCATCGGGAGCAATCCTATCCAGATGCGCAAAGGGGTCAGTAGACTCATTTCAGACAAGAGCCTCGGAGGCTACGCCCCTGTCGAGCACATCGACCGTCCCGACGGCGCGGCGGCAGCCGGCGGTGCCTCGGCCCCGAAGGGGGAGACGCCGAGTTACCTCGCAGAGGCCAAGACGTACATCAAGGCCGAGATGGCCGAGGCCGTGATTGCCTTTCGCGCCTCTCCGCTCGTTGAGAAGTCGGCCAGGGACGATGAGTCAGAGCCCGCTTCCGACCCCAGAGTTGCGCAGCGCGACCCCATCCGCCAGCAGGCGACCAAGCTCGCCGAGGAGCGCGGTGCTGCGTCCCATCCGATCGGCAATCCGGAGAGGTGGGTGGTCGTCGCTCAGCACCTCGGTCGCGCGATGCACGCGATGGAGGACTTCTGGTCTCACAGCAATTGGCTCCGGCTCGCGCGACAGCTGGCCGATTGGACGCAGCGAAACTGTGCACGGCCGATTCGTCCCGACGAGCTCGGCACTGGCGACTTCCACGGCCCATCCGTCGCGCATGCGCTCGGACACAAGCTGGCGGCAATCTCTCACGCGATCCTGCGCGACCGCGCCATTCTTGCGCGCTCGGTCGAGGGCTTGGACGGGTACGCTGTGAGCGCAGCCGGGAAGCTCCAGAGTACGGGTGAACTGCTCAGGCGGGTGGCCGACAAGTTCGCGCCGGATGACTCGCACGCCAAGATGGCCAACGACCAGCCCGAAGAAGGCCGAGACGCCCAGGGTGCGGTGCACCTCGCTAGCGTGTGTAACAGCATGGTCTTCGGCCCGCTGCGCAAGATCATGGACGAGAAGGACGAGGAAAAGGCCGTCGTCGCGCTGCAGCAGCAGCAGGGGCTCGTCGAAAAGATGCTCGCGCCGCCTTCTCCGAGCCATCCTCTCTGGCCGATAGTCCTGCTCATGGCGAAGTCGCCAAAGGTGCCGGTCATTGAGGTCAGCCCCGACCTGATCGACGTCGTGGACATGGCGCCCGTCGAGATGAGCGGGCCGGGAGAGAAGGCGGGCGGAGGCATGGGCAAGGGTGACGCTGGGCCGCGTGGCCCAGGCGGAAGGGTGGGCAAGCGCACGAAGGGAGGGCGTTGATCGGCCGGCACTGAGAGCGAAATCAGCGCCGCAAGCGCATCCGAGTGTGCTCACGCTTGGCGTTCGTCCAACGTACCATTGCTGCTTCCAAGGCTTTGAGAAGCCGATCTTTGGTCCGCTTCGCGCCCGCATGGATATGCGAGATGACAAGGCGATGATGAGCGGGGTCGCTCAGCAGCAGCGGCTGGTCGACCGGATGCTGCTGGGCCCGGCCGGTCCGACGGAGCAGCCGGAGGGTGGCTCGGCGCGTGCGTCGTCGAACAGGCCGGCGCGCCAAGTGCTGACGGGCGCGGGCCCAGTCGCACCAGCCGGCCCGACGGAAGAATCGACACCGGAAGTGAAGCCCTCGCCGCGTGGCGAGGCAAAGACGCCTGGGCGCCCTGCGATGACGGGCCCGGTCGGACCAGCTCGCCACACGCACGCTGTTGCCACCAAGAACGAAGACGAGCGCAACGGCGAGAAGCACAAATTCACGCCGCGCCGGCGAACGCTCTATCGCTAAATGTTTGGCGGCGTTGAAGTATTGGATGGGCCGCGAACATGTGTGCGCGACATTACCGCGCTTGGGAGCGAGAGCGTTGACGTCGCTCGTGTCCGTCCACCAAAGGCTTTGAGCTGAGGATCAGTCCTGAGTACCCAGCACTCTCGCCCTCCGCCTCAACGCTTCGCGGATGCATCGGGCCCGTGGGGCGCAAGATTGACGACACAGAGACGTGACGCTAGCGTGCTATCAGTTGTTGGAGGTCTGATGGCTCAGCTCATCGTGCGCAACCTGGAAGACGAGGTCGTCGAAGCGCTCAAGGCGCGCGCGGCCGCCCATGGGCGTTCGGCAGAGGCCGAGCACCGGGAGATTCTGCGAGCGGCGCTCAAGGGGCCGGCGGCTGGGCGCTCGCTCTGGGACTGGTTGGCCGCGATGCCGGACGTCGGAGACGATGCCGACTTCGAGGCGAGCCGCGATCTCCCGAGGGACGTCGCGCTGTGAGCTGGCTACTCGATACCAACGTGGTCTCGGAGATCCGGAAGGGGCCGCGCGGCAATCCGGGGGTCATGCGATGGGTCGCTGGTCGTCAGGATGACGCCTGGCTGAGTGTCTTGACCCTCGGCGAGCTCCGCCGCGGTGTCGAGCTGAGGCGGCGCAAGGACGCGGTCGCCGGGCGCTACCTCCAGGTCTGGCTAGACGGCTTGATCGCGAACTTCGGATCGCGCATCCTGCCCATCGACACGCGCGTTGCGGACCTGTGGGGCCGGCTGAACGTCCCCGATCCCATCCCCGCGGTCGACGGCCTGCTCGCTGCGACCGCGCTCGTTCACGGGCTCACCCTGGTCACCAGGAACGTGAAGGATGTCTCGGCCACGGGGGTGGCTGTGTTCGACCCCTTCTCCGATGGGTAGGGTCGGCCAGCAGGGGTGGCTGGGCAAATCAGGGGCGAATGGGGTGGCAGCGAGTGGGTCGGAGCAGCCACGACGTGGCCGTTATTCGGCGGGTGCGGTGGCTGTGAGGGGTGGGCACCTGCGAGGTGGCTGGCATGGGGAAACCACGGGGGCTGGTACGGGCGAGTGCTTCAGGGGAGGAGGGTGAATCGCCTCTGGCCGAAGGTCACGACG
>Ga0247843_1006178_pt1 | contig 15882 bp, 12 predicted proteins | sample LaCruzMarch2017__FD_192420 | JGI IMG/M metagenome (GOLD analysis project Ga0247843, IMG submission 192420) | Freshwater microbial communities from meromictic Lake La Cruz, Castile-La Mancha, Spain - LaCruzMarch2017_8m | ecosystem: Environmental > Aquatic > Freshwater > Lake | place: Spain... | reverse complement strand
AAGCCCGAAACATTTACCGCGCTACGTATCGGAGTTCGTATTCAAGTACAACAATCGCAATGAGGATGATATGTTCGAAACATTGATTGAAAATGCAGTCAAACCAACTTCTTTATAATTCCGTAATCAAATATCTCGCTACCTATTAAAAAGTTTGGAAAAACAATAGGCATCTTGCGCTTTGCCTCTACTACCCAAAATTATTTCGACAACACCGAAATAGCGCTACTCATTGAGGCAGCCAATGATATTTCGTTTGCGCTTGAGAATTTTGAAAAAGCAAAGTTGCATGAACAAGTGCAAAATCAGGTCATCCAAAACCAAGCAAAATTAAGCAGGGCACAAAGTATAGCCCATATCGGTCATTGGGAACTTGATTTAGCTTCAGGCATAGCAGAATGGTCAGATGAATCGTGCAGGATATATGGCATTGATCCAACGGAAAACAATCAATCATTTGAAGAATGGAAAAGCTACGTTCATCCTGATGATATTGATTTAGTCATGAACGAAATACAAAAACAGCGTGCTACATTAAAGGCTGCTTCTTTTGACCACCGCATTGTACGAAAAGACGGAAGCATCCGGTATGTTCATTCCGAAAGCTTTTTTGAGTTAGATAAAGACGGAAATCCTTTTGCATTGTATGGAATTAACCATGACATTACTGGGCAGAAGGAAGCGGAAGAAAAGATTAAGAAAGCCAACCGCCTCTATGCATTTACCAGTGCCATTAACCAAAGCATTGTTCACATTAACAATGAAGAGGAACTCTTAAACAATGCCTGCATTATTGCCAAAGAAATAGGGCTCTATAAAATGGCATGGATAGGCTTGTTGGAAGGGGATGCTAAAATGAATTTGACCAAACTATATGGAACAGAAGAAACAACAAACGCAGTAAAGCAATATGCTACTATTGACTACAGTTCTCCTTTACTAAGCGTTACCCCTACAGGAAAAGCGCTGAGCACAGGAAAGTATGCACTTAGTAATGATTTGCAGAACGACCCTGAAATGGCCACGTGGAAAGCAGATTTTGTAAGGAATGATATAAAATCAACCATAACATTTCCGCTCACAAAATTTGGCAAAACAGTAGGCGTTTTTGGTTTCTATTCTTTAATTGAAAACTTCTTTGATATCCAGGAAATAAATCTATTGCAAGAAGCAGCCGGTGATATATCATTCGCACTAGAAAATTTTGAAAAAGCCGAAAAGCAAAAGGATTCAGAAGAATTGGTTGAAAAAAATGAAAAACGCTTTAGAGCCCTAATTGAAAGGAGCAATGAAATAATTGTATTGTTTGATGAAACTGGAAAGCTTAAATACATAAGTCCGTCCGTTAAGAATGTTTTGGGCTATTCTGAAGCTGAATTTGTTAAGCTATCGCCTACCGACCTCGTTCATCCCGAAGATATCGAGAGTATGATGAATGTCCGAAAAATGGTTACATCAGGAAAGGCACTCACCAATACACACGAGCATCGAGTAAAGCACAAGAACGGTTCGTGGATATGGGTTGAGGCAATCCTCACTAATATGCTGAACGAAGATGGGATTAATGCATTGGTGTCCAATTCCAGAGATATTACGGAACGCAAAGCAGCTGAACAACAGCTGGAGTTTGATCAAAACAACTTAAATGCACTCATCAACAACACCACCGACTTGATGTGGAGCATTGATTTGGACTTTAACCTTATTACCGCAAACCAACCGTTTATAGAATCTATAAAGCAAACCCTTGGTAAAGACATAAAGCAAGGCAGCAACGTATTGGATATTTCCTACACACCAGAAATGGTGACTCACTTTAAGCAGACCTATCTACGGGCATTTAATGGAGAGAGTTTTACGGAAATTGAATATTTTGATATTTCAGATGGAATTTGGTTTGAAATATCCTATTGCCCCATTCGCAATGGAATTGAAATCATAGGCACCGCATGTCATTCTCGTGATATTACAACTATGAAAAAAGCCGAGAAGCGAATCTTGGCAAGCGAAGCATTTAGTAGTGGGGTACTTCGCTCCTTAAGTTCTCACATTGCTGTAATAGATACTACTGGAAAAATTGTTGCTGCAAATGAAGCATGGAATGATTTTGCACTAAAAAATGGTGAAACAACACTGCAACGCACCGGTGTAGGAAGTAATTATTTTAGCGTATGTGAAAGGGCTGCTTTAACAAACGACACAATAGCTATTCAAGCACTACGTGGGCTAAAAGAAGTAATGGCCGAGAATGAATCTTTATTTTATTTAGAATACCCCTGCCACTCACCCACAGAGCAGCGATGGTTTGGTATGCGAGCAATGAAATTTGACAGTGATGACCAAATGGTGGTGGTTGCCCACGAGGACATCACCAGATTAAAAATGGCTAAGCAAGAACTTGCCAAGTCGTTGCTTGAACTAGAACACCGCGTAGAAGAACGGACAAAGGATTTAGCAGATAAGAATAAAGATATTCTAGACAGTATTAATTACGCAAAGCGTATTCAGCTTGGATTGCTGCCTCGCTATTCTCAATTAACCAATATATTTCCGAAGTCATTTATACTTTCCCTTCCAAGAGATATTGTAAGTGGTGATTTTTTCTGGTGCCATCAAAGCCGCAGCAAAAAATTCATAGCGGTTGCCGACTGCACAGGACATGGAGTTCCAGGTGCGTTGATGTCCATTATTGGCAATAATTTGCTAGAACAGATTATCGTAGATGAACACATTGAAAATCCTTCTGAAATACTGGAACTGCTTGATTTACGCCTTACCGAAGCGGTGAAAGGAGATACACAAGAGGTAAAAGACGGGATGGACATTACCTTGTGCGTAGTTGACTCCTCTTTTAATGAGCTTTATTTCGCAGGGGCATATCAGCCGCTATTTAAATCAGATGAGAATCAAGAAATTAATGAATTGGTGGCCTCGCGTTTTTCCATTGGTGCTGGAATACATGCTGGCAGTAAGAAATTTGAAACAAAACGTTTTTCCATTATTCCCGGTCAGCGCATTTACCTTAGCTCAGATGGTTATTACTCGCAGTTCGGTGGTGTAAATGACAAGAAACTTATGAAGTCCGGATTTAGAAAAACGCTTGATAATCTTCAGTCTAAACCCATGACCGAGCAGAAAAACCTGCTTAAACAGTCATTGTCTGATTGGACAGGCAAGAATGAACAAGTGGATGATATTTTGGTAGTAGGCATTGAGTTGTGAAAACGAAATCGCAACAGTAATCCCTCAGTTGGGCTGAATATTCTTAGGGCTCTGTAAGGAATTCCCCCAATGCTTTGGTAAGGGGGTTTATTCATGCAATCTCTAATCCCGAAGGCTCTGGACGTAATTCTTAATTATTAATTCTCAATTTTTAATGAAAGCGCAGCATCCTTAAACGGCCGTCTTTGCTCCCACTCTTTCACTTTAATGTTGACTATGAAGCGCTTTACGATGCTGTTGGTTAGTCCGTTGAGGTGTTTCACCATCAGGCGATAACTCACGGGTTCAGCACCCATAGTGCTCTTTATTTCCATAGCGGTGCGTGCCAAATCTACCGAAGTAGCCCCTTCCTTAATGGCATCGTCCAATATGCGATAGAGGATGTTTTGATACAAGGCGCAATCACGGTTATAGTCATAGTCGAGCCCTACAAATCCTGCATAGCTATGCCCAAGGCCAAAGATGTAGGAATAAAATCCAATGAGTTTATCTTCAAGAAAATAGCCCTTCAAAACGAAAGCATTTTCTAATGCAGCTTTCATATCCACAAAGTAGCTGGGATGAATGCTCACCATGTGAAAATCGGACTGACTTTCCACGTTTTTAAACAGCTCCATAATGCGGTCGTTGTGCAGCTGTATGTCGGATTCTGTAAAATCGCGCAGCTCCAGATGCTCCACTTTCTTGAGTGCTGCCTTGGCCCGCACACGATACTTAGAGGAGTAGTCTTCCATTACATCCTCAAACGATGTCCAATGCGGCCGTATGCGCACTTCCATATTGGGTTGCACTTCAAATGCGGTGAGGTCGGTGTCAATTAGCTGCATTTCGGTTTCCACTGCTGGCGAAATATCTTTTACCAGCAATCCGCGAATCTTCTTGCCCGAACGGTCTGAGGCTATCACCAATTTAGAGCAGGCATCAATTACCCGTGCCCGTGCAGCTTCATCAAACGATGGGTTGAAATACGCAGCATGGTCGCCCGATTGCAAGAGGTTACCATGCACCAAAAGGCGAAGTTTCACGCTTTCCATGCCTTTCATCACCAACCCTTTGGCCATGCTAAACACCGAGGTATCGCCCACTTTGCTGGTGTCTACGTTTTGGTCCACATTGGCAATATGAATATCCGTTTCCTGAAAATAGAGCAACGCAACTGGGTTGGTATCCCTGTAGGCTAGCACATAATGAAACCCCATGCCACGATAGGGATGTTGCTCTAATGCTGCGAAATAAGGCGCAGAAAGCAACATGTTGCCACTTTGCTGCACCAAGGCGCTCCAATGTGCAGTAGGAACATCAAATATGGAGGTGAAATGCGCGAACGAAATGCCATCGGGGCCTTGTCCACCATCGCAACGCGTGCGCAGGTCGGAAATGCGTTTACGAATAAGAGATAACGACACGAATACTGGGTTTAGGGTTTTGCGAGAGCTTCTGGAATTATTGCACTAGTTACGCGGCCACCTTTTCTTTTCCGAGCATCAATTTCCGAACGTATTGCACAGGAGCCGAGCCAAAGGAAAGAAATTCCTCGTGAAATGCTTTTAGGCTAAAGGCATCACCTTCTTGCTTGCGCACATCTTCGCGCAGCAACATTATTTCTCTAAATCCAGTGAAGTAACTGCACAATTGCACTTGGCTCAATGTGGCTCTACGCCATTTACCCTTGGCTTCGGCCTCTTGCTGAAATGCTTGATTCATCAATAAATCCAATCCTTGTTGTTCGGTCATGCCATTTACGTGAATGCCATAATCGAGAATGGTGTTGCACACCACGCGCAGGTTCCATTTGCTATGCATAAAAGCCATTTCGGGCGATGTGCGTGGCGCAGATTTCGCGGTAGCACCATAGCCTTGTTCCAACATCATCTTTTCGGTATACACCGCCCAGCCTTCTATCATAGCACCATTTCCAAACACAGCTTTCACCTTGCTGGGCGTTTTGTTGGCATACACCAATTGGGCATAATGCCCCGGAATTGCTTCGTGTATATTGAGCACCTGAAGGATATAGCTGTTGTATTCGCGCAAATAACTCTCGGCATCGGCATCGGTATAATGCGCCAACGAACCTACATTGTAGAAAGTTTGCCCGTTTGTTTCAAATGGACCAGGCGATGAAATAGACGCACCGGCCACGCCAGCCATGTAAGCAGGCTCTTTGCGCACCACCAAAGGTTTACTTGGGTCGAGGTCAAGAATATCGTGTTCTTTCACAAAGGCCGTGAGCTGCGGAATTTGCTGTTCAATGGCAGTTTGAAAACTATCGCGATGCACATGCACAAGCGACAACCGCTCTACCATAGCACGAATGGCATTAAGGCTATCCGCAGGCATGGTTTTCTTTGGAAAATAGTTGGCCCACATGCTTTGCGCAGCCACATACATATCCTTGTGCAGTTGCTTTTTAGCCTCCAACGCCATGGCATATACTTCGCTTGCAGCCAGCGATGACTGAATGTCATGCTTGAATTTCTGGGCAAACAATTCCTTTCCAATTCTAAAATCGCGTGGATTGGCCTTGGCTTGGGGCAATACGGTTTGCTCCAAATGGTTCGCGTAATCTTCCATAGCTTCTTTGGCCAATTCGATGCCGATTAGGATATTCTCTTCTTCCACATCGCTCAAACCTGAGTCGTAAACGCTATCAATCATGGCAGGGCCAAACACATCCATGCCTCCTCTACTCTGCAGAATGGCCAATTCCGTGTGTTCTACAGTTGGTTTGTTAAAGTTAGCTTTTGCAGCAACGTAATAATCCTCCACTCCATTTAGCTTGAGGGAAATGGCGCGCAACCGCTCATCCAAGGGTGCATATTTCCCATTTAATATTTCTGCAAATGCACCCGCAACGTTGTATAACGATGGATTCCACTCGTATTCCTTAAATACCTCAACATTCCAAATGGTAGCTTGCAATTGGTCGCGCACCATCCAGTAGTCCGTCAATGACGAAGGAGATAATTTCGTGGTATCGAACCCAGCCAAGCTGTCTAAATAGCTCTTGCAAAAGGCCACTTCGTTTGCACGTGAAGTAGCAGTGGGAATACTGAGAATGGAGTCGTATTGATGCAACCCTAGCGATGCAGCCCATCCGGGATGTTGCTCCCAAAAGGCGGTAAGAAACCGCTCTTGAAATTGAAGATAATCTTGCTCAGTGCTCGATTCCTTAGACGAAGTGTCTGAGCATGAATTTAGTAGTGCAGCGAAACCAAAAAGTAGGAAAATGAGGCGCATGAGATTCTATTTATTGCAAAAGTACAACCATGCCATTCGAACCCACCTATTGAATATGCTGCTTACGCTATCTTCGACCCCGCACTATTAACACATCCCTTATGATTCGTACACTATTTATCTGCATTGTTGCTTTGAGCCTTGCTACCAGTGCCATTGCTGCACCACCCATCACCCTATTTCAAACCTTAAAAGACTATCAAAGCGGAAAGGGCAAAGTGATTGGCGAATTTGAAGGCTATGAATGGAGTAAAGAATCCGTTATTCTGCTTACGCCTCCAACTAAAGGAAAAAAGCCAGTGCCCCACGATATTACAGGCTATTGGGGCTATACCATTGGCGACCAGTTATACCGTATGTTTGAGGGATTGCCCCACATCATTTTTAAGCAGGGCAAAGGAATCTATTACGAAAACGGATTGGCCCACATGGACATAGCCATGGACAAAAAAGATGGGGGTGATATTGTTTATGGCAAATATTGCTTCCTTTCCAAATCCATCGATTCGCCTATAGTGTATGTGCCCAGCAAGGATGCTAAAAAGGCGTTTGAAACAGAAGCTAGCCTTGCCCCATTTTTAGAATGTATTGACAAGTATAAGTGGACAGACGCCAAGAAAATAAGGGCGTGTATGGGGAAATTGGATTAGGTTTTGCTCCATTTTTAATCCAACACGTAATACTTCGGAAGTTATCTAGTTCCCTCCAATTTTACGGAGGTCATGGTAAAGGAGCCACCAATGGCTTTATCATTAAACAAGCTTAGTTGCTCCTGTTCTTGCTGCAATGCCAACACATAAAGCAGGGGCAAATAATGTTCTGGAGTAGGAATTGAAAGTTCAAATGCGCGTCCCTGCGCTCCATAATTGATGAGCGATTTATGGTCGCGACCAAGAATGAATTGTTTCATTTTTTCCTGTGCTTCCAGCGCCCAGTCAAATCCATATTCGCCAACGTTGAATTTATCCCAAGCTGCCATACGCAGATTATGCACCATGTTTCCACTACCAATAATGAGCACCCCTTTTTGGCGAAGTAGCGCAAGTTCTTTCGCTAAATCATAATGATATTGCGGGTTTTGACGGTAATCTAAGCTCAATTGCAGCACAGGAACATCGGCCTTGGGGTACAAATGTTTGATGACGCTCCAAGCGCCATGGTCGAGCCCCCAAGCGTTGTCCAATCCTATATCGGTTTTCTGCACCAATGCCTTAGTTTCATTGGCCACAGCAATGCTACCAGGGGCTGGATATTGCACGTCAAACAACGCTTGAGGAAAACCTCCAAAATCGTGAATGGTTCGCGGCATTTTCATAGCTGTTACAAACGTGCCTTTAGTTTCCCAATGTGCCGACACGCACAAAATGGCCTGAGGCTTAGGAATAGCTTTGCCAATAGCTCTAAAACCTGCTACAAATTCGTTCTCCTCTATGGCATTCATAGGACTTCCATGCCCTAAAAAAAGCACAGGCATCAGCTCTGAATTGCTAAGCGATGAAGTCAATGTATGGAGTTCATTCAGTCTCATGGTAGATGCTGCTAATGGCACTAAGGCCAACGTTTTGATAAATTGCTTGCGATTCATGGCGCAGATTACACTAACAATTCTTGTAATCGGTGAATAACGTTCTAAGTAATTTTCGGTTCAAAAGCATTACCGCAAACTCCTTAGCTGAATCACTTCATGTTCAATCCAACGCTTTACTTCCTCAATGGCTGTTTCGGGCTCATTCACCACGATAGGCTTGCCAAATGAAATATGTGCGGTGGTAGAAAATCGTCCAAAATTGCGAAAGAAATTTGCGCCAATAGATTCATCTCCTACCCACGATAAGTTGTCATCTTCATAGTAAATAGCCACGGGAACGATAGGAAATCCTTCCTCAGCAGCGATATAAAACATGCCCGGCTTTAGTGGTAAAAGCTCTGGACCAAAGTGCGTGGTGCCTTCTGGAAATATAACCACCGAACGGCCCTTGCGCAGTCTATCGGCAATAGCATCACGGGTTTGCTTGCGACTTTCAGCACTGCTGCGATCAACATAAACGGTGTTTACAGCACTTGCACCCCACCCTACCAACGGCATTTTGCGCACTTCGGCTTTGGCTACAAACACGCTTATGGCATACTTCGGAATCATCCAAATGTCGAGATAGCTTTGGTGATTGGCCATAAGCAACCCACCAGAAGGTGATTTTCCATGCAGCACTGTACGCACGCCCCAACTCCACAACATGGCAACAGACCAAAATTGCTGAACCGACAAGCAGAATTTGTGACTGCCTCCCAATGCTCTTCCAATCAAAACAGTAAGCGTACACCCCAAAGTGAGCAGCACAAAGGCAAGTAATCGGAAAAATAAAAGGATGTATTTCATTGGGAATGTTCGGTTGGCTTCACCTAACTATATTGCAGACGAAATAAGCAATCGTAACTCATATTAAAAAACGCAATGAAAAACGTAACAATAGTGCTTTTAGTAGGTCTGTTGGCCTTGTCCATGTCGGTAGATACAACCACTCGCGTGGGGTATGTGTACATGGAACAGGTGCTTGGCCGCATGAACGAAGCGCAAGAGATGAATCGAATTCTAGAACGTTTCACCGCAGAACGCCAAATGGAATTGGAAGCCATGAAGCAAAAGTTGAGTACCAAGTATCAAGAATACCAAGACAAAGACCGCAAAGGCGAACTTACCGAGGCAGGTCGCATTATTGGAATGACGGAATTGAAAGCACTTCAAGCCGAATATGAAGCATCTAAGGCAAATGCCGAACAAGAACTCATGACCAAGCGCTCGGATCTAATGCGCCCCATTGCATTGCAGTTGCAAACTGCTATGAAAGAAGTGGCAGCAAAAGAAGGATACACCCATGTGTTTAACTCTGCCGATGGCACCGGAAACTCTATTGTTGTAGTTGCTCCAGAATCAGACGACCTTACAAAACGAGTGATGCAACACGTTGGAATTAAAGTTGATTAACACGTTGATAATCAATAGATTTATTGCAATAACCTACATCGAATAGTTAAGTCTAGAAATTGATTGTAGCGTAGCCGTTAGGACTGAAACGTTTTAATCCTCTGCATTAGATAAAGCATCTCTCGGCCTATTTCTTCTACACGCTGGTCATAGGTTTCTTTCTCATTTGGCGTGTCGTCTGCTTCTTTTGGGTCGATATAGGAAAGCGATACGCGAGCAGAAGCACCTGCAACAAAAGGGCAGTTTTGCTCGGCATCTGTGCAAACCATCACAGCAATAAAGTCGCGTTTTGGATTTGAAGCATCATCGTAGGTTTTGGAAAAGCAGATAGAGCTGCTGCCCTGTTCATCCAATTTCACTTCATAATGTGGATTATCCCCATTTCCCTGTGAAATTATGAATCCAGCTCTGCGCATGGCTTCAATTGCACGTGGATTGAAGCTCGTTACTTCCACTCCACCAGAATAAAATTCAACATCCTTGAGTTGAACATACGAAGCAGCCGCCCATGCCCAAAGTTGTGCGATATGACTCCTTCTTGAATTGTGCGTGCAAATAAAGTTGAAACGCACTATGCCGTGATCTACTTGCTCTTTTTGTGCCAATAGCGCAAGCGAATCCAATTGCTCTTTTCGCGCTTCTTTAATTTGATTGAGGTTGGATGCCATGGCATCCAACCTCAATTTTAAAGTATCGTTTAGCATGACACGAATACTAGCAGCATCCACCACCGGGAGTGCAACATGCTACAGCTTTTGGTTCAGCTTTCACTTCCATTGCGGGCGAGCAACATGCTACTGCATCGGTTTGGTAATGTGGGTCGTTCCATTCTACATCCGCATGGAAATAATACACCTCCCAACGGTAACCATCGGGATCAAGCACCCAAAACTTGTCTTGTGCGGCATAGCAGCAATTGGTCCCCATTTCCTCTAAGGAAGAAAGACCGGCTTTTTTTACTGCTTCAAGTCTGTTTTGCAACTCTTGCTCAGTAGCCACTTGAAATCCAAGATGGCCGAAAAGTGGCGCTACTTCGGCACTATTCTCAACAAAGGAGATGATAAGCGCAGGTTCATCCAAATGAAACTTGGCATATCCTGGTTTGATTTTCGATGCCTTTTGACTGAAGAATGCTTCGTAAAAGGCCACTGTTTTGTTTATGTCAGCCACATACAGGCTCACATGCATTCGAGGGAAATTGTCTGTTTTCATGATGATTGGTTTTATTTGGTTTAGGTTAATTAATCGGTTTTTTACGATGAATAAATTCAAATTTTTTTAACAGCAAGATGGACTACAGCACTCGTTTAACAAATCATTGAGCATTTGTCGTAGGGTTTGTACCCCTTCAGGATTCAAGCAATAGCAGGTACTGGTGCCGTCAATAGTTCCTTTTATAAGTCCAGCATCCTTAAGCGCTTTGAGATGCTGAGAAACCGTTGCTTGAGCCAATCCAAGCTTATCTACAATGCTGCCACACACACATTGCTCTTGCTTTGCCAAAAACTGTAGAATGGCAATACGGGCAGGATGCCCCAATGCTTTAGCCAGTTCTGCCATTTGGTTTTGCTGTATTGAAAAGTGTTCTGCTTTTGTTGCTCCCATTTCAATCGCAATATTACGATAAAAAAGAATACACAAGCAATAATTGAAAAAATAATTATGCTATTCCACTACAATTCTCGCAACGTGATGAAAATCTTCTCCATCCAAACTCAAAATGTACAGGCCTTTTGGTGCACCAGAAATATCAATTATATTCACCTCATGCGCCTCTACTATAGCACGATACACTTCTTGGCCAACCACATTTCGAACAGATAGTTTGGCAGAAGTTGAACTACCACGCACAGCAAATTTCCCATTGGAAGGATTCGGGTAAATGGCAACTTCCCTGTTTGCCTCCTCATTTTCAATAACTGTAGCCATACCGTCTACATGAGTTCGAAAGGTTAAATCAAATTCTTGAAATGTTAAGTCGTACCCTGCGGTGTATACGTTTCCTGTTTTCACATTAACACCATACGGATCGGGCAATCCGCCACCTTGGATAGGAACAAACTGAAAGGTATAGGTAGAACCAGCCGTTACAGAAGGTGGATTGGTCAAGGTCCAATTTTGCCATACCTGACCAGTGGGAACTACCACCGAAACATTTTCGGTAGTGAGTAACTGCCCTGAAATCCCGCTTCCTGAATACACGTTAAGAATTCCAGTGCCCGTCATGGTATTGAACATCATCAAGTCGATTTCGCAAAGCACCCCAGTGATGCCAGCTGTAAACGTTTGCCCATCATAATATCCAGGTAGATTGCGCTCGCTGGTTCCTCCATCCGTTAACGGCTGATTTTGATCAAGCGTACATTGTGCTAATCCCTGCCCTGCACTTAATGCTACCAGGCTTATGACTAAAATTGATTGGAGGGCGTAGAATTTTTTCATGTGTAAATTGCTGATGACGGTTGATGTGAATAGCACCTCAAAATTTGAGCATCAACACATATTTTGCAGTGACCTGCATCACTTTATAACCTGATTGTTTTAAGGTTTTGCCAATGACTCTTTCATTCAATGTCAATACACCTGACTCTGCAAGTTCTAATCTTAAATCCTCGTCCAAAAACTGTTTATCCATTGTGAACAAGAGGTTCATTACAGTGCCCTTCCCTCCTATTCTATTGCCTATTTTTCGGCATCGAGGTAGAAGTAATCAGTCATGAAAATCAGAAAAGTACTTGTTGCCAATAGAGGCGAAATAGCCATACGCATCTTGCGGGCTTGTGTGGAGTTGAAGCTGCGCACTGTAGCCATTTACACTTTCGAGGATCGCTATTCATTACATCGCTACAAGGCCGATGAAAGCTATCAATTAGGCAAAGAAAACGAGCCGTTAAAGCCCTATCTCGACATAGACGAGATCATCAATTTGGCGCGCGAAAAGAACGTGGATGCCATTCATCCGGGTTACGGATTTCTCTCCGAAAATGTAGAATTTGCTCAGAAGTGCAAAGACAACGGTATTGTTTTCATTGGTCCGGAACCCGAAGTAATGGCCCAATTGGGCGATAAAGTTGCGGCCAAATTGGTGGCGCAGCAATGCAACGTCCCCATTATTGAAAGCAGTGTTCCCCTATTGGAAAATGCTGAAATTGCTCTGAAAGAAGCCGAACGCATTGGTTTTCCTGTTATGCTAAAGGCTGCTTCGGGCGGTGGTGGACGAGGAATGCGTGTGATTCGCGAGGCTAGCGCACTCGAAAACTCCTTTAATGAAGCCAAGCGTGAAGCTGCGCGCGCTTTTGGAGATGATACCGTGTTTCTCGAAAAATACATTGAGCAGCCAAAGCACATCGAGGTGCAGATTGTGGCCGATAACTTTGGGAATATCGTGCACTTGCACGAGCGCGATTGTTCGGTGCAACGAAGGTTTCAAAAAGTGGTAGAAGTGGCTCCAGCCAAAGGGTTGGATGATGCTGTTCGCCAGCAGCTGTTTGATTATGCCATTCGCCTTGCCAAGGCTGTGAACTACAATAACGTTGGCACCGTTGAGTTTTTGGTAGACCGCGATGGTAGTATCTATTTTATTGAGGTGAACCCACGTATTCAGGTGGAACATACCGTAACCGAAATGGTGACGGGCATCGACATTGTGAAGCTGCAAATTCGCATTGCCATGGGTTTCAAATTGGCGGAAGATGAAATTGCAATTCCCGACCAAAGTGCCATCCATGTTAATGGCTACGCCATCCAATGCCGCATAACAGCTGAAGACCCTGAAAACGATTTTAAGCCCGACCATGGCACCGTAATAACCTATCGCGCTGCGGAGGGTTTTGGTATTCGCCTCGACCCCGGAAGTGTGTATAGCGGTGTGCGTATTAGCCCCTATTTCGATTCGCTTTTGGTAAAAGTATGCGCCCATTCGCGCACATTGGATGGTGCTGCCCGCAAAATGACCCGCTGCTTGCAGGAATATCGCATTCGTGGGGTGAAGACGAACATTCGGTTTTTAGAGAATATTGTCAATCACAAGGTCTTTATTGAAGGCCATGCCACGGTCAACTTCATTTCGGAGCATGCAGAGCTGTTTGTTTGGGTGAAAGGCCGCGACCGTGCCACACGCATTGCCAAGTACTTGGGAGAAGTAACCGTAAATGGCAATGCTGACGTGGCCTTCATCGACCGCGACAAAAAGTTTGTGCGGCCATTGGTGCCCGAGTTTAAGCGCTACGCCCCATTTCCGAAGGGAACTAAGGATTTGCTCAACGAGCTAGGCCCAGATCGTTTTTGCGACTGGCTGCTGAAAGAAAAAGCCATTCACTACACCGATACTACCATGCGCGATGGACATCAAAGTCTGTTGGCCACCCGCATGCGGACCTTCGACATGCTGGCTGTAGCCGAGAGCTACGCCAAGCATCATCCCGAGATATTTAGCCATGAAGTTTGGGGCGGTGCCACCTTTGATGTTGCCCTTCGTTTCTTGCACGAAGACCCATGGGATAGGTTGGCTCAATTGCGCAAAGCCATACCCAACACGCTATTGCAAATGCTTATTCGGGGTTCCAATGGTGTGGGCTACAAAGCCTATCCCGACAACGTGGTGGCCGAGTTTGTAGAGAAATCGTGGGAAACGGGCGTAGATATATTCCGCGTGTTCGATTCGTTGAATTGGATGAAAGGATTGGCGCCTTGCATTGGCTATGTGCGCAACCGTACCGAAGCCATTGCCGAAGGTTCTATTTGCTACACGGGCGATATTCTCGACCCATCGCGCACCAAATACACTCTTGCCTATTATCTACAATTGGCGAAAGATTTGGAAAATGCAGGTGCGCATATCCTCGCCATTAAGGACATGGCAGGATTGCTAAAGCCTTATGCTGCAACAGAATTGATTACCGCACTGAAAGCAACGATTAAGATTCCAATTCATCTGCACACCCACGATACTTCTTCATTGCAAACGGCCACCTACATGAAAGCCATCGAAGCTGGAGTGGATGTGGTGGATGTATCGCTGGCTAGCCTTAGTGGACTTACATCACAACCCAATTTTAATAGTGTGGTAGAAATGATGCGCTTTCACGAGCGCGAAAATCCGATGGATGTGAAAAGCCTCAATCGTTTCTCCAACTATTTCGAGAATGTGCGGGAGTATTATTATCCTTTCGAAAGTGGCATGAAAGCCAGCACGGCCAGTGTGTATGAGCACGAAATACCTGGAGGACAATACAGCAATTTGAAGCCCCAAGCCTACGCTTTAGGATTGGCCGAAAAGTTTGAAGACATCAAGTTGATGTATGCCGATGTGAATCTCCTATTTGGCGATGTAGTAAAGGTAACACCTACTTCAAAAGTAGTGGGCGATATGGCGCTCTACCTGGTAAGTAATGGCCTCACGGTGCAAGATGTGTTGGAAAAAGGCGAGCATATCAGCTTCCCAGAAAGTGTTGTGGAGTTTTTTAAAGGCCATTTGGGACAACCAGTGGGAGGATTTCCAGCTGAGTTGCAGAAGATTATCTTGAAAGGTGAAGCACCGTTTATAGATCGCCCCAACAGCCATTTGGCTCCCATCGATTTAGAGGCAGGTTTCGTTGCCTTCAAAAAGCAATTTGAGGGCTCGGTGAAATACACCGATTACTTGAGCTACCTTATGTATCCCAAAGTGTTTGAAGGCTATTGGGAGAAACGTAGAGAGTTTGGCAACATGAGTAAAATACCCACCAAGAACTTCTTCTTTGGCATGAAACTGCGCGAAGAAACCATGATAGAACTTGGGGAAGGTAAGAATATGGTGTGTGAACTGCAAAGCATTGGCCCTGCGGATGAAGATGGCAGACGCACGCTTTTTTTCCGTGTAAATGGACAAACCCGTAACATCAAAGTCATTGACAAAAGCCTGAATATCCAACGCATTGAGCATATTAAAGCAGACAAGGCCAATCCATTGCACATAGGTGCTCCGTTGCAAGGATTGCTGAGCAATGTGTTTGTGAAAGAAGGTCAGCGGGTAACTAAAAACCAACCGCTGTTCGTTATTGAAGCAATGAAGATGGAAACCACCGTTATCGCTCCCAACGATTTAACGATACGCAGATGCGTTCTTACGGCTGGCACATTGGTGGAAGCCGATGATTTGGTGGTTAGCTATGAAGAATAATGCAGGATGGCGGTGGTGTCAGACCAACAGAACCCCCTAGCCTACTTGCTATTCAACTTATCCCTGTAAAAAGCAGCTTGCGATTTGTGTCCCAAACGCTCATTTACGTTAATCAGAGCGGCCAGTAGATTTTGGTTTTCCGAATCAATCATTTCGGCATCTTCAAAGGCGCGTAGTGCTTTCGCAAGGTGGCGACTCACTTCCTTTTCGTTCAAATTTTCAGGCTTGCTGAAGTATTCTGCACGGGCCGAATACATGGCGCCTAGGCTATAGATCA
>Ga0247843_1006174_pt1 | contig 15889 bp, 16 predicted proteins | sample LaCruzMarch2017__FD_192420 | JGI IMG/M metagenome (GOLD analysis project Ga0247843, IMG submission 192420) | Freshwater microbial communities from meromictic Lake La Cruz, Castile-La Mancha, Spain - LaCruzMarch2017_8m | ecosystem: Environmental > Aquatic > Freshwater > Lake | place: Spain... | reverse complement strand
CGTCGTTGAGGCAAATGGGCGCGGCTGTGTATAATTCGCCCCTTGGATGCGTTCAAAACTCCAATCAGCCGCAACTCGCGCATCAAGATTGGGCGGTTAGCTCAGTGGTAGAGCACTGCCTTCACACGGCAGGGGTCACAAGTTCGAAACTTGTACCGCCCACCAAATATTATCAATAATAATAATGACTTACAAGTGAATGCGGGCGGGTTTGTTGCCATCAACGCGGGGTGAGCATCAATCATCAAATAGCATTGCTCACATAACATGGCAAAGCTGCTAAAAATCAATGCCGCTTATTTGCTTTCCAAGTACCACCATAGCGATATGAAGGATTGTCTTGAACTGCCGCGCGACAGTTTTCGCAAGCCATTGTCCATTTACCTGCTTGATCGTGGACGATGCGAAAAAGTATTGTGCTCTCTACCTTGCAATGATTGCAAGCTTTTATGCGGGATCGTGAAGGTTTTGACATTGCGCTTTTAAGTGATAGTTTTTGGTCTACTGGAGCGCACTTGGTTAAAAAGTAAATAGCGTCATGCTCGGTGCTCATAGGTGAACGAGAACGCCCAAACTACTTTTTACATTCTCCTGACCATCGGGATACGCGAACTTGGTACGTACCATTGCTTGGTATGTTCCTAGCACCACATGAGGGCGCACAAGCTTTTGCAGGGTTTTCTTGGGTATTCGGAGTTTCAAGATACCAAAGTTCTGAACCAGGAGACTGCTTGAACACCATATTTCCGCAAAGTTTTCTTACACCGTTTATCACATCATCTTTCTTATTAGATGGTGCTAATACGAGTTCAAGTCTGTAAGAATTAATCTCTGATACTTGCAGACCATAAAATTTATTATCTTTACTGATGCCTCCGTTGGAACGGTAGCTGTCGCACTCGGCTGAGTCTCCATAAGTAGATTTGAGACACTTTTCAAGTGACTGGCCAAGAGCGCTATTTGAGATAAATAAAGAACTTGCAGCGAAAACAATACTCACTACACCAATAAGATTTTTCATGATCGATTCCAAAGCTAAATAATATCTATATTGCTAATCAGAGATTCGCTACCCGATCTAAGTTCGAAACTTGTACCGCCAACCCAAAATCCTAGGTTACTTTGCCAAATAAGTCACTGCAGGCAGCTTAGCAAAATGGGCGTCAAAAGTCAGTAATTCGGCGCCGCAATGTTGCGCCGTGGCGTAAACGATCGCATCAGCCGTTGCCAGTTTGAATTTTCGATGACATTCTGCCGCTAACAATGCGATGTTGGTTTCGAGCGGTGCCACAATGCATTTTTGCGTGTAGGCGATCACAGTATCAGCTCGCTCTTCGCCAAGCTCTCTCGTCAGCCACTTCGATAACTCCAGTTGTACGATCGTTGGCACAATGCAAAAGTCCTTTGCAGGAAATCTGTTGTTGAGTTTTTTTCCGTGCTGACTATCCGTCAGCCATTCAATCCATGCAGAGGTGTCTACAACCCATAGTTGCTTGGATGCCATCAGAAACGATCCTTGCGGTCTCGGTACTTATCGACATTTGCGCCTTTTGCGATCCCTCGAAGTTGATTGAGTTCGGGTACGGGCATCACGAGTAGACCATCACCTTTGGGAAGAAACACAAACTCTTGCCCAGCAGACCAGTGCATCGTTTCTCTGATCTCTTTTGGAATAGAGATTTGGAACTTACTTGATAGTGTGGCGGTATTAGACATTTCTGGTCACTTATTGATCGATAGGTTGTTGGTAAGAATATCGATCTTTTCAGAAGTAGTCAACACGTAGTCTTGCTTCAGGTCGTTAAAAAGTGTCGCCTGAATTGTTCAGGGATGTCCTGTTTTAGGTCAGTTCGGCCGCGGTGCAAGCTTCAGCGGCGACACATGGGGCTCTAGCGCGGCGCAGGCTCTGAGTACGGTGAGGTCGTCGTGCATGCGCCCAACCACTTGCAAGCCGACCGGCAATCCTTTAGCCGTAAACCCGCAAGGCAGGCTCGCCGCGGGTTGCATGGTCAGATTGAACAGATAACAAAAAGGATTCCAAATGCGCCAGGCGCTGCCAATTGAGCCGTCTGCCTGTTTGGGTCCGAGTTGATTGACTTCAAACGCGGTGCCCGGCATGGTGGGCAGCACAAGCAGATCCCAGTCAGTATGAAACTCGCGCATGCGTGCACCGAACGCACTGCGCTCTTCGGTTGCTTTCAGATATTGCGGCAAGGTGTAGGCACGCCCTCGATCAGCCGCTTGGCGTAGCCCGGGCTCTAAGACATTCAGTTGTGATTCAGTCATATTGCGTTGGCCATACGCGCAACCCGACTGCCACAGCACGCGTCGCAGGGATCGTCGGCCGAGGTTGTCAGCGACCCTCTTCTGGTGGGCATGCCTTTTGTAACGATCAAATCCTTGATGCCGATGGGTACGCCATCCAAGCCAGAAAGCGGTGTACCCGCGTTGTAGCGTTGCTCAGAGGCACGGGCAGCGCTAAGCGCTAGTTCTGGATTGAGGTGACAAAAAGCATTGAGACTTTCGAAATCAGGGATGGCTTCTAGAATCGCTTGGGTCGCTTCAACCGGCGACAGCGTTCGCGCGCGATAGGCTTGGGCGAGTTCAAGTGCTGTTGCGCTGAGAAGGTTCACGGTAGTTGCCTTGAAATCGATATCCCGCATAGGCGAGATAAAACGGGTTTTGGAAATGTTTTGGTATTTTCAGAGACGACAGGTCAATCAAGCTTGGTACAAATGTTGATATTTGGTGAATGGTAGTTGGTCTAGACTAATTGAAATCGCCTAATATGGCAAAAATCTTTCACCCATCCAACCATCACTAAAACAAGCGACACAACATGACATTACCAAAGACGTTTCCGTTGCTTGGGATCATTGCAGCTGCCTTCACACTTTTATCGCCGACGAGCCACGCTCAAGATAAATGGCCGACGCAAGCGATCAGTTTTGTTGTGCCCTACCCACCGGGTGGGCCAACAGATGTGATGGCTAGATTGTTATCGGTTCCGATGAGTGCCAAGCTTGGGGTGTCGGTTGTTGTCGAGAACAAAGCTGGGGCAAGTGGCAATATCGGTACCGCTCAGGTTGCAAGGGCGAAGCCCGATGGTTATACGATTTTGCTAGCGGCAAGTGGCAACATGACCATCAATAAAGTGATTTTCAAGGATCTCGCTTACGACCCAGTCAAAGATTTTGCACCCATTACGCAGATTTCGAAATTTCCGCTGGTCCTTGAGGTTAAGGCAGATTCAAAGATCAAAACACTGCAAGAATTCATTGACTATGCGAAGGCAAATCCTAATAAAGTCACTTTCGGTTCGGCAGGTAGTGGTTCGCCACAACATTTAGGGCCCGAGTTACTGAAAAAAATGGCTGGGATCTCTATGCAGCATGTGCCTTACAAAGGTGCTGGGCCTGCGGCGAATGATTTGCTCGGTGGCCAGATTTTCAGTATGGTCGACATCACGGCCGGTTCAATGAAATACATTCAAGCGGGCTTATTGCACCCAATAGCGGTCACAACTGCAACGCGCTCACCCGCCTTGCCTAACGTGCCCACGATGGACGAAGCGGGCCTCAAAGGTTTTGATTACTTTGCTTGGCACGGCATTGCAGTCCCTGCAAAAACACCGGTTGCCATCATCGATAGACTCAACAAGACGCTTCTTGAGATTTTCAATGATCCCGATTTTCGAAAAAAATGGGAAGGGATCGGAAGCGAAATCGTTGCGGGCACACCTCAACAATTCGCGGATCTGATTCACTCAGAGGCAGTCCGTTTAGGCGCCTTAGTCAAGGACCTGAATATTCAGTTGGACTGATCGCTGAGCCTAGGGTTGGGGTGATGGCGATGGATTGTTATCGTGTGCGCCTCAGCGCCTAGTTGGCCGGCAGGCCAAACTTGCTTAAAGTTTGGTACGATCCGGTTTGCGCCTAGCATGACGGTTCCTCAAAAAAAGAGGTGAATAGGCGGCCAAAACTAAAAAAATTAACTGACAGCCTCTAGTCAACCCGTGATCATGACCAATCCTCTACCAAGTCAATCCTCCAGTCCCTGGAGTTTCTTGCCTTTTGCGCTGACAATATTTACGAGCGCGTTTTTGTTGTTTCAGGTGCAGCCCCTGTTGAGCAAACAAATCCTGCCATGGTTTGGCGGTAGCCCAGCAGTTTGGACCACGGCTATGCTGTTTTTTCAAAGCCTGTTGTGCTTGGGCTATCTGTACGCCCATGCTTTAGCTGCCTTGCCCTCGCGCAAAACTCAGGCGCGTATCCACGTGGTCTTGTTGGTACTGGCAGCCTTGTTGGCGTCTAGAGTGCTGCCCGGCACAGAACTTCGACCTGAGTCACCCGATTCGCCTGTGTTTCAGGTGCTGCTGATTTTGGGGGTCAGTGTAGGTTTGCCGTACTTCTGTTTGGCGACTACCGGGCCTTTGGTTCAGCACTGGTTCACCAGTACGGCACACTCCTCATCAGTTTTCCGTTTGTACGCTTTGTCTAATGTGGGTTCGTTCTTGGCCCTTTTGTCTTTTCCGTATGTGCTAGAGCCTTGGCTCGAGCAGCAGGAAATGGGGCGTCTATGGACTGCTGGTTTTTGGGTGTTTGCCTTGCTTTGTTTGCCGGTGGCGTTGGGGGCGTGGCAAAACAAGTCTCCGGTCGGCGCAGCCTCTTCTGGGGCTGCAGACGGTGTGCCTGCCAAGCAAGCCGTGGTCAGTTCGCTCAAGCCTTCGTTGGCCCAGCGCCTGTCGTGGGTAGCTTTGCCGGCCTTGGCTTCACTTGTGTTTATTGCGACCACTGATCAGATCAGCCACGATGTGGCACCCGAGCCAGGGCTTTGGGTGGCGACGCTAGGCTTGTATTTGGTCACTTTTATCCTAACGTTTGACCACCCTCGGTGGTACCGCCCCAAGTTGTTTGCGTTTCTCACGTTGGTGTTGTTGTTAGCGTCTTCAGGGTTGAACGACATACCGCGTTGGCTCGGTATTCAATGGGAATACGGCGTTAATGAAGTGCGTTGGTCGCATTACGCTTTATTGTTTGTGGTGTGCATGCTGTGCCATGGTGAGTTGTATCGCCGCAGGCCGGTGGATACGCGTCGCTTGACCGAGTTTTACCTGTGCATGTCGGTTGGTGGGGCGTTCGGGGGCTTGTTCGTGACCCTTGTGGCCACCCAATTCTTTGACGATTACTACGAGTGGCTGATTGCGTTAGTGTTGGTGGCCTTGTTGGCGTGCCATGTGTTGTTTCGCTTTGAGGGGCACCCCTCTGGTCGTATGCGTCAGGCGGTGGGTGCTTTGACGGCAGTGCTCATGGTGGCGTTGTTGTTTGTCATGGAAAACCCATGGTCTTGGCGTAACGTCCACAAGGGCGATCGTACTGAGGTTTTACTCGACCAAGTCCGAAATTTTTATGGCACGGTCGCCGTGAAAGAGCGACGGTTTGCTCAAGAGCCCGAGCGCGATGACCGCGTTTTTTTCAGCGGTAATGTGACCCATGGTCAGCAGTTTCTCTCTGACAAGCTGCGTCATGTGCCGACCACTTACTATGCGCGAGACAGCGGTATCGGCGAGACGTTGCAATGGGCGAAGAGCCAAAAACCGTCTCTTTCGGTTGCCTTGATTGGTTTGGGCGCTGGCACCTTGGCCAACTATGCACGCCCAGCCGATGCCTATGACTTTTATGAAATCAACCCTGCGGCCGTGCGAATTGCGCAAGAGTGGTTTGACAACTTATCGACGTGTAAAGCGGGTGAGCAAAATATTTTGCTAGGTGATGCTAGGCTGCGCATGGAACAGCTGCCCAAAGACAAGTTGTATGACGTGATTGTGCTGGATGCGTTCACCGGCGGTTCGGTGCCGATCCATTTGTTGACACGTGAGGCGTTTCAGATTTATCGCGATCACCTTAAACCGGATGGTCACATCGCAATCAACATCACCAACGCTTATTTGAATCTTTATCCGATTGTGAAGGCTCAAGCCGAGGTGTTGGGGATGGCTTACCTACACAAATATCAGGCCGTGGATGAGGTGCGCAACGTGAGAAGAAATCTGCACTTCATCATGACACAGGACCAGGCCTATCTAAAGGCGTACCCCTCGGTCAATCGCGACATTCGAGACGATCAGGGTCGTGTGCTCAGACAAGAGCCTTACGATCAACCGGGGTTGAGATTGTGGACGGACCAGTTCAGCAGCATTGCGCCGATTGTCCGGTGAGCGTTGAGTGACGTGAGCCGTCTTAGCTCACGCCACTCAATCAAGAACTGAACGACGAGCACAGCCTCCTTGTAGCTGGTGAGTTCTTACTCAGCAAATTGATTCGCCAGGTGGTAGCCGCTTAACCATGCGCCTTCAACTCGGCCGCCATTTAACCAATCGCCACACATCCCAAGGTGTAGCGCGGGATTCGAATAAAAGCCCAGCGTCGCAGTTGTCGAACCGCTGGCGTAGCGCCAACGATGCATAGAAATCTCGGCACCTGTGCAATCTAAGCCTAATTTTTTGGCGCACGCCAACAGCTGATCTGCCACGTCTTCTTTGCCTAGCTCGATGAACTCTTGGCTCCAGAGTGGGTTCGCCTGGATTGTCCACGACTCTTGCCCTGTACGTTGGGGTTTAGACGAATTTCGTGCAACCCAACTTATGATCTCTTGATTCACAAAGGCAGCTTCAAAGGCCACCTCTGGTCTCTGCTCAAAGCGTGCCATCAGCGTCCAGCAGCCCTTCATGTTGGATTGCCCTGCAATCGTTTTGATGTCGGGATCAAGGTGCTGTGCTAGAGCAAGGGCCTGAGGCCCTGGAATCGCCAGAATCAGTTCATCAAACCCTTTAGCGATATCGCCCGCCTCGGCGCTATGTAAAAACCAGTGACCATCTTTGTGGGACAACGCATCGATCGTTTGACTGGTGTGAAGCGGTAGCCCACTTGCCAACTGCTTGGCCGGAGTATTCATTGCAGGTGTGCCAACATAGCGCAGATCTTGTGACAGAAAAGTTGTCCACTGATTCGCCTCATAGACTTTGATTTCAGGAGTCCAAAGTGCAACCGTTTGGTCGGCTACCCATTTTTTGACTTGTTCAATAAACAGTGGGTCGCGTGCGGTGAAGTACTGGGCGCCATGGTCGGCAGCCCAACCTTCGCCGCGCTTGGTGCTCATGCGGCCAGCGGGGCCGCGACTTTTTTCAAAAAGCTCGACGTGATGGCCAAGCGCGGTGAGCCGAACGGCACAGCTAAGGCCAGCGAGGCCGGCGCCAATAATCGCGATCGTCTTTTTGGTCATGTTATTGCTACTCTTGCCTGATGGCTCTAAAGGTTAGATTGATGCGAGGTAGCACGCGACGTTTGGTCTTAGTCAGGCTATGGTGCCAAAAATGTTGTGTCGGTGCATGCATGAGCAGTACGCTACCATTCTCTAAGACGACAGAGGCGCCGAGTTTTTCAAACTTATGTTTAAACGAAAATTTACGCTCGCCACCAAAACTGACTGAGGCGATCGGTGCGTTTGCCTCGAGTTCAACCTCATCATCGCTGTGCCAACCCATACCCTGAGCGCCGTCGTGATACAGATTGAGCAGGCACGAGTTGAACGTGTGATGGGCGAGCGCTTCAGCGGTGTGTTTGATGTGTAACAGCTCTGGCGTCCAGGCCTGTGGAAACTTTTTAACGCCAGAATAGGTATAAGAACAGCCTGCATCCCCCACCCAGGCGACTTCTCTCTTGGTAGTGATCAGTTTTCCAAACATGACTAACTGGTCTTGTTGCCAGTCGAGCGTGGCGCGTAGCGAAGTGAATAACGTTGAGCAGCTGTCTGGATCGAAAACCTTAGAAATATACGCCACACTGCCATCTTTGGGCAGAAGATTGACATCAACTTGTGGTGGGTCGTCCCCGCTTGGTGTGGGTTCAAACAAGTCAGTTTGCATAGCGATGATTGTTGATTGTGGGGCACGACTGGGCTGCTTGATGACAAAGCAGTATACCGACAGACCTCGGGCCGCGCTGAACGTTTACGTTGAACGCTCGAAGTCGTACCCCTGCAAACTATTGGGCGTGGTACATGGGGTTGACCGGGGTATTCACTGCTAAAATCTGTAGCATTTGATAGGCACCACTTACTAAGAAAACCTTTTAGGCAAAATGATGGCAAATACAGTTCCTACCGTTGCAGAGTACGTGGTCAGCCGACTGGCAGACCTTGGCGTTGACCGTGTGTTTGGTGTGCCTGGCGATTATGCATTTCCCTTCGATGATGCGATCGAGGCGAGTGAGCGTGTCGAGTGGATTGTGTGCGCCAACGAGCTGAATGCGGCCTATGCTGCGGATGGCTATGCTCGAATCAACGGCGTTTCGATTCTGTCTACAACCTATGGTGTGGGCGAGCTTAGTGCACTCAATGGTGTGATGGGTGCCCGCGCGCAGCGTTTGCCGGTTTTTCATATTGTCGGTGCGCCCAGTACCAAAATTCAAAAACAAGGGCTGATCACGCATCACACGCTTGGCGATGGGGTGTTCAATAACTTTCAGCACCTTTCAGCCGCTGCTTGTTGCGTCACCACAAATCTGACGCCAGATAACGTGGTGAGTGAGATGGAGAGAGTCATCAGCGAGGCGTTGCGCCTGAGTGCGCCCGCTTACATCACTGTGCCCATGGATCTGGCCAAGATGCCGATTATCGGCTCGCCTGTCAAAGGCTCAGCTTTAGCGAGCATCAAAAGAGTAAAAAGCGATCCCGCAAGTTTAAGTGCAGCGCTTGATTTTGTGACAAGCAAAATTAAGGCAGCAAAGAGTGCGGTAGCGTTACCAACGTATCTCGTTGGTAACTACGGTCTGCGCAAACAGTTACTCAATTTTCTCAAGCAATCCAAGATGTCCTTCGCCACCACGCCGATGGATAAAGGGATCGTGTCTGAGTCCCATCCGCAATATCTTGGTATTTATAGTGGCGCCTGGTCTAGCCCGCCGGGGCTCAATGTCGCAGTTGAAGCTGCTGACTTGCTGCTAGATATTGGTGGCGTTGTGTTTGAAGACTTTAATACGACGTTCTGGACAAGTCAGGCTGCCCCACAAAAGCTCTTGACCCTTGGTGATAACTTCGTCAGACAAGGCAATACTATTTTTACTGGCGTGTCTTTACAAGACATACTAGAAGGGCTGACTGCGCGCTTGAGCGCCGTACCTAAGTTTGAATTTTCGGCTGCGCAAGCGTACCTGCCGCTGGTGGGTGAACCCTCAGAACCTACCGCTTCGGCAAACGTATACCCGCGTATTCAAAAGATGCTCAAACCGGGTGATGTCTACGTGGTTGAAACGGGGTCGTGCACGATCCACTCTACTCCGATGCTCTTACCTGAGGGTGTCGGCTTTCAGACGCAGACGCTCTGGGGTTCAATTGGCTGGGCGACGCCTGCTGCAATGGGCATCTGCATGGCCAATAAAAACGGTCGTACGATACTGATTACGGGTGATGGTTCTCACCAGTTGACTGCAAATGAAATTGGCGTGATGGGTCGTTACGGGATTAAGCCGATCATCTTTGTGCTGAACAATGGTGCCTATGGGGTGGAGATTGTGCTGAGCGAGAAGGGGCTGTCTTATGACGATCTCGCCAAATGGAATTATGCGCAATTGCCCGCTGCGATGGGCTGTGAGTCATGGTTCAGCGCTCGCGTGCGAACCGTCGCAGAGCTCGACGCAGCGCTTGAACAGGCACAACAACACGATGGTGCCTCGTATATCGAGATCATGATCGCAGCAGAAGAAAGTCAGCCTTTACCCGAAAATATCCTGCAACAGATCTATCAATCAACTGTTTCTACTCAATCTTGAGGCCTTCATGATGCGTACACTTTCCTTAGGTGCGATAAAGACAATTTTTGCAGTATTACTTTGTGCGCAAAGCAGTGTGATTTACGCTGCGGCCGACACCATTTTTTTAGGTGGGCCGATCGTCACGGTGAACGCTAAGAACGAAGAGGTCGAAGCCATCGCGGTGAAAGACGGAAAAATCGTTGCGGTTGGCGCTCAGGCTGAGATCAAAAGTCAATGGTCAGATCCAAAGACCCAGGTGATTAACTTGAACGGCCGCACGCTGATGCCCGGCTTTGTCGAGCCTCACGTTCACATTGTGTTGACCTCGATGGTCGAGGGCTTTTGGTTAGACTTGTCTAACTTTACTTTGCCCTACGATACGATCGAGACTCTGAGCGCAAAGTTACGCACTGCGCTCAAACAAGTTCCGCCTGGCGGCTGGTTAGCAGGTTTTGGTGTTGACCCTTCGCGCACTTCGCCTTTTATGGCTGAGCTCACTGCTGAGGTGTTGGATCAGGTGTCTAAAGATGTGCCGATCTTTATCATTAATCAATCCGGTCATATCGCCTATGTGAATAACAAGGCCTTTGAAGTCGCGGGCGTGACAAATCAAACCCCCAACGCCCCAAATGGTGGCATTTACGTCAAAGATGCAAACGGAAAGCTCACCGGTAAGTTGATTGAGGGACCAAGCTATCTACCTTTTCAAGCCAAGATGCCTGTTCCGACGCAGGCTGAACTGGCGGCAGCAGTTCGCAAGACCACCACAAGGCTTGCGATGAAAGGCATCACAACCTCAGCTGAAATCACGCTGGGTGCCAACCTCGGCCTTGAAAATGAACTGGGCTTGTTCAAATATCTGATGAAGGATGGCGGTTTGCCAGTGAGAGTCCGTGCGTATCTGTATGGCAACGCCGTCCCCCAAGGCTTTAACGCGATCAAACCGAACGAGGGCGATGCGAATTTGCGATTTGTTGGAGTCAAATTTATAGCGGATGGGTCTACGCAGGGATTAACCGCCGCCTTGAATGAACCCTACTCATATCCTGCGGATACAAAATACAAAGGGAATCTCAATTACAAAACCGATGCATTCTTTAACTTGATGAAGCCTTATTTTGATCAAGGCTGGCAGATTGCGATCCATGCGAATGGGGATAGCGCTATCGATCAAGCGCTCGAAAACTACAGCAAATTGCTCGACAAAGTCGATAATCCTCAAGCGCGCAGGCTGCGTATTGAACACTTTACGATCACGAAGCCAGAACAAATCGTGTTGACTAAAAAGCTAGGCGTTGTTCCAGGTTTTACCATTGGTCATGTTCATTATTGGGGCGAGCCTTTTCATAATCAAATCGTAGGTGCTGCGCGCGCCAATCGTATTGATCCTTCCGCCTCAATGAAAAAAGAGGGTGTTCGTTTTGCGTATCACAGTGACACGCCTGTTTCACCCTATGGTCCGTTGAAATACGTCACTCAAGGTGTGACGCGTGTTTGGCAAAGTCCTTTTGAGCGAGTACTAGGGCCTGACGAAAGAGTATCCGTAGACGATGCAATCCGAGCCGTCACGATTGACGCTGCCTATCAGATGATGTCAGATCACGAAGTTGGAAGTCTTGAGGTGGGTAAGCTGGCAGATTTTGTTGTCTTAGAAAAGAATCCACGTACAACAACGCCCGCTCAAATCTCTGAGATCAAGGTCTTAGAGACCTGGGTGGGTGGCAAACGACAGCAGTGGTAGTCACGCTGTTGCAGATCACTCATTAATTGTAGGCAGTACAAATCTGTATGTTTGTCGTTTCAGGATGCACCCAGCGCAAACTGTCTCGCGTGCTATCAATGCATCCACCGTCGGCATACACGCCCGTAGGATCCCGATAGCGCATCATTCTTTTTAAGATTCGGTCATACTCTTCTGGGGCCGACAGTGTTTCTAACACGCACTCTTGAACGATATCCTCATTCATCACCAAAGCGCCAGAGTCTTGACGTATCGCTCCATGGCGCCAGTGGTAAATCTCTACACATTTTGACTCTAGGGTATAAGGTTTAGCTCTGTCCCATAAATTGACAAATTTCCCAGAGCCCAAATAGACAACCCAAGATCCTTCAAATCCTCCGACGTCAGAAGAATAGTCATCCGGATTCTTAAACCAGATTCGACTGCCTGGAACATAAAATCTTACGGGAAATGGTTGGTGAACTGACCCGCGTTCGAACAAAAAAGAATGTAGAAAATTGTCTCTTTTAAGTGGGGCTTGACACCATTGCTGTTCAATTTTTTTCAACAATGAGCCATTCGATCTTTTTAGCTCTTTGGTTAGCCCTGTGAGCATCAGATACTCAGACGCGCGTTGACAACTAAACCCATAGCGGCGACCAGACAGGTCAGGGCAAAGCGCGTGCTCTAAGGCATCACTCAGTGAGGAGTCTTCGCGCAGTACGGGCCCGATATCTTCGTCGTCAAGCCAGAATTTTTCTGGCCTATCAGCGGCATTCACGTTAAAGACAAGTTCTGTGCGCTTTGCTGTCGCAACAATATCTCGACGCATTCTTAGGTTAGACAGCAACTCGTGATGGTTAGGAAATATGTAAGCAATCGGACTAATCGCCATGCTGAGCAAGGCTTCAATCAACCAGTCATGATCTGAATGTTCGGAGTCTAGCGACAAATCTCGACCCATTTGTATGGTGTCGCAGTTAGGATTGGACTCCCAAATTAACTCATTGACAGTTAAATTGACTAGAAAATCATCCGCGTATTTCTCGACTGAAATAGCTGTGTACTGACTGACGCCAATATCGTGACAAATCATTTCTAACTGTGAGGCTTCGTACTTAGCCTCAGGCAATGAGCGACTAAATAGTACAACCCCAGTTTTATTCTCCAATTTTTCTGGAATGATCATTGTCGTTATCCTAAGTAGCCGGTTGTTTGGTTTGTGTTTGCCTTATTCATTTGATGCTGCCAAATGGCAGCGCTCAGCCCACGCGCGAAAGAATGCTTCATTTATACGACAGAATATAATAGATGGGTGGTTCGTAGACCAAGGGAAAACCCGCCATTATTCTCAATTAATGTCACATGACTCTCGGGCGATATCGTCGGATGGTTATCATTCAGAGGATTTATTGACCATAGTTTCAGCTAACATTGATCGGTTATTTGAATTACAGGAGAATGGAATGGTTCGGTTAACAGACTTGCCTGAGATAGAGCGAGGGCATCATCTCGATCGTGTCAAGCAAATACCTAATTTGTCACCGCCGCGGTTGGTCTCTGGGCCAGCGCTTAGTCAACGTCGAGTGGCGTTAGTTACGACCGCGGGTCTTCATGTCAGAACTGACATGCCCTTTAACTCGACAGGTAACGGAACCGATTACCGCGTGATTCCTGAGACCACTGATGCTGCTGATCTGGTAATGAGTCACGTATCGGTCAATTTCGATCGCTCTGGCTTTCAAGCGGATTGCAATGTGGTATTTCCGCTGCAGAGGCTTAAAGAACTTGCCGCAGAAAAATTTGTAGGATCTGTCGCAAAGTTTCATTACTCTTTTATGGGTGCGATCTGGCCAACAACAAAATACGAAGCTAAAGCAAAAGAGTTAGCCGAGTTGCTTAAACGAGATAACGTCGACGCAGTTGTGCTGTCTCCAGTTTGACCGCTTTGTACGTGCGCCGTGAGCGCCGTCGGCCGTTATTTAGAAGAGTTCGGGATCCCAACTGTACAGATCAGTTTGATCAGAGAGCACACTGTCGCTTTTAAGGCCCCAAGAGCGCTTTGGGTGCCGTTTATGTTGGGGCGTCCGTTTGGCGCGCCAAGTGACGCTGGGTTTCAGAAGAGAGTGTTGAAAGAGGCGATTACCCTTCTTGAATATGATCGTGAGCCGATCATTCAAGATTTTCAAGACGATGCACCGCCTGACCAGCTAGGCTATGACGATCAACAGTTGGTATGCCCAGTTAGCTTTCCGAGTCAAAGCAAGGTGGGTACCCTGCGTGAGCGGGTAATCAGCGAGGTTGCACAACTGCAGGCCTGGCATGAGGTGAGTCTGCAGGCGCGCGGTCGAACCACGTTGGGCGTCACAGGCGCATCGCCTGCACGACTCGCAGATTTTGTGACCTCATGGTTAGGTTCAGAGCCCGAGCAGATTCTGTCTGATCCCGAGCAGGCTGCGGCTGTAACGTAAAGTTTGCAACCGATGAGCTGAAGTCATTTTATTTTGAGGCCAAGCTTGCCCAGCCCGGTCAACATAGCGCAAAGTCTTTACAAGATTGGTTTTGGTTTGAAACCAGCGCCGGCGAGGCATTTTTAGCACTACGTACAAAGTTTGCTGCTGAGGGCCATCCAGAGTTTAAAGGCTTGGCTACGCTCAGTATGGTGCCTCGTGTGGTCTTAGATTCACTGGCAAAGCGTTAGTGAGGTGTAATGATTGAAAAAGAAGCCGACTGATCTTGGCTTCTTTTCAGCCACTGGGTAAGATACGGTGACGTTGATATAAACAAAACATTAAAACGACAATGACACTTCCGCAGGGTGTACCAGCAGGTTTTGAGCCCATTTTTATGGTTGAGCCATTCACACAACGAATTGGCCCGATTTACTCAAAGCCCGATGGTGCCAATCAGTTCAAGCTAGGTTTTTTGGTTGACGAGTCGCACTTGAATATTGAGCGCGTGGTGCACGGAGGGATGTTGTCTACTGTCGCAGATCAAGCGATTGGTATCAACGTCGCCCACGCAAATAGTCAATCAAACGATGTCTTAACGATGCATCTTTCAGTCGACTTTATTAGCCCAGCAGTTTTAGGGGATTGGGTTGAGGCGACCGCGACACTTAGCAAAATAAGTGGTCGCGTTCGTTTTGGCAACTGCGAGCTTAAAGTGGGTGAACGTCTTGTTTTAAAGGCCTCAGCAATATTTGCGGCTAGAACGACGCAACGCCTCAAGCCACTGTAGCGTTAAAGGTCTGACGCCATTCTGTCGAGGTACATCCCATCAAGTGAAAGGTCAGGGCTTGATGCGAGCGACTTGTAAAAGAGTGCAACAGTCCGGCTCGAGCTATTGAATTCTGTTGGCTTGCCGCTCAAACTAGATGCTTCGGGTGCTGGTGCCTGAAGTTGTTTTACACAGGAAGCGTCATGAGTACTTTCAATTCTTTGTCTTACGCCACGCAATTAGTGGCTACTGGCTTGCCTCGTGAGCAGGCCGAAGTGCACGCTAACGCTCTTCAAAATGTCTATGACGAAGAGCACAAGCAATATGCTACCAAGGCCGACTTTGTTGCCTTGAGTAGCGCAGTTAAGTTGCAGATTCACCAACTCGAAATAAAAACTGATCGCATCGAAACTAAAACAGATCAACTTGAAATCAAGACTGATCGTATCGAAGCCAAGATGCTTCAGATCGAGGTCAAGACCAATCAGATCGAAATTAAGACTATCCAGATTGAGGCTAAGACAAATCAGATTGAGGCTAAGACCGATCAGATCGAAATCAAAATGACTCAGATTGAGAAAAAAATAGATCAGGTTGAGCAGAAGCTCTCTGCAGAGCTATCAGGGCTAAAAACAACCATTGATGAGTGCAAAAATGAGTTCTCACATTTTCGAGCTGATGTGTCAGAGCTAAAAACTTCGCATAAATACCTTCGCTGGATTGGCGCGGGCGTAGCAACCATGTGCCTGAGCGTCATTGGTATAAACATTTCGATGTTTATGTTCTTAGCGAAATAGCGTTATGAACAGTCGGTAATCCGGTGTGTAAAGTCGATCTGGCCAGCCAGATCGACTCGATACAAACAAGTGCCGTTCAAGAATCTAGAGGATTACCCATCGCCGCATTGGCCTCAGAGGCTTTTGCTGGCCCGCGTAAAAAGCGTGCAATGGCAACTGCTACAAGTACACCAATCAACGATCCAACGGCATAGACCCAGTACGTTGAAAGATCCCCGCGGGCAAAATCTGGCCCGAACGCCCGCGCAGGATTAAAGGCTGCGCCGTCAAACGGGCCGCCCATTGTTCCCATGGCCATCACATACGCCCCAACGGCGAACGGAGCAGAGCTACTGTCCAGTTTT
>Ga0247843_1006171_pt1 | contig 15892 bp, 12 predicted proteins | sample LaCruzMarch2017__FD_192420 | JGI IMG/M metagenome (GOLD analysis project Ga0247843, IMG submission 192420) | Freshwater microbial communities from meromictic Lake La Cruz, Castile-La Mancha, Spain - LaCruzMarch2017_8m | ecosystem: Environmental > Aquatic > Freshwater > Lake | place: Spain... | reverse complement strand
GACATGTCGCCGACATGTTTCAGTCATGTCGCAGACACAAGAAAATGTCGTGTCGGCTAGAGTGTCTAAACGACACGACATTTGCCGACATGTCGGGGAATTCCCGACATGTCGGGGAATTCCCGACATGTCGGCAATTTCTTGATTGTTGTTTGAGTTCAAACACAAAAACTCTATGGTAGGGTAGCTAACTCGTACGTTTGGACTGGCGACATTTGGCGATGTCGCCGACATGTCGCCGACATGTCGGCGACATGTGGAGCTAAGCTATTCATCTTCATCAAACGTCATCATCGTCCATTGTTGTCCTCCCCCATCTGAGTCAACAAGAACAACGTCATCTGTCTTGTGTAATATACAGCGGTGGAATTAACTGGACGGACAGAACTGGCACAGACTTGGGAGTCACTGTTTACTCCGCCGGCACTCCTATTGGGAAAGCCAAAGTTAATGATGGTTGGTTGGTTGGGTTGTGTTATAAATGAAGCAATTTTTACAAAGATTAATATGATATACTGCAGCAAATATCTATAATCTAATTTACAGTAATTGTCTAATTATTTGCTGAGAGTTGCCAAAGAAGTATGTGTTGGTGCTGGGCTGTTGATGTAGACCTCCCTCTGGCCTTGCTGCCTCCTCAGCCCACTCATAAGTCTCATTAGTTGCTGGAATCCACCACACCCTTGATATGCGATATGCCTGAACTGTTGTAAAAATCATGGGCGCACTTTGCATAGCAACCCGTTATTTATAGAGTTGCATCCCATTTGTTTACTGGTGGGTTTGCCGGTATCGGTAAGTTACCGGCCCTCTTCGGTTGGTATATTCGGTATGGTATTGGTATTAAGGTGGGGTTGACAACGCTGCAGCATACGCCCCTTATTCTACATAAATATTATATAAGTACATACCGAAGTCTTTACCGAGTTTTCGTCCAATATTGGTTACTACGTATCACCGAGAAAATACCGACCAATGATACCGAACCGAAATACCAATTCGAGATGCAACTGTACCTTATTCTTTTGGAGGTTTACCTCCTAAAGCCCGGAACTCCTTATTTGTTGTCTCCTGTCTGTTTGTCCCCGCCGCTCAAACGTTGAGGAGGATGCGGGCCATGCAACGGAAAACGTCTCAAAAACAGACTTAAACGTCTGCCTGAGAGAAACAGAGCCTTAACGCCCACAAGAAAGAGCTTAACGTCAACTCCGAGCAAACATCGCCTTACATTCGCCCGTGAGAAAATTAGCAAAACCTAAGAGACTATCAGTCCACCATGGCATAGCAAACATATCATTTACATAGATTTTGACTCAACACTCACTTAGTAAGCTTTTCCTCCCATGGTGGTGCCGCCGCCGGCTATTACCAAGCCCATGCTCATATTGCCGCCGCACCGCCCTATTCAATTCTCATCATCACGTCTATGACGATGTACCATGAGCTTGGTTTGGGTAAAATCCGACGGGCGGTTGCAAAATAAGGCCTCATTTATATCCTTGGATGTCCGTTTTCTTAAGACGCCGCAGGGGTAGTATAGCAATGGTACATGGTGGTTTTTTAATGACATTGACTAAACTGAGCACGTTGACGCGTTCCATGTGGTATATGGAATCGGTCTGCAAGTTGGAAATGAGCGAATCGCTCTATTATTGACGGCGCGATGGAAAATGGACCATGCCTCATCTTTTGTTAGCGTTTTCTACTGGGCTAGCCGGCGATGCATGATATGCACTCATTTCACCAAAATACAGAGATTTTAAACCCCGGGCTCACACGCCATTCGGGCACGAAACTGGCGCGATTTTGCTGTTTTTGCGCTGATTTCACGCCAGCCTCGGCGCGCCAATGACCACCGGCGCGACCACGCCGAGGTGTTTAAAATCTCTCTAATGAGCCGCAATCGTTAATATAGATATTAATAAGTAAGAATCCAGCTCGGTTAAGCGTAATATTTAATTTAACACTACTACTACGCATCATTAGCTTTATCATCATGTCACGCGTCACGCCGTACCATAAACCTGCACCAAATGATGATTACTGTGCCCGTATTGAGGCGACCACCGCCAAACCGACACCACAGTCACTCTCTCATATATGTTGGGAGAGGGCTACTACCTCGTTGGTAAGCATTTGGTACATGATATCACATGATGTTGGCCATCGGACATATGAGGGGTAAATTTGTTATTTTGGACGTCCTTCGAGATCAGCCAAAAGGACACTTATTGAAGGTGACGCCTGCGATTCCGACTATGACTATGATATATCGACGGAATCGGAAGAGCGTGATTAGCACATTATATCATATCTTAGAAATAGGTGTTCAATCAGGATGTCCCTTTTGGGGCAACTCATCAACACTCACTTTAAACAATGGTATCGTACCGATTCCTCTGTGCTGTAAAGTTGGTGGCGCACCCTCTCTACTCTCTCTTCACCCTTCGACCGGACGCCGTCCTTTATCCAAGACGGCCATCCCGATCCACTATGAGTTCGGTTGCGGACATCGACACCAAAAATGAGACACACGAAGAAGGAGGCAACGCCGGCGGAGGAGATGAGGCAAGCCCAGCGTTGAATGTCATCAACAACATCATCAATCCCGGTGGCGAGGTCAACATCAAGGGGGAGGAAGAGGATCATGCGCCCAACTCCCTGCCACGCACGGTGGATGCTGACACCTACACCTATCGCGACTTCGCGGCCATCCCGGCGCCGCAGGTGGGCGCCGCTTTCCATCCTCCAACTCTGCAGGCGCAAAAGCTCCCCGCGAAGTTGGCATCAATGCTGGCCGATCCTGGTAAGAGTTCATCATAGTGATTGAATCATATTTTTGTATCCGCCGATGTTGTCTACTTAATGGTTTCTCACCGTTCCATTTCCATACTGCTGCGTTGATGTCACGTCGCCTCTCGTCTCTCTCTCAATAGAGTTGGCCTCCGTTATCATGTGGTCGCCTCATGGGCGAAGTTGGAGAGTCCTAAACAGGGACGAATTCGCTGAGCAGGCCCTCCCTCGCTACTTTGGGCACACAAATTATGCATCCTTCGTCAGGATTGTGAATGCTTGGTGAGTAGTGGCTGGTGGAAGTACATACCGCATGTACTTTGGAATCTCATGACAACCTGTGTGGCCAACTTTGACCACATTCAATCTCACTTTTGTTTCGTACTCAAACGACACAGGGGCTTCCGTCGCATTACCCGCGGTCCTGATCGTGACTCGTATTATCACGAGCTATTCTTACGGGGCAGAACTGATCTCCATCTGCGTATGAAGCGTCTCAGTAGCTGTCACCGAAAAACTCCAATCCATAAGGAAGACAAGTGTCCTGATTTCTACGAGCTTGCCAAGGTCAATCCCCTCCCGGACAACGCCAATCCAGGAGGAGGCAGGCCCAACATGATGATGCCTAACATGGCCCTAAACCTCGCTCAGGCTAATCAGTTTTCTCCACTTCGTATGGGTATGGGTCTACCACATGCTCTACCAGCCATGGGTAATATGGCACACCTTGCGGGCATGGGGATGAACGAGCATGTCCTCTCCATGATGATGCAGAACGGATCTGGTGGTGGCGTCCCTCCTGGTGCCATAAATAATCAAGGCGCTCAGCCGTCGTTGCCGCATCTCGTCCAGCTTCAGATGGACAACGAGACATTGAGGCGACGAATCATGGAGATGGAACAAGCCCAAGGTGGAACCAGCGTGGAAGAGGCCACCACCACTGCCACTACCGGTGCAAACGACGCGCTCCAACAAGAATTGAATCGGATGCAGCGGGACTTCATGATGCATTCGAACAACGGCATGAACAACCAGTATGTCCACTTTGGTGGCGGAAATGAAATGCTCGTCCATGCGATGCAGAGTCAGATGGGGCATCCACAGCAGGCTGCAGCACAGGAAGGTGGGCAGCCTCAGGAAAAGCAAAAAGAACATCAGGAGCAGCAACAAGAACAACAGGAGCAGCAGCAACTACCAGAGCAAATGACTGTCTGAGCATCTGTGTTCTTTTGTGTTTATACTGTATTTTTCAATGAAATTGAAGTTCTGGTAATCATATGTGTGTCTGTGATAAAACATTATTTGTAACAGAGGCTTGTTCTCTCAGATTGTGATAGTGATGACAAATTCATATAACCAGTTTTGCATTTTGAATCATGCATGGAGTACTATTATCTAGAATTTGACATTCTAATTTATCCAATACTTCATTCACCATCCTTCTTGTCATCATCCTTTTTTTCATCTCTGGCTTTCCGCAGTGCCTCTTGGATCGCTGGGTCGTCTGGATTGACTCCCGGCAGCGAACCTAAAAGCTGATTGACGAACGCAGGATCCTGAAATTGCTGGTTAGTTTCAACCCCATCCTCACCCTGCATTGACATTGCCAGGGCCATTTGCATGGCTGCATCTTCATCGTCCTCCTCGTTGCCTTCGTCACCAATGTCCATCTCCACCTCGATGTCCTCCGACATCTGATTCTCTGCCATCGACATTGCAAGGGCCTGCTGTAACAAGGATTCCTCGTCATTCTCCGGAACCGCATCCATCCGAGCGGTCGCAGCACCATCTTCACCCGTCTTCGCCTCTTCACTGCTAGCAGCGGCGGCCGCAGAGCGCTCCTGCCTCGCTCGTTCCTCCTCCATGCTCACACGTAAAGCCATGGCTAGCTCCGGATCCATATTCGGATCGACGCCACCGAAGTCAGCAAATCCACCACCACCTCCACCATCGCCCCCACTGCTTCCCATGCCAACACCGCCCATGCCTCCACCGCCATCACCCCTTAGAATTGGCGACGCAACTAAAACGTCGCTTGGCAACACGCCCGCGGGGATGGTTACCAAATGACACGTCCTCTCTCCTATCCCACCACCACCTTCGCCATCAAATGCAGATACCGTGCCATTCGCCGCATCAACGAGTTCACGAAGCTTCGGTTCATTGATCTCCGTCTCCCCCAATACTACCACGTCGATTGCGACATTATTCTTCTTAAGCTGCTTCCCCGCCTTAACTAAATCCCTGGCATTGGCGGCCGTCAATGGACTACCAACAAATAATACGATACGCTGTGATCCATTCTTATTCCGACGGTGCTTAAGTGCTAATGCCGCGACTTGGACAGACGCGGCAATATCCACGGCATCCCGTCCTGGTGGGGGGGACATTTCACCGCTCAATCGTACGCCATGTAGTGCCGATAGGATCTTACCAATATCATCAGTTGGCGAGACTAGAAGTTCAGCACCTGATGATGGGCCATGGGAGCTCATGGCAATAACACCGACGGTGGATTCAGGGTTGGACCCCGTCTTGGCATTCACGAGGAGGTTGGCCGCGTCTGATTGAGCCTCGAGACGTGTTGGGATGTAGTCCCCATTGCGCATGTACTCCGAATTATCGAGAAGGATCATACATGACTCGAGAGGCATGGTGTAGGTGAAGATGAAGATGGCACTCCGAGTGAAATATCCGTCAAGAGATGATGATAATCGAAGGCGATCGAAAACAATGAAAAGATGGAAGGGAGGTGGCTAAAAAACAAAGAGTGCCCAAATGGGTTCACAAACAACAAACGAACGAAGTAAGCCGATAAGGTGACATAGGCGGTGATGGTAGGCAATCTCTAGATATCGCATAGCAATGAGCATCCTTACCAGGTCACTTTCTATCCTTGCGATGATGATAGCTTTACCTTCATCGTTGAGCACATCAATTCCATTTTCTAAAACAACACCATCAGCAACGCTCGATGGTAGAAAGAAAGAAAGACGGAAAAAGCAGACTATCTCTATTCAATCTAATGATTCTGAATCAATAATTTCGACCAAATCATTCAAGCAGCCTCCAATGGCTGGTGGTAGTGGTAAAGACGGAGATTGTATACGACGGATCAAACGCGAATGGAAGGAGCTTGTGCAGATGGGCATAGGCTACGATTGGTCAAACATGAGAACCATCAACGATCAACGAAACAGAATTATTAACAATAGTACAATTCGATGCACAAATAGCAATGAGACGGATTATGTTCGTATCGGTCCATTCAATAAGAACATTCTTCGATGGCATTTCAGTATCTCGGGCCCACCAAACTCAGTGTACGAAAATGGAGTGTATCACGGTCTAATATTGCTCCCCAAAAACTATCCGTTAACACCTCCACGGGTACAGATGCTCACACCCAACGGACGTTTCCTAACGAATGTCGACATTTGTCTGAGCGCTTCCAATTATCATCCTGAGACGTGGACTCCACAGTGGACAATTCTAAGCTTGGTCAATGCGTTACGTCTGCACATGCTAACATTGGCTAATGAGATCGGGGGCATGACGTCATCAGACGAGAGAAAGAGGCTATATGCAAAAGAGAGTCGGGTTTGGAGGGTCTGTTACCCAGGTAATGGTGATGAAGCTGTAGTTGTTGATCACGTACGCATGGTCGCAACAGTTTTCACGCCATATTCATTAGCGATACCGACTACTGAAGATGAGAAACAGAACAAGAGCATAGAGCAGGAAATGCCAAGCGCCAAGTTGATGGGCGTCGTATGTGGCACCAAGAACGGCATAATATCCCCAGCAGAGAACGGTGGTACATCTGGTGAAGCTGCAACATCCAAGCAGATGAAATCAAATACAATTCACGATAGACACATGCCAATGATTAGAAGTAAGGCTACTAAAGCTGGTGCTATTGCTAAGGCTGGATCGCGAGAGTTAGCATCAAAGAAAACATCAACTCCAGGACAGCAGCTGGAGAGCACTTCTAATGCTGTGTTCCTACAACTAATTGTTGCGGTTATGATACTGCCTCTACAAATAGTCTCTGTCGTTCTGAAGACACTCGTTGTACTAATAACATGTTTGAGGACGATCATTAATGTTTTCGTCCAATAATGTTCGTTGTCAATATTTTCTTTAAATTAAATGATTATTACTATCGGCTATGTGTACAACAGTCTACAGCATTCACGGCACTTTCCAAATTACCTAAATCAAGGCGAATTTGCAAGACTATCGTCGACAAATCTATCAGTAAACTCCCCATCAGCATCAAATCGACATTCGTCTCTCTTTCCCATGATTGAGTAACGATTGTCAGCCACCTGATCGTAAATTAGGTCACGAAGAATTTGCGGTACAATCGCCGTCGCCAGACTAGCAAAAGGCTTAAGTGGTATCATCGGTAATGGATTTAAAGATTCGGCTATGCCCAGGACTGCATCAGACTTCAAATACGCACCCTTGCGCGTAAGGAGTACAATGGAACTTATGTCATCAGCCTTGCGTCCGTAGTGCATTAATAGAGCCCTTCCAACATTCGACTGCAACGCCGCGAAACGAAGTTTACCACGGGGATCCCAATCCAATGCCAAATTCACTGCGCTGTTACACATATTGCAAACACCATCGAATAAGATGATCGGACGTTCATCGACCTCGAAGACTCTCTCTATTACAACCGAGGGCGGAGAAAGGGCGGAATCTGGAGTGGAAATTGTTGAGCGGCATGCCGTCATGAAGCTCATGCGTCTACACGGGACGACGAACGCACTGTATATTCCCATTCGGGATGCGGCGATGACGCCGAGTTGCATCAGCTTCATCTTGACCACGAAATCGACTGACTACAAGTGCCTAAAACGAAAACCAAGAGGGGACAGTCACTCAATCAAAGACAGGCGCTCTTGAATCAACAGTATCTTTAGTGTTAATTATATACTTAGGAGTTCGAGTATGAATTACTTAGGCAATTTTGTCAACTGAATCCTTTTCGCATTGAGAATGATCCAATCAGCAATTTCCTGTAAAGCTCGTTTAGAATCCTCATCATCTCCTATTGGTACTGAGTGACCACCACCATGATTCACAATCGATACATCAAATCCAGGCACAAATGCATCATGAACTTTCATCGCGCTTTCAACAGGGTTGATGTTGTCCTCCTTTCCCATTATAAATGCAATCTGTGGTAACATATCGACCATTCCTATTTCTTTCCGAGCGGAAATAGACATCAACGAGCGACAATATGGATTCGGCCACGCACAACCATTCAATATGTATCCTGGCGGTCCCGATCTAGCATTCCATAGCTTTTCATGGAGCGACAGGAGTGCTGCTAATAGTATGGCCCCTTGTGAATGCCCTAAAATAATATCAAAGTTCGCAGTCTGTGTTGATTTGGAAAATATTTTGTCCATGACCATTGCCTCACTTTCTTCAAACCCTTCATACTTCAATTTAGGTTGATCGAATGTTCGCGTATTTTATCCAAATGTAACAAATCAGTAATGTACCAGGGTAAGACTCGTGATAATTTGTAGAGCAGGTTGTATCATTATTTTTCTCACCTCTTCAGCATTATATGAGCGCATCCCCTGTGGCATTGTCCACCACGAGTATCCCTGACTGTCATCATCGGGATCTAAAGCATACGGTGCAGTGATTGTCTCCCATTCAATAGTAATCGTATGCTCCACATCATCTTTACTAGAATCATAGGTCAAACGTTTCTCTACTAATGACCGCAGTGGCATCAAAGACTTGTTTAAAAATTGCTTTCCATCCCCACCCTTTCCATGTAGACACAGTATTCGAATGCAAATATCTTTCCTAGAAGAATTCTCAGGATCTATCATATGTCCAGAAGATGAAGGTGATTCAGTCATTCTCATCCTCGTAAACGAACGGCCGGTAAATGAATTGCTCGCTAAGTGTCTTTTTCGATAGGATGAGATGTTGTTGTAGCGGAGATGGCGAAGAAATGCTGTATGCATAAGTATGCTAGGGTATGATGATGATGCCGCGCTCGACAAGGCTGTAGCACCGTGGCAAGATAACAGGATGATGCAACAGATGTAGTGAAGCATCATAGCCGCCCCGGCCGAGCTCCTGATGGGAATCCGCACGAGAGATCGAGCCCGCCCGCCTCGAACGAACAAAAAAAATGTTCGAGTTGCATGATTTTAGGAGGAAGGAGGCGGCGGCGCTTATGAATAACGGCCCCCCATGCTACAACATCCAGGATACATTGATGTGCTCGTTGCATATTCATCAGATGATGCAGTATCTAGGCTTGAACAACCCATTGAGTGTTGTGATAAAGAGAGATGGATTCCTATATCAACCTTGGGAAAACGAGGAGCAGCTGAATACGATAATGACCCTCCGTCTAAAAAGAATAAATTCGCCACACAACACTATGCAACATGGGATAAATTCCGACACTACTTGGAGCAATGTATTCCCGTCAAGATCAAGGATGTTGCACTATTTCGAGATTCTTCACCTCCAATGGACCGAACGAATAATGATGATAGGATATTTCCGAGTGATGTTGCTTTATTACCATCTTCAATTTTGGATTCGACTGTGACTGCTCAATGCGCATTCCTGTCGAAGAGTGGCGAGGAAACCGCTTCCTCTCATTTATCTCCACAAGCAATTGACAATGCCATTTCATTGTCTGCTAACAACACAATTGAGAACAAAATCCCTATCTTTATGGGACAAGAGGACCAAATAACCACAGAAATGACACTGAGAGAAGTAATTAACTGGTCTTCGACTGCATCGATGGCAGTTTGTGTGGCACAAATCCCAATCGCTACAACATCCGATGAAAAGTCAATACACATCAATTTAGATGGATCACTATCTCTATCGACAAAGATCCATGAGGATAATCCACATATGTCTGAACTTTCGTTAATGCTACGATTACCATCATATCTTCTCCTCGGAGACCCCAGCGAGGGCCACGGTAAAATTTTCATCCACAATATCAATCTCTGGCACACACCACAAACGTGCTGTACAAACGTCCATTACGACGACCATGACAATCTATTAATGGCGACGGAGGGAGAGAAAATTGTGGAGCTTTGTCCACCTGGTTGTATATGTGCATCGAGTATATACTCGGAGCATGCCAATCATCCTGCACTGTTGAGAAACTGCGATGAAACCGTTTCAGATGAATCAATTCGTTGTGAAATTAAGACTACCCTGGATCAAAAACGAGGACAAACTCATATTGTTACTATCAGCGCAGGAGAAGCACTTTATATTCCTCGTGGTTGGTGGCATCGAGTGGAGTCGACAAGTTTTGGAGCAAACGATGGATGCACTGCAGTAAATGTTTGGTTTGATTTCATATGTGCATCGACTGTTACACCGAAGCACATGATTCCATTCAGCGTGCGTCAATTTGCCCAAAAGCATTATGAAAAGCACGCCAAAAACGCAGCAAGTGCTGCGCAAAGCAGAAACAATGTTGCCACGAACGGCTGAGATATGCTGCTACAGAAAAAGATATGAATGTCTATGGTAGCATATTATCAAACTGCTGGTTACAATTCCTGAAAGATATTGATGATATTGAAGCTTCAAATGAAATCTCGATTTGCAACATGGTCAATTTATTAAGGATAGAGATTGAGAGCTATCTTTTCAAGCACAATCTCAGTGATGATCTCCACATTAAAGACTTGGTCAATATGTGGAACCTCTTTCCTCCATCCACACGCTGCGGCGCCATAAAAGAGGAGACCTGTCAACTATTTACAAAGCTAATCCTCGGAATGTCATCTGAATCCTGTTACATCATCACACAAGCGTGGGAGATGCACCAAGAAAAGTCGGAAGTGGAATCATCTTACAAACGCTTCTTCGAGCTTGTAGGATTCGAGAACGAGAAAACAGTTCGAACGTATTTGATGTCAGGCGTCGAGGAATTCCGTCGTACGAGCTATGAATCATTTGTTTCATTGGTCAATTCGGAATAAACTTCATCCATTCCGCACTTTGATTTCATTACAGTCTGAGTCAGAATCTCCAGCTGAGTCCATGCTGGCAACAAGCTGTTCCAAATCCAACATCGGAGGAATGGCAGGTCGGTACAGCAATGCCGTATGACCAATCACCTGGGCAACGTGAGCATCGAGAATTTCTGCCACACGTTCAGAAAGTATCTTGGCTCCTTTTTTCTTTTGTACTACGCCATTGAGCCTAAGTAACACTATTTCCTTATCCCATAGAAATCCATCTAATGATTCCAAGAATCTGTGGTCGATCGGAACGCAAGCAGCAATGTCACCATCTTCCTCTTCATAATCGTTTGAATAGCTCCTCGGCCATTCGATTTGTTGTATCGTACCATCATGCTTTTGTCTGCCCGCGACGCTCCTCAGTGCTCTTCGTTTTTTGCCATTGATAATATCGTTTAGATTTTGCGTCGGTACAGGTCGGGGTGATATTCGTTGAACGAAGTACTTTATCAGACTGCTACACTCCTCGGCCGCATCTTTTTCCAATGTTTGGACATTAATACCAAACTCCTTCAATACTCGCACGCCACCACCATCGACTCTTGGATTTGGATCCCTGCATCCTACGACAACTCGTTTCACGCCGGTGGCCACCAAGGACGATGCACAGGGCGGTGTCTTACCATAATGACAGCACGGCTCTAATGTCACGTACGCAGTAACGTTGACATTGGCAAATTGACGACCAAAAAGCGTGGCAGTCCCATCTGGAGATTTATAAATGTCAAGTAAATTCGATACCACGTTCGTCAAATCGGTGCCGTCCTCTTCCTTCACTAAACGATTTGTTGACATGACAGACCGTGCTGCTGATACACCAGATTCGACATGTCCACACGCCTCGAGAAGTGCAAATACCTCGGCATGAGGCATACCAGCACGTGGATGAAATCCCGACCCCACAATAACGTCACCACCGACGATATCATGACGAACGAGGACGCATCCCACTGCCGGGTTGGGGAATGTGTTCCCGTATGCAATGCGTGCAAGATCAGTCGCTTGTTTCATGTGCATTAAATCCACAGTGGAGACTGGTAGAGTCGACGTCTGACTCGCGATGATGGAGTCATCACACCCTTCTCCCACAGCAGACACCAGTAACGGGGTGATGCGAATTCGTCTTGCAGTAAGATGATGATGAAAGATCGACCACGGAGGACGATTGACTACGCAGTAGGCTGCGTCGACGACTGCATGCGATGATGAAATGGTCCAAACAAGTGCTAGCCAAAGGTGGAATTTCGTAGCCGCCATGGCCTTCCGCACGCAGTGAGGTATCTAGAACATTCACTCGCACCCAGCACTGGAGCTAATACTAAGATGTCACATCTTGATTGCACAGCGGAATAGTAGAAAGTCTAACCTACGTACGTGTGATGACGGCCACGAGTTCGGGTCGCTGATTTGGCCGCAGAACCCATCACCATCCACTTCTCCTTCCTTGTCGACGACCAATCAGAGAGGTATTCCCATCCATCGACGTCGTTCAGGTCTCTCTTCTTTCATTGTTGATATTATATATATAATGCGCCTCTATTGGAATCATTTGGCACTCGCCTTAGCAACAATCTCAGCCGTCGCGGCCTTCGCACCGGCTTCACAGAACCATGCACCGGTCCGCTCGACGAGTTCGGCCTTGCAGCAAGTTGTTGCCACGGCCGAAGTTAAGGCAAATCAGAAATCAGCTTTAGAGAAGCTAAAGGCAAAAGATGCCGCGTCTCGTGCCATCACTATGGATGTGAGTCTGAATTTTTAATGAAGGGTGTTTATTGGGGAAAGGAAGGAGGGGGGGGTGGGGGGGGGGCTACTTGAACGCAACATAAGGACGCAAGGGGGCTGGCCGAAGACGAGCACCTCCCATGATGTATTCCAGATTTTGGTGCATGGAATGAGGTTGGGCGAATAGAGGGAGTTTAATTATTTACATCGTCAACTTTTTTCTCATCCATTTGTTTTTTTCCTACATACCTTTTAGGACCTTGACGTTGTATTTCAAGATGACCACATTGTCGTCGTCAACAAACCTTCCGGCGTGCTCACAGTTCCAGGTAAGGATGAGTCCAACCCCTCACTTAACAAGGCCGTCTTTGATAAATTCGGATCAGAATCTGGTCGTATGGACAAGATGGTGGTGCACCGATTGGGAATGGACACCTCTGGCCTCGTTATATTCGCTAGGACTGACGCTGCTCTAAAGGCAATGAATGCTCTCTTCAGAGCACGCAAGGTTACGCGAGTGTACGAGGCATTAGTTTGCGGTCACGTATCTACAGACTCTGGGTCAATCGACCTCCCACTCATGCGTGACTATGCATGCCCACCCTTCATGCGAGTATCCACCGACGATCATCAACGTGCCCTCGCTGGTCTAGATGCTGACGAGGTTGGAAAGAAACTCCTCGAGGGGCCTAAAGATAGTCTCACAAAATACACGGTTGTGTCACGGGAGGATCTTGATGGGAATGCCGTCAGCCGACTTGCACTCACAAGTGTCTCTGGACGGACTCATCAGCTTAACGTTCACTGTGCGGCGATTGGACATCCCATTGTGGGGGATGCTGTATATGGTTACGATGGAGAAGCGGCGTCGAATGGAGGGTTGGCAGAGAGTGATTTACCACAGGACAGCGCAGGTGCCGAGCTACAGCGAGCTATCGCATCGGCTCGTCAAGGGAAGTCAATGTGTGTGCATGCAAAGTCGATTAGTTTTCGGCACCCGGTGACAAAGGAGCAACTATCATTTGAGAGCAAATCATCTTTTTAATAAATAGTAAATAGAGATTAATTTTGTATGGAAGTTTTTTTTTTGTAGTAATATGATGTCTGTTTCGAATGGAAAGAATCTCGTTCTTCTTAGAAGTTACCTATGCTAATATTCGTATAACAGTGTGAAGTAGTAACACATATTTTACATTACAAATGATCGTCATTAATATTGACAATATCACGACAAATAAAAATCCTGAAGACACATAAATGATGGATGAATGGTTGGCACATAGTTGAAGCTTCATAATATGAAAAACAGCGAGGACTTCACAGTCTGACTACACCTCAAAATCACAATTCAATCCCCTCTGATTAGCTCCTCTTTGACTACCGAGAGAAGTGCGGGCAATGATGATTGGCTATCATTTATTTCTTCAGTAGGAGTAGAGGAGGGTGTAGTGTCGAAGGATGTGCGTGTTAGGGAGGTATCCTCATCTGACACCACTGGAGACTTTGCGCGTTCTCCATCCTGCTTATCAGGAAACTCACTCCCCGGTGGTATAGAGAGCATCTCTCCATCTGAGGAGAATTGACTAAATGACTGAGGAAAGGGCGACATGAGGACGTATCTCGGAGAAATGACGGAGTCATTCTCACGATTTGGAGAATGTATCGTCTTATTCGAGGAGTCACCACCACTGGTAGATCTCGACGACATAATCACAGCCTCAGCTGCCCGACGTACTACTAAACGGCTCTGCGTTTCCAAGGATAGGGCAAGCGCATCAGTATCAAGGGTTATGGATACTGCCATCAAGTGTTCACCGTCCTCTGCGGGGGAGGATTGGACGGGCTTGTTCGCAAATGTCCCTGTTATGTGCCCTGGTGCCTGAATTTTGACCCCGTTGTACCTCACACCATCGTTAGACGTCATGGATATGGTCGCTTCAAACATGAGCTTGTGAGTCAATTTGTATTCGAAGACTTCTTGTTGGGGGCTGTGATCGTCCGTCTTTGCCCATTTGGATGTAGGTTCTTCATCAGGACCGAGAGTTGGTTCAGCGACGACATCACCATTAAAATGAGAAACCCTATTCGACAGTACGCGGAAACTCGTCTTGATATTCACAACAGACACCTCCTCAGAAGACTTTACGATTGCATCTATGATTTGCATCTCCTTGCTATTGATGAGGTCGTCATCGTCGGCATCTTCCTCGTATTGATCGGTCCCCACCTTGACCCCATCCTCCTCGTCCAAAGCCTTAAGGGCATCAATCCTCTTCTGCTCTTTCAGAGCGAGAACGTCAGCCAGACTCTTGATCCATGCCTTGGCCCTCCAGACCAATGCCGCCCCAAAAGATTCGAGCACGTTATGTGCCATGGTCTCACTGCTATCGCGTAACAAATCCTTTTCGTGGACGCTCTGGACCCGTCCGAGGAGCTGGGAAGGCGTCCAGGGTCGATCATTCTTCTCGTCCGTGTTGTGGGCCTTGGAAAACGCCAACTCATCTTGTGCTGTCGCCGTGACCGCATTGCCATCGTAAGGCTGAAGTGACAATGACGGAAAGGTGAACGAGAAGATACCTATCCCATCTTGTGGTCTATGACCGGGACACAGACTCCATCCCCTCCTCCTCCTCTTCGCGCCACGCGATTCCTTGACATCACTGAGTATTTCCTCCGCCTTCTCCCCCATGAGCAAGCTCATTAGGAGCATGGCCTCATCGCGGACGGTTTTTGCATCTTCTTGACCATAGTCGGACGTGACGTCATTGTTGACACACGTGCCGAGTTGGGCTGCGAATCCAACGAGCGAGAGGTAATCCTTGGTTAGTATGGTATTACTAGATTTGTTGAACTCAACATCATCTCCGCCGTCTCCTGCGGGTGGGGGGGACGTCATGGCTGTGGCCGCGGTGGTAATAACAGATTCAATTGTGATTGCCTTTTCACCTGTCATTCTTTGAGAATTTTTGGTTGGTGCAGGAGCGAAAAGCGTAACATCTTCCCCAGATTCACAAAAGAATCTCTCATGACTGCCCAGCCTGGAGGTGTAAGTATTCCCACGTACAATTCTTTTTACCAATTTTTCTCACAGGGAAGCATTCCTTTGAACTGGAGTTGAGGAAATTTGGGGTAAGTTGGTAATAGGCTCAAACAGATGTGATAACAGAGGACAATAGAAATAGTATCATGATATGTGAATAATTCGTATTATTATTATTCTTTTGGAGGTACTCCTAAAGCCCGGCAGCCCTTATTCTTTTGGAGGTACTCCTAAAGCCCGGCAGCCCTTAATGTTCTGTCTCTCCGTCTGTCACGCTCTC
>Ga0247843_1006169_pt1 | contig 15898 bp, 15 predicted proteins | sample LaCruzMarch2017__FD_192420 | JGI IMG/M metagenome (GOLD analysis project Ga0247843, IMG submission 192420) | Freshwater microbial communities from meromictic Lake La Cruz, Castile-La Mancha, Spain - LaCruzMarch2017_8m | ecosystem: Environmental > Aquatic > Freshwater > Lake | place: Spain... | reverse complement strand
CAGAATTATTTGATAGACTAATTGTTCTAGATGGCTGGAGTAAGACATATGCAATGACAGGCTGGCGCTTAGGTTGGAGTGTATGGCCAGACAAAATTATTGAAGATGTTACAAGATTATGTGTAAACGATCACTCATGTCCGAGTGCCCCAACTCAAATCGCAGGTCTTGCTGCATTAGATGGACCTCATGATTTTTTAGACGAGATGATGAGTCAATTTACTAAAAGACGTAAATTAATAGTTGAGGGTCTAAATAGTATTAATGGAATTGTTTGCAATAATCCCGGTGGAGCATTTTATGTTTTTCCAAATATTAGCGGGACTGGAATGAATGGAAATGAATTTGCTGATAAATGTTTAAATCTGGCAGGCGTTGCAATTATTCCAGGCATTAGTTTTGGCAAGTCTGCAAAAGATTTTGTAAGATTTAGTTTTGCTAATTCTTACGAAAATATAGAAAAAGCCCTCGAGAAAATAAGAAAAACTGTTGTTAAATAAAGTTTTTTTTTAATATAAGTATATATGTATATATTAATTAAATTTTATCAGATTAAGAGATGACCGCGTTAGCAATGCCGAAAATCGATCAGTTGGTTTTAGATGATAAAGAGAAAATTGTTCGCGATTTAAAAAAATATACCAGTTCAATAAATATTATATCAGATCCTGATGGGATAACTCCTTATGAAACTGATGCGTTGACCGCTTATAGAAAGAAGCCTATGGCAGTAGTGCTTCCAGAGAATACAACAGAAGTAAGTGACATTTTAAAATATTGTCACAAAAATAATATCAAGGTTGTTCCAAGAGGATCCGGCACGGGCCTTTCAGGCGGTGCATTACCGTTGGCAGATTGTGTTTTATTAGGTCTTAGTAAATTTAATAAAATTTTAGAAATTGATTTTGAAAATAGATGTGTTGTAACGCAGCCAGGTGTTACAAATTTATCATTAACAAAAGCTGTTGAGCACAAAGGTTTTTATTATGCACCAGATCCATCTAGCCAAATCACTTGTTCGATTGGAGGAAATATTGCTGAAAATTCAGGTGGTGTTCATTCACTAAAATACGGAACAACAACTAACAACGTTCTTGGTGTTGAGGTTGTGCTAATGGATGGAACCATCGTTAGATTTGGTGGAAAAAAATTAGAGTCTGAGGGTTATGATCTATTAGGTTTAATAACAGGGTCTGAGGGATTACTTGGAGTTGTGACAGAAGTAACTGTTAAAATTTTAAAAAAACCTCAATCTGTTAAAGCCTTACTTTTAGGCTTCCAAAGTATTGAAGATACAGGTCAGTGTGTTTCAGAAATTATTTCAGGCGGGATAATACCAGCGGGAATGGAAATTATGGATAAGCCTTTATTAAAAGCAACAGATGATTATGCAAAAGCTGGATATCCAAGAGACGTTGAGGCAATTTTAATAGTAGAGTTGGATGGCACAGAGAGTGAAGTAAATATTTTAATTAAAAAAGTTGAAGAAATAGCAAAGAAAAACAATTCTTCATATTTACGTATAAGCAAAAATGATGAAGAAAGATTAAGATTTTGGCTTGGAAGAAAAGCAGCTTTCCCTGCAATAGGAGATTTATCTCCGGATTATCTTTGTATGGATGGAACAATTCCAAGAAAAAAATTAGCTGAGGTTTTAAAAGAAATAACTAAACTTTCTCAAAAACATAATTTAAGAGTTGCAAATTGTTTTCATGCAGGAGATGGTAATTTACATCCCTTAATCATGTTTGACTCTAATAATAAAAGCGAATTCAAAAGAGCTGAAAAATTCGGAACTGATATTTTAAAATATTGCGTTAAAGTTGGAGGTGTTCTTACTGGTGAACATGGAGTTGGAATTGAAAAAAGAGATTTAATGTGTGAGATGTTTAACGATGAAGATATTCAACAACAGCTTAATATTAAAAAAGCTTTTGATGAAAAATCTCTTTTAAATCCTGGAAAAGTTTACCCTATTCTTCACCGTTGTGCAGAGGGCGGTAAAATGCATATTCATAAAGGAGAGACAAAGTTTAAAGATATTCCACGATTTTAATGGCAGAAATCTATTCGCCCTCTAGCGAAAATGAAGTTGTTGATTTTATAAAAGACTCTTATTCCCTTCAGACTCCAATTGAAATCTCAGGAAACAATTCCAAACCAATTGGTCGACTAATTCAGTGTTCAAAATCTTTACAGTTTAAAAATTTTAGTGGAATTGTGGAATATTTACCTGAAGAACTTTATATAAAAGTAAAATCAGGAACTTCACTAGCCTTAATTGAGGCCGAATTAGATAAAAAAAATCAAGAACTAGCTTTTGAACCGTCAGATATGGGTTTTTTATATAGCGGCAAAAGTAATAAAGGATCAGTAGGTGGGGCTGTAGCCTGCAATTTATCTGGCTCAAGAAGATTCAGGGCTGGCGCTTTAAGAGATCATATTTTGGGATTTTGCGGGGTCAATGGTAAGGGCGAGATTATAAAGTCAGGAGGAACTGTTGTTAAAAATGTAACGGGCTATGATGTAAGTAAACTCATAACAGGGTCTTATGGCACTCTAGTTGCTTTGACCGAAATTGTATTAAAAGTTCAACCTAAAAATGAAGAAAGCCAAACCTTATTAATTAATAATATTAATTTAAAAATGGCATTAAATGTTTTTTCAAAGGCAATGCATACTTCTGTTGAAATTTCTGGAGCATGTTTTTATCCTGCGAAAATATCAAAATTTTTTAAATTAAATGATTTAGATACTAACACATCAATTACTGCCATTCGTCTTGAAGGACCAAAGATCTCAGTAACTGAAAGAGTGAATACATTAAAAAAGTTATTTTCTGATTATAAAACAACAATTTCAGTCCTTGAAAATTATCAGTCGAGAATTTTCTGGCAAAATACAACTGATTTACAGTTTTTTAATAACAGCAATAACGTTGTAGCAAAAATTGTTTTGCCGCCTCTAAATACAGATCAATTAATGAACAAGTTTGAAAATGAAGAATTAAAATATGTAGTAGATTGGGCTGGAAATATAATATGGGTAGAATTACCAGAGAATGATAGCGTTTTACTTAAGCATTTAAGAACTGAGATTTTAAAACTATCAGGACATATGACAATTATTAAAGCACCTAATCATGTGCGCATTAGGGAGGACTTTTTGACAACTGTTGATGAGAATATTAAAGTTTTATCATTAAAAATAAAAGAAAGTTTTGATCCAAAGAAAATTTTAAATCCAGGAAAAATGTATTCAGGAATATAATGCAAACAAATTTTACAAAAAAACAGTTACAAGAAAGTAGTATTATTGATGCAAATGGAATTATAAGAAAATGTACGCACTGTGGGTTTTGTAATGCCACCTGTCCAACTTACCAAGTTGCAGGAGACGAATTAGACGGACCTCGAGGTAGGATTTATTTAATTCGAGATATGTTAGAAAATAATAAGCCAGCAAGTGAAAAAATAACAAGACATATTGATCGATGTTTGTCTTGCTATGCATGCATGACGACTTGTCCATCGGGTGTAAATTATATGCATCTTGTAGATCATGCGCGAAATCATATCGAAAAAACTTATGTGAGGCCTTTTTTCGATCGATTTATAAGAATTCTTCTTTCTATAATTTTACCAAGTCCAAAACTTTTTAGAATAGTTGGTTATCTAGCAAGAATTGCCAATCCATTTAAATTTTTGTTCCCAAAAAAAATTAAAAATATGCTTAAGTATATGCCTACTTCATTTCCAAAATCTAATTATGAGAATAAAGAAGTATATTCTGCTAAGGGAAAAACTTTTGCAAAGGTTGCTTTACTCACTGGCTGCGTTCAAAGAGTAATTTCACCACAAATTAATGACTCCACGATCGACATTTTAAATAGACATGGCGTTGAAGTAATTGTGCCAAAAGAAATTACTTGTTGTGGATCTTTAAATCATCATCTTGGAAAAGAAGATTTAGCTCACAAGTCCTTTGTTAATAATATAAATTTTTGGTTTAAATGTTATGAAGAAAGAAATCTTGATGCAATTTTAGTTACAACTTCTGGCTGCGGGACGACCTTAAAGGATTATGGTCATATTTTTAGAGATGATCCAGATAAAGATCTTAGAAAAAAAGCAAAAATAATTTCATCCCTTGCAAAAGATGTTACCGAGTATCTTGGTAAAAATATAAAATTAAATTTTGTTGAAAAAGATAAGAAATTTAAAATCGCTTATCATTCAGCATGTTCAATGCAGCACGGACAAAAGCTGCATAGCCAGCCTATTAATTTACTAAAAAAAACGGGCAACGAAATAGTTGAGATACCTGACGGTCATTTATGCTGTGGATCAGCAGGAACTTATAATTTATTACAGGGCGAAATGGCGTCAGAATTATTAGTAAGAAAAGTTTCAAATATTGATAAAGTAAAACCTGACTTTATTTCAACAGGAAATATTGGCTGTATAACGCAAATTTCATCAGGAACAAAAATTCCAATCCTTCATACCATAGAAATTTTAAATTGGTATACTGGGGGTGAAAAACCAAATGCAATTAATCTGTAATGAAAAATAAAGTTTTAGTTACAAGAAATTTACTACAAGAAAATGAGGAGCGTGTTAAAAAATTATTTGATGTAAGATTAAATAAAGAAGAAAAAATTTATACAATTGATGAAGTCATTGAACTTTCAAAAGATTGTGATGGAATTTTATCTTTTCTTACAGATAAATTAGACTCAGCAGCAATTGATAAACTATCAAATAAAGTAAAAATTATTGCAAACTATGCAGTTGGATTTGGAAATATTGATATCAATGCCGCAGCAAAAAAAGGAATAGTGGTAACGAATACTCCTGAAGTCTTAACAGATGCAACAGCCGATATTACCATCTTACTTTTATTAGGAGCTTCAAGAAGAGCCTATGAAGGCAGAATATTAGCAGAGCAACAAAATTGGACTTGGAAACCCGACTTTTTACTTGGCAAGCAAATGTCTAATCGAAAATTAGGAATTCTTGGCATGGGTAGAATTGGTCAAGCTGTTGCAAAACGGGCAAGAGCATTTGGAATGGAAATTCATTATCATAATCGATCAAAATTAATTGCTAACTTAGAGCAAGGCGCAATTTATCATGACAATGTGAAATCATTATTTGCAAAAAGTGAATTTTTATCAATTAATTGTCCACCAACAAAAGAAACCACTAACCTCGTTAATGATAAGACCATAAGTTATTTGCCAGACGAGTGTGTTGTTGTGAATGCAGCAAGAGGAGATATCATTGATGATAATGCAATGATTAAAGCTATGAAAAGTGGAAAAGTTTTTGCTCTAGGTCTCGATGTTTATAATGGTGAACCTAAAATTAATCCTGAATATTTAAAATTAAATAATCTTTTCTTACTTCCTCATTTAGGTAGCGCTACTCTTAGAACAAGAGTTGATATGGGAAGCAGAGCAATTGATAATTTAGAGAATTTTTTTCAAGGAAAAAAGCCAAAAGATCAAGTGAATTAAGATTTTTTATAAGAAGAAATATTTGTAATCTTGATAGAGCAAGTCAAAAGCAACCCATAAAATAGATAATAAACCAAGCCAACCAATCCACTTATATTTTTTAATATAAAGTGAAATAAAATTTGCTAGCGTTACCATTAGTACAATCGATAACATTAAACCAAATACTAACAATGTATAATGATCTCCAGCCGCTCCTGCTACAGCTATAACGTTATCTAAGCTTAATGAAAAATCTGCAAGTAGGATTGTAAAAATTGCCTTTCCTAATTTACTCTTTTCACTTTCTTGAACATTAAATTTATGTAAATTTTCATTATCGCTTTTTTCTTGAAGAATATCGACATACAATTTGTAAACTACCCAAAACAGCATGAGCGCTCCTGCAGTTTTGATACCATTAAATTTTAATAAAAAAGCTGTAAGTCCAGCAAATATAATTCTAAAAACAACAGCGGCAATTGTACCGTAAATTAAAACTTTTTTTCTGATTTGATTATCAAATTGAGAGGCTGCCATTCCAATAATAATTGCGTTGTCTGCAGAAAGAACAAGGTCAATTAAAATTATCTTAACTAAAATGATAAGTTCGTTATTCATGAAAATTAAAGGTTAATAGTTGTTAAATTTATTTAAGGAAAGATAAAACTTAATACAATCCAAAGTTGTTTCAATGATTGATTTACATGGATATTTGTAAATTTTTATAGAAGACTCTTTTAAATATTTTTGATTAAATCTGTTCTCGTTAATTAACAAATAAGGGAAAATAAATGACAAAACTAAAAAACGAAGTTACGTCATTGGAGTCTAAAAAAACTTCAAGACGTAAGTTTTTTAAAGCCGCTGCAGCTACAGGAGCTGTTGCAGCAACTGCTTTGGCGATGCCAAATATTTCGGTTGCGCAAAGTGCAGTGACTTTAAAAATGCAATCTGCTTGGGGTCCAGCTGATGCTGATCCATTCTTTACTATGAATAAGCAGTATGCTCAAAAAGTTGAAGCTTTATCTGGAGGAACATTAAAGATTGAAGTTCTAGCAGTAAACGCAGTATTAAAAACTGCTGAAATCGCTGATGGTGTTAGCACAGGCGTTGTTGATGCTGGTCATACGGTTACAGCTTATTGGTACGGCAAAAACCCTGCGTCTTCATTATTTGGAACTGGTCCTTCTTACGGTTTCTCATCTCAAGAGTTAATGGGATGGATCGAGTACGGCGGAGGAAGAGCTTTGTATGAAGAAACATTAAAAGCTACGAAATTAGATTACGTAGGTTTCTTTGCAATGCCAATGCCAGCTCAACCATTTGGTTGGTTTAAAAAAGAACTTAAGAGCTTAGCTGATATCAAAGGTTTGAAATACCGAACTGTTGGTTTAGCTACAAACGTTCTTCAAGGCATAGGTATGACTGTTCTTCAATTACCAGGTGGAGAAATTCAGCCTGCAATGAAAACAGGTTTGATTGATGCAGCTGAATTCAATAACCCATCTTCTGACAGAAATTTTGGAATGCAAGACGTTTCTAAATTTTATTCATTAGGTAGTTTCCATCAATCACAAGAAATGTTTGAGATAACTTTCAATAAAAAGAAATTTGATAGTTTATCTAAACAACATCAGAATATTTTAAGAATAGCGGCAGAAGCTGCAAATACTGATAATTATTGGTATGCTCTTAAGAGATATTCTGACGATCTAAATAAATTAGTTGCCGAGTCAGGCGTTAAACCTTTTGCTACACCAAAAGATATTTTGGCTGAGCAAATGAAGTCTTGGGATAAAGTCATAGCTGATTTTTCATCTAAAGATGCTTTATTCAAAAAAATCGTCGACTCACAAAAAGCATACGCAAAATCTGTGATCAAGTATTTATTACTTAATCAGCCAGATTATTCTATTGCTTTCAGAAATACTTTTGGTGATCCAGCTAACGTAAAAGTATAATTCTAAAATATAATTAAAAAAAGGGGTGCTTAGCACCCCTTTTTTTTTAGTCATAAAGGGGATTAATTGAAGTCATATATTAGTTTTGCAGATCAGTTCGTGGTTTGGGTTGGAAGATCTTTTGCTTGGTGTGTTTTTGTTCTTACAGCTGCAGTTATGTATGAAGTCATCATGAGATATTTTTTTAATGCCCCTACTCTTTGGGCATTCGATTTTACAATTCAGATGTACGGGGCTTTAATTATGATGGGAGGCGCATCTGCAATTAGCACTAAATCGCATGTTAGAGCAGACATGTACTACAATAAGTTACCTGAAAGAGGTCAAGGAATTTTAGATTTAATTTTATATCTTGTATTTTATGTTCCGGGTGTTTTTGCTTTAACGTACGCAGGTTATTTCTATGCAAAAAAAGCTTGGATAGTGGGTGAAAAAAGCTGGAACAGTCCAGCTCAAATCCAAGTTTATTTCAGCAAAAGCTTAATACCTTTAGCTGGTTTGCTGTTAGTAATTATTGGAATTTCAGAAATTTTTAGATGCATTATTTGCATCAAAGAGGGTAAATGGCCTGAGAGAATTAACGATGTTGAAGAAACAGAAAAAATGATTTTAAGAAAAATTCAAAAAGGCGAAAGCGTGAAAGGATTAGTATAAAAAATATGGAGTGGGCAGCAAATATTACAACTGCTAATTGGGTTGGTTTATTACAAGTTACATTATTTGTATTTATAATTCTTTTAGGATTTCCGATGGCTTTTACATTGCTCGCAATGTCAGTCATGTTTGGTTACTATGCTTTTTTTGACGCAAAGTTATTTGCTGAGGTAGGCGTTTTTGGAAATAGAATATTCGACTTAATAGTCAAAAATGCTTTTTCAACCATGGAAAACCATGTGTTGATTGCAATCCCATTATTTTTGTTTATGGGATACATAGTTGAAAAAGCTGGAATTGTTGCAAGATTATTTAATGCAATTAGAGTTGCGACTTACAAACTTCCAGGCTCTCTTGCCGTTGCATCCTTAATTACTTGTGCAATATTTTCAACAGCCACAGGAATTGTTGGCGCTGTTGTAACATTAATGGGTTTATTAGCTTGGCCAGCAATGGTGAATAATGGTTATAACAAACAATTTGCTTCAGGTGTTGTAACTGCGGGTGGATGTTTAGGAATTTTAATACCTCCTAGCATTATGTTTATTGTTTATGCTGTTGTAGCAGCATTATCTCCTTTAAGATTATTTGCAGCTGCCATGCTACCAGGTCTAATGTTAGCTGGTCTTTATATAATTTATGTAATTGTAGCTGCATCGTTAAATCCAAAACTAGCTCCACAACCAAAATTAAGTGAGATACCTCCAAGAGCAAAAATTTATAAAGATCTTGTAGTGTCTTTTTTACCATTATTTTTAATCATAGTTTTAGTGCTAGGGTCTATCCTTGGTGGACTTGCAACAGCTTCAGAAGCAGCAGCCGTTGGTGCGGTTGGTGCTTTAGGTCTTGCATTTTTTTATAAAACTATGAATTGGAATATGTTTAAAGACTCAATTTATCTAACCGCAAGATCAAGCACTATGATTATTTGGTTATTTGTGGGATCCTCATCCTTTGCATCCGTTTTTGCCTATTTAGGAGGACAAGATATATTCGATGCTTTCTTTAAATCTCTTAACCTTGAACCTTGGCAATTTTTAGTAATAACACAAATTATAATTTTCATATTAGGTTGGCCTTTGGAGTGGACAGAAATTATAATTATCTTTGTTCCAATCTTTTTACCTTTAGTAAAATTTTACGGAATAGATCCTTATTTCTTTGGAATTTTAATTGGTCTTAATTTACAAACATCATTCTTGTCCCCACCTATGGCAATGGCAGCCTTTTATTTAAAAGGGGTACAAGGAGATAGAGTAAGCTTGCAAGAGATTTTCAAAGGCGGATATCCGTTTATATTTATGGTTATATTTGCAATGTTGTTATTGTATAATTTTCAAGGACTTTCAACTTGGCTTCCAAAGTATCTTTTTGATTAAATTTTTTTAATTAAATAACCTAAAATGAAACCATGTTTTTTATCTGCCAAACAAATTATTGATAAAATTAAGAATAGTGAGTTTTCATCAGTAGAAGTTGCAAATAGTTTTATTGAAAGAATTGAAGAGTTTGAAAAAAAAGTTCATGCTTGGGCTTTTTTTGATAAAAAATCATTTCTAGAAAAATCTAAAGAGGCAGATGATTGGAGATTATCTGGAAAACCTCTTGGGCCTTTGCACGGTCTACCGGTCGCCGTTAAAGATATTTTTAAAACCGATGATATGCCAACGGGTTACGGAACGTCTTTAAAAGATGGTCATCGCACAAGAGATGAAGCGGAGGTAGTAAGACTTCTTAAAAATGCAGGCGCTATTATTATGGGAAAAACAGTAACAACTGAACTTGCTTATTTTGATCCTGGAAAAACTACCAACCCTCATGATTATTCTAGAACACCAGGAGGATCTTCAAGTGGTTCTGCTGCAGCAGTTGCTTCATTTATGGCGCCAGTTGCAATTGGTTCTCAAACAAATGGATCTGTTATTAGACCAGCATCTTATTGTGGGGTGATTGGTTACAAGCCATCTTATGGATTAGTCTCAAGAAGCGGAGCTTTAAGATTATCTTTTTTACTCGATCAGGTTGGAATTTTTGGCAGAACAATTGAGGATATGGGATTAGTTTCCAAAGTTATAATGCAAAAAGATAATAAAGATAAATCAACAAAGATTTATCCAACAGAAAATATGGAGTCCTCCGTTTTAAAAGATCATCCTTTTGAGCCAAAATTTTTTTTTGTAGAGACCCCAAAATGGAAAAATTTAGACAGCAATTCTAAGAAAGAATTTGAAAAGTTTAGAAAAAAATTACAAAAAAATGTTGTTGATTTTCAAGATGCCTCTTTTTTTGAAAAAGTGTTTGAATATCAGCAAATAATTATGGAGACTGATATGGCTTATAATTTATCCTATTTTTATAATGAGCATAAAAATAAAATTGGAAAAAAGTTAAGAGAAGCAATTGAGAGAGGACAATCTTATAAATCAAAAGATTATGCAGAAGCAGTTGATCATATGGAAGTTTATTATGAAAATATTTCAGAGATGTTTAATCATTTCCATGCAATTATTACCCCGGCAACTACAGGTGAAGCTTCAATAGGACTAGACTACACAGGAAGTCCTGAATTTTGTACAATTTGGACTTATCTTGGTATGCCATCTATTTCATTGCCAATTTTAAATGGATCAAATAAAATGCCGATTGGTGTTCAAGTTGTTGGAGAAAAATTTGATGATGTTAGATTTTTACGTTCGGCAAATTGGCTCTTAAAAAAATTAACATAGTAAATTTATGATTGGAAAATTTTCTGCATTTGTTGGTTTTGCTTTATTTGTGACATATCTTATCTCAATAACTCATTCTGTTTTAAAATCCCCAATCATAACATTCACAGCTTCTATTCCAGTTATATGTGTAGTGGTTGTAGCTGTGGGAATGTTAATCTTTGATTTCAAAAGAATGTTATTTATAGTTAGAAAAAAAAAATAATATTTTATAATTATAAATTATCTTGAGAGAAACTAAGTTTGGCATTTTTCCATTATTATTAATACTTATTCAACCGGTCTTTATGAGTAGCTACGTTGCTATAAGTAAAGGGGCTGCAGGTCTCGTACCCCCAGTTTCCCTAGCTTTATGGAGATGGTTTTTTGCCTTTTTAATTTTATTACCCTTTGTTTTTAACGGAATTAAAAAAAACCAAAAATATATAAAAGCAGAATGGAAAAAACTTTTATTTTTAGGTTTTACCGGCTTTTGTATTTGTGGAATTTTTCCAGCGATAAGCGGAACAACAACTACAGTGATAAATATGGGAATTATTTATTCAGCTTCCCCAATATTTATAATTTTATTTTCGTTTTTTTTATTTAATGAAAGAATTAATAAGTACGGAGTTATAGCAACTATAATTTGTTTAGCCGGGGTAATAGTAGTTTTAAGTAAAGGCAAATTAATTAATTTGGTATCTTTAAAATTTACCCCTGGAGATTTGTGGATAGCAGGGGCGATGATAAGTTGGGCGATTTATTCAATATATTTAATGAATTTTAAAAGTAATTTTGACTTAGTGACAAGATTCGCTTTAATGACTTTTTTTGGAATTTTATGCATGATTCCTCTTTCTATAGTAGAGAATTTTTATTTTTCTCCAGTAAGTTTTGATTTTAATTTTTTTAAATATACTTTGATGGCTGCTATTTTGCCCGGAATAATAGCTTTTTTAATGTACGCAAAACTTCAAACTCTAGTGGGCGCTTCCATGACAGGATTAACTGTTTATTTAATTCCAGTGTATGCGTCTTTTTATGGATATCTTTTTTTTGATGAAGAACTACTTTTTTATCATTGGATTGGCGGATTACTTGTTATTTTTGGAATTATCGTAGCAAATAAAAATTCATTTAAGTCTCTATGATTTATTCGGCAAAAACTGTTGGATTTATTGGCACAGGCCTAATGGGTCTGCCTATGGCTAAAAATATTTTAGCTAAAAAATTTAAATTACATGTTTGGAACCGAACACCAGGAAAAGCTTTAGAACTTAAAAAAAAAGGAGCAAAAGTTTTTGAGGATATAAAAGATTTAGTTCAGAATTCTAAAGTTATAGTTTCAATGCTCGCAAATGATGATGTTTGTAAAGCAGTTCTTGTAAAAAAAATTCAACCCTACTTAAAAAAAGGACAGATCGTAATTGATATGAGTTCAACAACTCAAAATACAGCTTTAGAAATTGGCAAGGCTTTAAAAAAAAAGAAGGTATTTTTTTTAGACGCTCCTGTTTCCGGAGGCACTATAGGGGCTGAAAAAGGAACTTTAGCGATTATGGTGGGAGGTGATAAAAAAATATTTAATGTCATGATGCCATTATTTAAAAGTATGGGCATTGCAATTTATGTTGGAAAAACTGGATGTGGCCAAGTTGCAAAATTAGCAAATCAAACAATTGTTGGAATTAGTATTGGTGCTGTTTCAGAAGCATTAATTTTAGCAGAGGCAGCAGGAGCAGATCCAAAAGCTGTAAGAGAAATTATGTTGCAAGGATTTGCGGGAGGCCCAATTCTTAAAAATCATGGCTTAAGAATATTAACTAAAAATTTTAAACCAGGTGGAAAAGCATCAACCCAACTTAAGGATATGAACAACATTATTAGCACTGCAAAAAAATATAAATTAAATTTGCCAATTGCTAAAAAAGTACAAGAACTCTATGCAAAGACTGTAAAATCTGGAAGAGCTAATCTAGATCATAGTGCACTTTATTTGTATATTAAATCATTAATTTAATTAAAAAATAATATTAGACTCAGTGTACAATATTTTCGACAATATAGTTCTTTTTTATATTTTTTAATTTTATATCTTTAATAGTGTAAAAAAATTTTTTTATTTCAATTTTGTTAATTTTTTTAATTTTTTCTAAATCTTTTGGCAAAATAAAAAAATTAATATGTTTTTTATTTAATTTTTTTTTTATATCAGAATATTTACTGTTACGCTTAAAAATATATCCAAGCTTTACATTTTTAAATTTATTTTTGATTTCGATTAAATTTTTTTCAATAAAGGAAATAAATAAAATATTTTTATGATATTTATTATAGACTTTTTCAAGTTTTCCCAAGTTAATTTGGTTTAATAAAGGTTTAATTTCCAATAAAATTTTAGTTTTAGGTTTTATAATTTTCAGAAGATCTTTGAGTTTAGTAATATTATATTTTTTTATATCTTGACTAGTTAAATCTTTGATTTTCTTTTTATTAAATAATTTTTTTAAGTTAAAATCATGAAAACAAACCAAGATATTATTCTTTGAAAAATGAATATCTGTTTCAATATTATAGTTTTTTTGTAAACATTTTTTAAAAGCACTAATATGATTTTCTCTCAAGCCTTTATTAATCAGTCCTCTATGAATAAACATTATTTTAAACCGTCAGTTTTATATAAAATTATGAGACCAAAAATCAAAAGTATAAGAACTGCAGAGAATCCAATTCTTTGACTTTCAAAAATCAAAGTAGCAGATCCAACTAATGCAGGTCCTAAAAAAGATGTTAATTTTCCAGATGTAGCAAATAATCCAAACGCTTTATTTTGATCTTCACGTCCAATGATTCTTGAAATCATCACTCTACTGGCTGATTGTATTGGTCCAACAAAAAAACCTAGTAAAGTTGTAAAAATAAAAAAGTATAACTTTGTTTCGGTTAAAATAATTAAAGTCAAAAATAAAATTAAAAAAACGAGAGAAACTAAAATTGTATTTTTACAATTAAAGTGATCATTAAAATACCCACCTAGCCAGGCTCCAATTACAGCGGCCATATTCATTAATATTGACATAAATAATAATTCTTTAAGGTTTAGTTGAAAAATACTTACCGCAAAAATACCCCCCATAACAAATATTGTATTAAGTCCGTCCCCGTATAATAATCTTGCTAGTAAAAATTTTGATATTTTTGTAAGACCTTGGTTCCATAATAATTTTCTTAAATTTAAACTTTCTTTTTTTTTATTTTTTTTTCCAATTTTAATTGAATATAAAAGTGGTAAAGAAAATATCAAAAACCACAAAGCAACAAATATTACACTTGCTCTATAATTTATACTTTCTCCAAAATTTTCTAGATAATCTGATTGTATAATGAAGTTTATTGTTATTAGAAGGGCAATAACTCCTCCAAAATATCCCAGAGCAAAAGAAATACCAGAGGCAAAACCTAATTTTTTTTTATTAGAGGTATTAATTAAGATAGAATTATAAAATATAGAACTTAATTCATAAAAATAATTAGCTATACAAATTATAAATAAAGTAAAAAAAATATATTTTGTTTCAGGTTTTGAAAACCATAATAAGATCGTAAAAATAATACATGCGAATGTTGATATTTTTAATATAAATGAATTAATATTTTTTTTATCTGCAATAACTCCCAGAAATGGCCCAGATATTGCAACAAGAAAACCAGAAATAGAAATAGTCCAACCCCAGTAAGCTTGTCCATCCACCTCGTTTTGAACTATAGAACTCACAAAATAGTTTGAAAAAATAAACGTTATTATTATTGTTACAAATGCCGAATTTGCAAAATCGTAAAGTGAATAATGAAATAAGTTAATTTTCACATTATTATTTATTTTAAAAGCTTTATTTAAATTGTTTAATTAAGTTATTGTTAGAATATAAGTAGATTTATATTATCCCTGAATCTAATTATGATAAAGTTTTTTTATAATTCAATTATCATCTCATTAGTAATTTATGTAATAATCATTTTATTTGTCTATTTTTTCCAACGTAGTCTTTTATATCATCCCAATGTAAAAAATTTTAGTGGTTATCAAATCGATAATATAAACTTTAGTTATAAAGAGGTAAAAATTATTAATGATGATAAAATTGAACTAATAGCTTGGTTACATGAAAAAGATTTAATAAAAAAAAAAACTTTAATTTTTTTTCATGGTAACGCGGGTCAGTTAAACAATCGAAATTATAAGTTAAACGAGTTTTCTAAACTTGATATTAATTTTATCATTTTAGCTTGGAGAGGGTTTAATGGAAATGAGGGTAGACCAAGTGAACAAGGTTTATATCAAGACGCAAATAGTGTTATCAAATGGATAAAAAACAAAGGAGTAAAAGAAGAAAATATTATTTTATATGGAGAGTCTTTGGGCACCGGAGTGGCCATAGAAGTTGGGCAAAATAAAAATTTTTCAGGCATAATTCTTGAAGCACCTTATACATCTATGGTTGAGCTAGCTAAGAAATATTACCCATTTTTACCAGTTAGATTATTATTAAAGGATAAATTTGAGAGTATAAAAAAAATTAAAAATTTAAAATCACCAGTTTTAGTTATGCACGGAGGTGCTGATCAAATTGTCCCATTTAATATGGGAAAAAAAATATTTGATGAGATTAAAACAAAAAAATATGGATATTTTCCAAAATTTGATCATCACATGATGACTTATAATTCTGAACTAAAACTTGAATTGGATAAATTTATAAAAACTTTAAATTAGTTTTTAATAAAAGCTTGCACAAAGTCTTTTGCAATAAAATTATCTAAGTCTTCTTCTTTCTCACCTATTCCGATTGCATAAATTGGGATTTTAAATTGTTTTGCAATAGCAACCAGAATTCCTCCTTTTGCTGTCCCGTCTAATTTAGTCATAATAATTCCAGTGATAGGGGTAATTTTTTTAAACTCTTCAATTTGATTAATTGCATTTTGTCCGGTTGTTGCATCAAGAACTAAAATAGTCTCATGGGGTGCATTATTATCAATTTTTTTTAAAACTCTAATAATTTTAGAGAACT
>Ga0247843_1006168_pt1 | contig 15901 bp, 13 predicted proteins | sample LaCruzMarch2017__FD_192420 | JGI IMG/M metagenome (GOLD analysis project Ga0247843, IMG submission 192420) | Freshwater microbial communities from meromictic Lake La Cruz, Castile-La Mancha, Spain - LaCruzMarch2017_8m | ecosystem: Environmental > Aquatic > Freshwater > Lake | place: Spain... | reverse complement strand
ACTCGTTTTGGATCCTTGGAACTGGGCGTCGGCGTGCCGCATCGGGCCGATCCCTGGACCCGTTGGACCTACGCCGCTTCCAATCAACCGGTCGCTCCCCTTTCAGATCCTTACGAGGTGTTCGAGAAACTTTACGGGCAAGTCAAAGACCGTGAGAATCTGGGCAGTGTCCTCGATCAGGTGCGATCGGATCTGAAGCAAGTCTCCCGACGGTTGGGGCGCGAGGAGCGGGCCTTGCTCGACCAGAACGCCACCCTCGTCCGGGAGATGGAGCGCGAGATCACCGAGGCGGGGCGGCAAAAACTGCGGATGGCCGCACCGGTCTTGGAACCGGGCGTCGGCACAGAAAACGATGCCATCCCTCAGGTGTCCCGCATGCAGGCCGATTTGCTGGTCAACGCCTTCGCCAACGACATGGCCCAAGTGGCCTCCCTGCAATACACGAACTCGGTCGGGCAAGCTCGCATGCGCTGGCTGGGCATCGAAGACGGCCACCACTCGCTCTCGCACGATCCGGATCTCAACACCGGCTCGCAGGAAAAACTGGTGAAGATCAACCGGTGGTTCGCCGGCGAGATCGCCGCGCTGGCGCAGAAACTGGCGGCAACGCCCGATCCCGATGGCCATGGCTCCCTGCTCGACCACACCACAATTCTTTGGACCAACGAGCTGGGCAAGGGCAACAGCCACTCCCACGACAATATCCCCTTTGTGCTGGTAGGCGGCGGGTTGGGGTTCGGCAGGGGCCTGTGCCTGCACCTCGACAAGACGCCCCACAACCGGCTCTGGTTGTCGATTGCCCAGGGCTTTGGCCATGATCTGAAGTCCTTTGGCAATCCTGCGCTGTGCAGCGCTGGGCCGCTGCCGCTCGGTTGACCCCAAACAGCCCCTCGGGCGCCTCGAATACCTCTCGGGCGTCGAGACAGAGGGTTTGCAGGCGCACTTGACCCGTTCGCAGTCCAAACTAGGATGATATTCGAACCGCGACATCGGTTGCTGGAGTCTGGTCCTTCGGCTCCGCCCTCAGATTCTCGCGGAACGGTCACATCCATTTGAATCAATGAGCACTGCTGCTTCTCCGCAATCTTCGCCCAAGATTTCAAAAATCTCCGAGGCGGTCATCCGTATCGCCGGCAATTCACAGGACGGAATCCAGGCCATCGGCGGCTTCCTCGCCCGCCTCGCAGGCCGCTCCGAGCAGGAGGTCATGACCTTCATGACCATCCCGTCCACGATCTCCGGCGGACCCTCCATCTTTCAGGTGCGCATCGGTTCAGGCGAAGTTCTCTCGGCGGGTGACGAGGCAGACATGCTGCTGGCCTTCTACGATCACAGCTACAAGGCCCACCTCGGTTCTCTCAAAAAGGGCGGTATCGTGATCTACGACTCCGATCACATGAAGGCCGAGGATATCCCGTCCGAAAACCTCACCAAGTACCGCCACGTCGGCGTCGCCATTTCCTCCCTGACCGTCGAAGCCATCGGTGGCACCGGCCGCGACAAGGGCAAGAACGTGTTCTCGCTGGGGCTGTTGGCCAAGATGTTCGACCTGAATGTCACCAAGCTTACCCGCTTGCTGACCGAGCGCTTCACGGGCAAAGACCCCAAGGTGGCCGAAACGGCCCTCAATGCGTTCAACGCCGGTTACAATTACCAACTGGCCAGCGCGCCCGAACTCTTCCAGTTCAACCCCGGTGAGAATGTGGGTCTGAGCCAGGTGGTCATGAGCGGCAACGAAGCCCTCGCCTACGGCCTCATCGCAGCCGGCGTGCGATTCGGCGCCGGTTATCCGATCACTCCCTGGACCGACATCATGGAGCTGCTGCGCCGCGAATTGCCCAAGTACGGCGGCAGTTTCCAGCAATGCGAAGACGAGATCGCTTCCATCTCCATGGCCATTGGGGCCAGCTGGGGCGGACGCGTGGCGGTGACCGGTTCGTCCGGCCCGGGCATTTCGCTCAAGACCGAGGCACTGGGTTGGGCCGTGATGGCCGAGATGCCCTTGATCGTCGTGGACGTCCAACGCGGTGGTCCCTCCACCGGCATGCCGACCAGCATCGAGCAGTCGGACCTGAACATCGCCTGCTTCGGCGGACACGGTGACAGCCCGCGCGTGGTGATCGGGACCTCCTCGGTCGAAGACTGCTTCTACACTGCCATCGAGGCCGTGAACATCGCCCGCAAGTACAGCACCCCGGTCGTGATCCTCACCGACCAAGGCATCGCCACCCGGATCGAAGCCTTCAAGGAGCCCGATCTCCAGAAGATCGTCCAGGACATCTCCCCCGATCTCACCCCGGTCACCGATCACAAGCCCTACGACCTATCGGCTCCGGATGGCATCACGCGCCATCTGGCACCGGGCACCCGCATCGCCAGCGGCAAGTACCCCGTCGTCACCGGCCTCGAGCACGATGAGCTCGGTCACCCGACGGGTTCCGCCAAGTTGCACGTCCAAATGGTCGCCAAGCGCCGCAACAAGCTGAAGAAGCTGGCCTCGGAACTGCCCGTGCCCACCGTGTTCGGTCCCGCCGAAGGCCAGATTCTGCTCGTGAGCTGGGGTTCTTCGCAGGGTCCGGTTCAAGAGGCCGTCAAGCTGGCCCGCGCCGCTGGACATGCCGTTTCTTCGGTCCACATCAAGTACGTGAATCCGCTGCCTCCCGGCATGGAGAATATCTTCGCCGGTTTCAGCCACGTGTTCGTGGTCGAACTCAACGACGAGGGATTCGCCGGCATCGGCCAGATGGGCGCCCTCATCCGCACCTACATCCCGGACGCCAAGATCCGTGGCATCACCAAGACCGATGGCCTCACCTGGAAGGTGAAGGACATCGTGGATCGCGCACTGCAAATGGCCAAGTAAGCCGCCCGGGAACCCAAAAACTCTTTATCCATTCATCATGAGCGAAGTTGCTATCCTGAACCCCACCACCTCGCGCGGGCTCAACACCAACACGACGCCCGTCGCGCCCCTGCTGGACGCCGACCGCAAGCCGCTGACGAAGAAAGAAGTCTCCGCCGATCACCCGACATGGTGCCCTGGCTGCGGTGACTTCGCCGTCCTAGCCCTGTATTTCAAGTTGATCGAGCGCCGCAAGCTCCACCACGAGAAGATCACCACGGTGGCCGGCATCGGTTGCTCCTCGCGCTTCCCGTACTTCGTGCAGGCGCACGGAGCCCATTATATCCATGGACGCGCCCTGCCCTTCGCTTCGGGCGTTTCCCTGAGCCGCCCCGACTTGCAGGTTTGTGTCTTCGGCGGCGACGGCGATGCCTTCTCCATCGGTGGCAACCACTTCACCCACACGGCCCGCAAGAATGTCCGCCTCACCTACGTGGTGATGGACAACAGCGTGTACGGCCTGACCAAGAATCAGACCTCGCCCACCTCGCCCATCGGCTTCAAGTCGAAGACCGACATCTGGGGTTCCAAGGATCGCCCCATCAACCCGATCAAGCAGGCGATCTCGGCCGGCGCGACCTTCGTGGCCCGCACCACCGCCACCAACCCGAACCACGTGCTGGCCATGATGGAAGCCGCCATGGACCACGATGGGTTCAGCTTCATCCAGTGCTTGAGCGAGTGCGTGGAGTTCTATCCGGGCGCCTTTGACGCCGCGACCCCCCGCAAGGGTGGCGTGTTCAACGAGATCTCCAAGGAGCACGACGTCACCGACGAATACGCGGCGTACAGGCTGGCCGACACCGCCTGGCCCGGACTCTTCGGCGTCTACTACAAGACCGAGCGCCCGACCAAGAACGCCAACGAGCAGTCGATCATCACCGACTTGCAGGGCAAGAGCGCCGGTCTCGAGCCGTGGCAGATCCTCAAGAAGAACTTCGACCGCATGAAGTGATCCTGGACCCCGGTCCCAAGGATTCGAATCAAGAGCAGGGTGTCCGCAAGGTCCCTGCTCTTTTTTCTATCGCCGAAGATTCGAGGAGCTGTTGGTGATTGTCGCAAAGGGCTCCATGATTCTTCCGATCCGCGAGTCGTCGCATTCTTGCCCATGGCCGTACCCACCATCGCCGCACCCACTTCCCGGACATGAACCACGCCCCTGCCCAACCGGTCCTTCTGGTCGAGGATGACCTGGACCTCGCAGGGAACATCCAGGACTACCTCGAGCATCATGGTTGGCTCGTCGATCACGCGCCCAACGGAGCCCTGGGCCTGCATCGCCTGTTGGCGGAGAGGCACTCGGTGGCCATCCTCGACCTTCGCCTCCCGGGTTTGGGCGGGTTGGAACTGTGCCAGCGAATGCGAGCCCAGACGGGAACAGCGCTACCCGTGCTGATGCTCACGGCAGCCGACACGCTCAAGGACCGGCTGACCGGGTTCGAGGCCGGTGCCGATGATTACATGGTCAAACCATTCGCCTTGCCGGAGTTGCTCGCGCGCCTTCAGGCACTCGTCAGGAGATCCCAACCCCATCTGGCGACGGCATCAAAGGCACTGCACTTCGCCGATCTGGAGCTCGATCCGGCGTTGCGCACGGTTCGCAGGGCCGGCCAATTGCTGCCGGTCACGAACATGGGGTTCGCCCTCCTGGAGATCCTGCTGAAGCGTGCACCGGCCGTGGTGCCTCGTTCAGAAATCGAGCACCATCTCTGGGGCGATGAGCCACCGGGCAGCGATGCATTGCGCACCCACCTCGCGGCCCTGCGAGCGGTGGTGGATCGGGATCCATGGCCGCCGCTGCTGCATACCCACCGGGGCATCGGTTACCAACTGGTGACAAGCACGGACGACGGGTCGCATCGTTGAGCATTCATGAACACGCTGCCGGATCGTCCCCCGCCTCGACTCGCCTCGCGCATCCGGCTGTTGATGGTGGGGCTGGCGACCGCGGTCACGCTGGTCTCCAACCTGGGCGGATGGCTGATCCTGATCGAGGCCGAAGACGTGGTGCAGGACACCTACATCAAGGCCTTGCTGCACCATGTGGCCTTGTGCGACGAGAATGATCCGATGCCTCCCGGTGTGGTCCGCTTCAACGATGCCGGGGCCCTCGAATCCCGACACGGTCTGAAGGCGGTGCCGATGGCGGCCGGACTCCATGACCTCTTCGCCGATGAGGAGGGGCGCAGGGCCGTGATCCCGCGCGATCTCAGCGACCGATTCAGGATCTGGCTGATGGATCCGCGGGAACGGGAGTACCGCCTTTGGTTCGAGCCTGCAGACGGAACCCGTCCGGCCGTGTGGGTGGTTGCGGATCTCAAAGATCGTGAATTCTCGGAGACCAATCTGGCCGGCGTCCAGGCCTGGCTGATCGTGTTGGCGGCAGGCATCCTCCTGGCCTCGTTGCTGGCCAGCGCGGTGATCACCCGCTGGGCGTTGCGGCCGATGCTGGCGCTGGCGGAGCGGGTGCGCGCCCGTGAGGTGGAACGCAAGGCCGGTCGCCTCGGCAAGGCCACGCTGGCCGAAGGCCTGCCGGACGACGAGATCGGGTTCCTTGCCCGTGTCCTCGATGCCCATCATGAACGATTGCACGAGGCGCTCGAACGCGAGTGGCGCTTCATCGCCGATTGCAGCCACGAGCTCCGCACTCCGGTGACGATCCTCAAGGGGGCGGCCAGCCTGTTGCGCGAGTTGCCTCCGCAGGCCGAGTCACGGGAGCGGTTGCTGGCGAGGATCGAACGATCGGTGCGCCGCATGGAACGGCTGATCCAGACTTTCCTGATGCTGGCCCGGGAAAACCGGCTACCGGAGCCGAGCGATGACGTGGTGTTGGCGGAAGTCGTGCACGAAGTGACCGACGAGTGGCGGGGACTGCATGCGTCGCATGCGCTGGTGGTGGAGGTCCGGGAAGAAACTCCTAGGGTGGCGGTACGATGCCACCGGGAGAGCGTCGCGGTATTGGCTCATAACCTGGTGGGGAACGCTTTCGCACACCTGACGGGCGGGAGGCTGGAGATCGTCATCTCCCTCGACCCAGGGGGCGTTGCCACGATCCGCTTCGAAGACGATGGACCGGGTTTGCCGGAGTTCGCAGCGGGAGGAGGGAAGACGTCAGGAAACCCCACCGCAAATCCGGGCTATGGCTTGGGGCTGTCCCTGGTGGATCGACTGTGCGCGCTGCATGGGTGGGGCATCGTCAAGCGCCCCCGCCCCGGAGGCGGCACTTGGATCGTGGTTTCGTTGCCTTCCCCCACCGCGGGTTGACAGAGCATTCCGTCATTGCTGGGGCACGCGTCGGAGCTTGGAAACGTCGTGGCCGGTGTCGGCCAGAAAGGCCACCAACTCCTGGTATCGGGACTCGGGCAAGGCCTTCGAACGGGCCATGATCCAAGCGTAACCCCGATCGGGAACCCCGATGATGGTGGTCTCGTACTGGTCGTCCAAGTACACGATCAAGTAGACGGCCTTGAAGGGCCACACAAAGCGCATGCGCCATTCGGTGTTGGTCCCGGGGTTGTGGACGAAACCGCGGGGGTGATAGGTCTTCAACGGGCCATCGGAGCCGCCCTCATTGAAGACGTAGGTCGTGGGGATCGTGCCATCGGCGGCGAGTCGGTAGCTTTCGACGCCGTTATGGGCCCGCTTTTCAATGAAGGTCGGGATGTGGGCGATGACATGCCAGTCGCCCATGAAACGCTCCAGATCGATGGGCCGATCGAGGGCGCGCAACGGCTCCCGATCCGCGGGTCGCGCGCCCGGGGGAGTGGCGGTGTGACAACCGGTGAAGAAGGATGCGAAGAACATGGCGATGAGTAGGGGTTTCATGGGTGAGGCGGTATTGGCGACAAGACTCATGGGATTTGCTGTTCCGGAAGGCGGCGAGGGGGCCAGGGAACGAAGGCGCTGGTCGATTGCTGGTACCGGATATAGGCGTCCCCCTTGGTGCGGACGCTCTGACGCTCGGCCAACGGAATGCCGGTGACGTTCAACAGCAGGTGGAGGATGGCGGCGGGCGCGATGAGCCCCAGCCAACCCCAGGGTGCAGCCAGTGCAAACAAGCCATAGCCCACCCAGATGAGCCACTCGAAAAAGTAGTTGGGATGGCGGCTGTAGTACCAGAGCCCCCGCTGACAGACCCGGCCGCGGGAGCTGGGTTCCCGTTTGAAGGCCGCCAGTTGCGCGTCGGCCAACACCTCGCCGAGCACGGCCAGGCTCAGGAGCCCGAGTGCCGCCCATTCCAGGGCGGAGAATCCCGGGTTGCGATTCCCCGCGATGAGCAGGAAGGGCAGGCCCAAGACAACGACGGAGACGGCCTGCTGTTGAAAAAAGACTGCCATCCGTCGTTCAACCTGACCGGACCAGCGCTCGCGCATCGCACCATATCGAGGGTCCTCCGTCGGGTGGTGCCTGGCGAGGCGCACCCACAAATGGGTACCCAGACGCAAACTCCAGACTCCGACCAGCAGCGCAAGAAGACTGCGTCGCGTGGACCACCCCTGCCCGCCGAGCGCATAGAAAGCGGCGATGAGGCCCAAGGCATAGGACCAGACGACGTCCACGAAACCGTAGTTGTCGAGCCGCCGACAGACGTGGAAAGCGATGTAAAAGAGGGCGGCCAGCGCACCGAGCGCGATGAGGATTTGGAGGAAGATGGGCATGGGATGATTCAATCCATCGATACGCCGGCTGCACCCGCCTTGCGAGAGGCGAGACGTCGGAGAACCGGACGAACGAGCAGATAGAGGGTTGCCGCCAGCACGGGCGCGGTGAGCACCCAACCGGTGAACGCATGCATGCCGGCCCGGCCGAAGCGTTGGAGGAATTCGCTGAACGGGAGTTCTGAGAAGGCCCGAACCATCTCTACGACCCCGAAGCGCTCCGCATCGGAGGCCCGCCACAGCACCTCACCGATGCGCACATGGACCAGGATCATGGCCAACTGAACCGGACCCAGAACCTGATTGAGGGTCTGGAGCAGAGGCTGGTTCATCCGCAACAGAAGGCCGACGCCAAGATTCAGCAAGGTGGTGGTGCCGAGGAACGGGAACAGCGAACAGGCCACACCGACGGCGAGGGTCGCGGCCAGCTTGTCGGGTGTGACCCCCTGGGTCAGCAGTGCGACCAGAGGATGCAGGATGCGACGACGCCAAAAGGGGGATCTCGGCGCATCGAACGCCGGGTCGAGGGGTGAGGAGGCGGGCGTCATGGGGAGGCGGGGAAGATCAGGTTTTTCGCGCCCAGCAAATAGACCGCGATGCCGACCGCGACGAACGCGGCAGGCCCTCGCAGGCCGCCATCGACTCGGGTGGCGAAGACCCGGGATAGATCCCCGTCGACGGGCAGGCGGAACAGCTCCCGGAGGAAATAGGCGGCCATGGCGAAGTTCCCCCAGAGAGCGACGGCCAGGCCCCAGAGAATGCGGTTGGCCAGGCGTGTCTCCTTCCAGCACACCCACACGAAAAAGGTGAGGAAGGCGAAATAGGCGTCGAGCAGTGTCACCTGGAACCAGGGGTTGAGATAGACCTCTCGTGGGATGTCGAAGAGGGCCTGGGCCCGGCTGGCACGGACAGTGCCCCAGCTCATGGCGACGAGGATGCCGATGAAGAGGGCTCGAAGGAGGAGAATGATCATGGTGGGTGGCGGGTGTGGGTGGCGGTGTTGGCCCCAGGGTTCAACGAGCCAACAGGGTGTCACGCAGGGACTGGCTGATGGGGGATTCACCAAACCAGATGCGAAAATAGGCGGCGGCGAAATCGTGTCCGGGAATGGTGTCGAGGGGAGTGCCGTTGAGCCGCAAGGTGGTGCCGCGACCTGGCACATACGTGAGGGTGTAGCTGTCTCCGGCCTTCACATCGCGGTAGGCCCGGTTGATCCGATCGAGCCGTTCCTTGAGCACCTCCCGAGTGGGGGCATCGACATTCCTGGCGAGGAGAGCGTCTCCCCCCTTGACGATTTCGGCGGCGGTGAAGCTGCGGTGGTAGGCCAGGTGCAGCCGGGTCGGGATATCGGCGAAGATGCGAGTGGGCGGCTCCCCTTGGCCCAAATGGAGGGCGGCATCATAGACCTTGAGAATGGACATCCAGCGGAAGGTGGTGGCCCCGACTCGTTCAAAGCGAACCCCATCCTCGACCAGCGAAGTCGGCACCGGTGCCATCACAGTCGCCCGGAGGGACGGCAACGAGCAGAGGATGCAGAGGATGAATGCGATCACGGATCGCCGATTCTGGGTCGAAGGAGTCATGACAGTTGGGTTGGTTTCCGGGGGGCTGCGGTTGATCGAGATCTCAATCTGCATCATCAGCGTAGCGACCCCTGCGTTAAACGAGCGTTAAACCAGTGCCATAAAGGCGTGAAAACGGATGCCGTCCATGGAATGCACCCGGGCGAAGCGAACCCCACTCCTGGTCGGACTGGGCTCTGCGGGCCATGGCGTTCACTCCGCCCCCGAAATGCGGACCAGCGCGGCGTCGGTGTTGTCCGACCAACGACTGCCCCACTCGATGAGATAGAGGGCTCCATCCGGCCCCAGTTGCAGGCAGATGGGGCGTCGAAACTTCTGCCCAGGCAGAAGCGGCTTCAACCGGGTCACCCGATCCCGCTCGTCCAACCAGGCCCCGAGGATCCAACCGCGTTCCCAGTCCATCAAGAAGGTGGCCCCATCCCACTCTGCAGACAGTTTGACCGGGGATTTCAAGCCTGCGGAAAAGTGGTAGGTCGGACCCGCCATGGCGGAGCGAGGGCCAGAGCCCACCTCCGGCCACCGCGCCGAGGGCCCCGGCGGATACCACAGGAACGCCGGTCTGGCCGGCGGCAAGGCGCGCAGTCCCGTATTGAACGGAGATTCGTTGATCGGCTTCTCCGGGTTCCACGGCTCCCCCGACACCCGGGTGGCAAAGTCGAAGCGGCGATACGGCCGATTGTCGGCAATGAAAAAGGGCCAACCGAAATTGCCGGCTGTGCGCGTCACATGAAACTCGTCGAAGCCCGACGGGCCGCGGGCAGGATCGGGTTGGGTGGCATCGGGCCCGACGTCGCCCCAGAACAACCGGCCGGTCGGACGGTCGATGCTGAGGCGGAAGGGATTGCGACAGCCCATGGCGTAAATCTCGGCCAAGGCCTTGGGATTTCCCGCCGGAAACAAATTACCCTGAGGAATCGTGTAGGTGCCGTCGGCCTCCGGGTGGATCCGCAGGATTTTCCCACGCCAGTCAGCCGTGTTGGCGGCGGTGCGCTCGGAGTCGTTGAGTTCCTGTCCGGGACGCTGATCCAGTGGTGCAAACCCCTCCGAGCGGTCCGCATACGTGTAGTCACCCGTGCCGAGGAAAAGGCAACCGGCCGCATCGAAGGCCAGCCCGCCTCCGGAATGGTTGGGCTTGGGAATCCAAGTGGGCACCCGCAGGAGAATGCGTTGCGAGGCCAAATCCAGCACTCCCCCTCCGGGCCCGTGCTGAAGCGTGAAGCGGGACAGGCGGTTTTCCAGAACACCCGGCGTGCCGTGGTAGCAGAAGACCCATCCATTGGTGACAAAGCCCGGATGCAGCGCCAATCCCAACAACCCGTCCTCTGGACCCGAGAAGACGGTCAAGGAGCCCACCGTTTCCAGACGAAGGCTTTGGGGATCCCAGACCGCGATCCGACCCCGACGCTCGGCCAGCACCACACGGCCATCGCTGGCGACATCGAGTGCAATGGGCTCGCGCAACCCGTCAGCCAGCACACTGCGCCGAAGCCGCGCCTCGGGCTCCGAGGCCGCCATACCTGCGGTGATCCCAGTGATCAGACCGACCGTCGTGGCGGCCAACAGGGAGGCCTTCATGGCGGCGACAGACAACCGGGCTGCCAAGAATCTCCCGCTGGAACGTGCCCGCATGAGATCCGGTTCAGGGAATCGGACGGACCACATAACCGCCGCTCTTGGCGTCGGCCTCCATGTCGATGAGCCCGCGCTTCTTGGCCTCGATGAGCAAGTCATTGAACGAACGGAATCCGCAGGCCCGCTCGTTGAAACCGGGATTCCGGCGCTTGATGGCCTGCTTGATCATGGAACCCCAGATCACATCGTCTTCATCCCGCTCTTCGGCCAGGTCTTCGACTGTCTCAACCACCTGATCGAAGGTCTTCTCCAGCAACACCGCCTTGGCGTCGACCGCAGAAACCGGCGCCGACTTGGTCGAGGAGGCGGCCACCGATCCGCTCGCAGGTGCCGACGCCGGTGCCTTGGGGCGCACCCGGGAGCGGGAGGGGGTCGCGCGGACCAGATCGTCGTAGTAGATGAACGTGTCGCAGTTGTTGATGAAGAGGTCCGAGGTGGAATTCTTCACGCCGACGCCGATCACGGTCTTGTCGTTTTCCCGCAGCTTGGATACCAGGGGCGAGAAATCGGAATCGCCGCTGAGGATGACGAAGGTGTCGACATGGCCTTTGGTGTAACAAAGGTCCAAGGCATCCACGACCATGCGAATATCGGCTGAATTCTTGCCGGACATGCGCAGGTGCGGAATTTCAATCAACTCGAAGGCCGCCTCGTGCAGGTCGCGCTTGAACTCCTTGTAGCGGTCGAAATCGCAGTAAGCCTTCTTCACTACAATGTGGCCTTTGAGCAGCAACCGCTCCAACACCTTCTGGATGTCAAACCGCGGGAACCGTGCGTCTCGGGCTCCAAGCGCGATATTCTCTAAATCCAGGAACACAGCCATGGTTGAATTGGGAGCGGAATGACTCATAGCGCCACCAGCCTACCGAGAACGATGGCCGGCGATAGAGTTTCTTTCCCAAGGGGGACTCGGCAATCTCCTCTTCCCTGCCGAGACTTCGCTCAACAGTTTCGATCCGGCACCGGGACCCATGAACAAAGCGATCCTCATTCAGCACATCGTTGAAAAACTGACCGTGGACATTTCGCTCTACCTCAAGGCGGCGAGTGCGGCCCGGGCCGAAGCCACCCACGAACAGAGCAAGGCGGAGAACAAGTACGACACGCGAGGCCTTGAGGCATCGTACCTGGCCCGCGGACAAGCGCGCCAGGTGGGTGAATTGGAGGCCTCGATCCAACAGATCCGGACGATGACCCAACGTCCCTTTACCCCGGACAACCCCATCGACCTGGGGGCCTACGTGGAAACGGAACGTCGCGGCATCGTGTCGGCCTACTTGCTGGCTCCCCGGGCCGGCGGCACGGAGGTCACGGTCGAAGGTCAAGAGGTCATGGTGATCACGCCGCAGTCTCCCCTGGGCCGGCAATTGATCGGCCACCGGCAGGGGGATTCGGTGAAGATCGACCTGGCGGGTCGTTCTGAGACCCACCGGATCCATCGGGTGAGTTGAGAGGCCCCTAAGATCCGGCTTCGGGACGGACTTGCGGAGGGCCGCATCGCCGGGGAAGGTCTCCCCATGCTGATTCGCGTTCTGCTCCCTGCGCTCACCCTCGCCGTGGCGTTGTCGGCGGAAACTCTCCCGGCCATCCCACCCCGGCCAGAGGCACTGAAGTTTCCGACCCTGAACTACGAACCGCCGGACCCCCGCGAGTACCGGGTGGCCCTGAAGGCCGGTCCCGTGGCGTATGTGGTTCCGGATCGGGAACTGCCGCTGGTAACCGTCTCCATCTTGGTTCGCTCCGGCGCCTACCTCGACCCGGTGGGTCAGGAGGGTTTGGCCGCGTTCACCGGAGGGCTGTTGGTGCGGGGCGGCACCACTTCGAAAACAGCCGAGGCGCTGGACGAACGACTGGCCTTTCTGGCCGCCCAAATGGGCGCCTCGATCGGTGACGACCTCGGCACGGTGAGCCTGAACCTCCTTTCCAAGGACTTGCCGGAAGGCTTGGCAATCTTGCGCGAGGTGCTGACCCAACCCCGGTTCCAAGCCGACAAGCTGGAACTCCAACGCCAGCAGACCCTCCAAGCGCTCCAGCAGCGCAACGACGATTCCTCCTCCATCGAGGCCCGCGAACTGGAGAACCTCAGCTACGGAAATCAATTCTGGGCTGCGCGCCAACCCACCTCGGGCAGCGTCAACTCCCTGAAGCGGGAAGACCTTCAGGCCTTCCATCGGCGCTGGTTCCATCCGTCCAACTTCATCGTGTCCGTCAGCGGTGACTTCGATCGGGCCACCATGGTCCAAACGCTCGAGAAACTCTTCGCCGACTGGCCATTCCAAGGAGAAGTTCCTCCTCCGATTCCCTCAAATCTCAAGCCCGCCGGAGCCGGCGTTTATCTGGTGAACAAGGACGTTCCCCAAGGCCGTGTGTCGATACTGCTACCCGGGGTGATGCGCGATGATCCGGATTATCCCGCGATCCTGCTGATGAACGACATCCTCGGCGGCGGCGGCTTCACCTCCCGGATCATGAACCGGGTGCGCAGCGATGAGGGTTTGGCGTATTCAGCCGGCAGTGCGTTTCCCGGAGGGGTCTGGTACCCCTCGACGTTTCGGGCGGGCTTCCAGAGCAAGAGCCGCACGGTCACCTATGCGACCAGCATCGTGCTCGAAGAAATGAAGCGCATGGCCGCAGGTCCGGTAACCGACGAGGAACTGCAAACGGCCAAGCGCTCGTTCATCGAGAGCTTCTCGGAGAACTTCAACACCAAGTCCAAGGTGGCCGGGATTTTTGCACGCGAGGAATTCACCGGTCGCTTCGCCAAGGCCCCCGACTTCTGGAAGGGCTTCCGACAACGCCTCGACCGCGTCCAACGCGAGGACATCCAGCGGGTCGCCGCCAAGCACCTGCATCCCGAGCGGGTCTCGATCCTGGTGGTGGGCAACAAGGAGGAGATCCTGAAAGGCCACCCGGACCACCCCATTTCGCTCGAAAAACTGGTCCCGGCCCCGTTGACCGAATTACCCCTGCGCGATCCCCTGACCCTGGAGCCCATCAAGGCTGGGTCGGAGTCCGGGACGGCAAAATAGGTGCCGAGACGTCCGGAGCCAGAATCCAATTGCCGGATCCGTCGGGCTGAAGGCTGCCTGGACGGCCCCGTTGAAGGTCCAGAATCCACGAATTGTGCCCGAACCAGCGGACTGATACCGAAGCCAGATCTGCCGTCGGATCAACCACCGGATTGAAGAGCCGACGATTGAGCGACAACTGGGTCCGGGCGCGAACCTCCGGACGACGTCCCTGATCCAAGGCCCACGCATCGGCCACCCGCTGGGCATAGCGGCGCAGCAAGAATGGCTGAGTGCTGAGGTGCATCCCCTTGGACGGCCCAACATCCCGGAAGAGATTCCAACGGAACTCGACCCGCGGCCCGTCGGTTTCCGTCGATTCGTTCACGTACCAACGGGGCAACAAATCCCCTTCGCCCATTCCCAGGGGTTCGTGGAACACCCGCATCGGCCCGGCAGTACCGGAAGAGACATCTTCACGCCAGACCTCCGGATTGATTCTCGGCGGTAAAGACGAACCCGGCTTCATCAATTGGCGGTCCTCAATGACCAGAAACACCCCGGGAGACGGGCGCGTAGCCGTCATGGCAAAGGGATCCATGCGGCGCAACACCGGCATGAGTTTGCCATCACCGAAGCGGCCATTGAGGGTGTTGAGGGCGTCCAATGTTTCCTGAGGGTTGCGGAATGAGTAACCCCGGGCGCGCATGGATCGCTCGTAGCCCTCGACGATTCGGGCCAGCGGTATGGATCGATGGATCGAATCCGGAGGGCGTCCGTACCGCTGCTTCCAGAGTTGCTGGATACGGACCTTGGCTGAGGTTTCAGACCGATCGGTGACGGAGGCCGACAGAGTGTTGTAGACAATCCGGTCGCCGGTCCACGGGTCCAATAGCACGACGAGTTCCGGCAACTTCGACCAGTCACACTGTCCCGGTTCCACCGGATGATAAATCACCGGATCTCCGCCCCAGGCTTTCCAGTCAATGCTTCCGATTTCGGTGCCCGACGTGGAGGGTTGGATCACCGAATCGCGCACCGAAATCACCACCGGGGTGCTCTGGTACACCTCCGACTTGAGACGCCAACTCCATTCCAGACCCTCGAAGGTAACGCGGACATCCCCGGGGATCAGGGCGTGCCGGATCGGGAACAAACCCTGAAAGACAGTCCAGGCCACCACCCCACCCACCGTCCACGCTTTCAGGGTAAAGGGTTTGGCCAATTGGCCTACCAAGACCGAAGAACGGCCCTTCCAACCCAAGGCCGCCCCGACCCCCGGCACCGCCACCAGACCACCCCAGAGCCAAGGCCAGTCCGGTGTTGGAATGCGCGGATTGCACAGCCAGCGAAACACCCGGGAAGGCCAGTCCGGCTCCAGAAAAATAAGGGCCGTGGTGAGCCCGAGCAGCGGAAACCAGACAATGTCGTTGAAGAGGATGAAGTGATTGATCCCGTGGAAGATCCCCATCAGCACTATTGCAAGAAAGCGGGTCCGACGGACCAACAGCAAGAGCCCGATGGACAAATCAAAGACCGCCCCGATCCAGCTCACGCCCAGAGCCAGCGCCGAGGAATGAACCCACCGCTCGATCATTCCCGCCCAATCGTAGGGCAAGAGGAACTTCAGGCGCGCCGTCACCCACGGTTTCTCGAGGAAGATCCGAACCGGATAGCCATCGACCATCCAGTCGGTGTTGAGCTTGGCCACCCCGGCGTAAAAATAGGTGATCACCAACTGAGCTCTCAAAAGCCAGAGGGGCCAGAATGGGATGAGCAGCGTGCCGGTACGCACCGTCTTCGAGGCATCCAGGCTGAATCGGGCCGCCGCCGGCAGGAAGGGCATCAGGAAGAGCACCAATAACTCGAGGTAGTAGTAGCTCATCCAGTAGGTTCGCGTGGACTCGACCACATACAAGTAGCCCCAGGCCAAGAAGGTCAGCAGGGCCGAAGCCCGGTACCGGAAACCCAATCCCACGCCGATCGCCCCAAGGCCCAGCAGCACTCCGACCCCTTGGATCCAGGGCGACGGCAGAAGCGGCAGCCAACCGAACCCGGCATACGGAAGGTGGAACGTCACTTCGCGCCCCGCGTAGTAGACCTCGAGGTGGGATCTAC
>Ga0247843_1006164_pt1 | contig 15914 bp, 13 predicted proteins | sample LaCruzMarch2017__FD_192420 | JGI IMG/M metagenome (GOLD analysis project Ga0247843, IMG submission 192420) | Freshwater microbial communities from meromictic Lake La Cruz, Castile-La Mancha, Spain - LaCruzMarch2017_8m | ecosystem: Environmental > Aquatic > Freshwater > Lake | place: Spain... | reverse complement strand
TTCACCTCGTCGAAGTCCGCGGGCAGCCGCGCTCGTGGCGACTGGGGTGGCGTCGTCATCAACGGTCGCGCCCCGGTGAACGGCTGCGATACCGCGCCCTGCGAGCCCGAAGGCGAGGGCGGCACCGGCAAGTACGGCGGCAGCAATGCGGCCGACTCGAGCGGCACCCTGCGCTATGTCCGCGTCGAGTTCGCGGGTTTCCCCATCACCGAGGACAACGAGCTCAACGGCATCGCCTTCCAGGGCGTCGGCAGCGGAACGACCATCGACCACGTCCAGGTCCACATGGCGGCCGACGACGGCGTCGAGTTCTTCGGCGGGACCGCCAGCTTCAAGTACGTGCTGACGACTGGGATCTCCGACGACAACCTCGACTGGACCGACGGCTGGAAGGGCAAGGGCCAGTTCTTCGTCGCTCAGCAGTACGAGGACACGGGCGACAACGGCATCGAGGCGGACAACAACGGCGACAACAACGACGCCTTGCCGCGGTCGAGCCCGGAGCTGTCGAACCTGACGATCATCGGCGTTCCGACCGCCACCAGCTCGGACGACGGCGTCCTTCTTCGTGAGGGCACGAGCGCCAAGATCCACAACAGCATCGTCGCGGGCTGGGAGCGTTCCTGCTTCAACATCGACAACGCAGCGACCTTTGCGAACGCCGCAGACGCAAGCGCCAACCCGACCGGCATCACCGTCAGCAACTCGATCTTCTCATGCGCCACCAACTTCCGAGAGGATGACGAGAAGGACGACGCCGATATGACCATCATCGACCCCTGGTCGGTCGAGACCTTCATCACCGAAAAGAACACCGGCAACCGCACGGCCGACCCGATGCTGTCGGACGCATTCGACACGGCGAGCCCCGACTTCACGCCCAAGACGGGCTCGCCCGCCCTCACCGGTGCCGTGAAGCCGAGCGACGCGTTCTTCGACGACGTCGACTTCATCGGCGGCGTTGACCCGGACGACGACTGGACGCAGGGCTGGACCACGTCCGCCCGTAACTGAGTGTGTGTTGGCGAGCTCCCACCGTGATCAAATCGACCGGTGGGACTCGCCTTCGTTCGTCAATGTCCAGCGACGTCAGCAGTCGTGAACCCGAAGGTTCGACGAGGCACCCATGTCGAGGTCTATCATCGTTGTTGCTCTGGTTGTGCTCTGGTCTCAGGCGGCACGGGCAGAGCCGGCGGAGAACCTGGCGCGTGAGCTCTCGCGGCTACGCGCCGAGACCGAGACGCTGTCTGAACGAATCGGACGCGAGCTCGACGATCGCCGCATCAGACTCAGAGGCCTCGCTGAGCAGCAGAGTGTCGCCGAAGGTGAGCGCCGGCGTGAAGCGCAGCGGCGCGACGAGCTCGTGGCACGCGTCGCGAGCCAGAAGAAGAACCTCGCGGAGCTGAGCCAGCGCGAGAGCGCACTCGAGCCGGCGGTTCGCGACGCCATCGTCGTTCTCGAGGGGGCGATCGCTGCGTCTCTACCCTATCGCCTGGCCGATCGCCTCGCTACGGTGGAGACGCTCGGACAGAGCCTGACCAACAAGACGGCTATCCCATCACAGGTCTTCGGGCGCCTGTGGGAGCTCGCCGAGGACGAGCTCCGACTCGGCCGCGAGGTCGCGCTCGACCGCCAGGTCGTGGGCCTCACCGATGGCGAGCGCCTGGTCGACGTGTTGCGCGTCGGCATGGTCCTCCTCTACTTCAAGACACCCGATGGGCGACTGGGCCAAGCCGTCCAGCGCGACGGCAAGTGGATCTTCGACGTGTTCCCGAATGAAGCAGAACGTGAGCGCCTGACCGAGGTCTTTGGGAGCTTCGAGCGGCGGGTCACCTCGGGCTTCTTCTCGCTGCCGCTCCTGCCTGGAGGCCTCCGATGAGAGTCGCGACGAACCTGTGGGCATTCGCGACGTTGGTCATCGCCGCTTCGAGCGCACGGGCCGAAGTGCCCGACCTGCTCGAGGCCTACAAACGTGAGTATGCCTTCCTCGAGGCGGAGCGCGCCGAGCTCGACAAACGGCTCGGTCGCACGCGGGGCGAGTCGAGCGCGGAGATCGCTCGCGCCGAGGCGGCCGTGACCGAGCTCGATCGGCAGACCGCGGCCCTCCGGGTCGAGGCCAACCTGCTGGAAGAGGAGCTGGCGCGGCTCGAGCGTGAATCGGGCGTGGCGGCTACGAAGGTGGACGGGCTTCCCGAGCTCATCGAGCGGGCACAGGCCAGCCTCGGGCTCGAGGCGGCTGGAACTGAAACGACCTCGGAAGCGATCGCCGGCCTGATGGAGAACGTGCGCTCGCGGCTCGAACGCCAGCGTAAGCTCGAGTCGGGGCCGGGCAGCTTCTTTCTGCCCGATGGCTCGAAAATCGAGGGAACGCTCGTGAGGCTCGGCGAGGTCGCGGCGTGGGGTGTCTCGCCGCGCGGTTCGGGAGCGCTCGCGCCGGCTGGAGGTGGACAGCTGTCACTTTGGAACAGGCCGGCAGACGGGACGGCCAAGGCGCTCGTGGCTGGTTCGGGGACGCCGGCGCTGCTCGACCTGTTGCTGTGGGAGAAGGCTGACAAGCGGATGGAGCCGCGAAAGGAGCTGACCTTCGAACAATACACGACTTCGGGAGGTGAGATCGCCTGGGTGATCGTAGGTGTCGGAGGCTTGGCATTGCTGGCCCTTCTGGCGCGCGCCCTGATGCTAGCCCTTGCCGGTCGCCAAGGGCGAATCCGCGCTGAGATTCAGCTTCTGGTCAGGCCCGAGTCCGGCGGCCCGGTGGAACCAACCCTCCTCGAAGAGCGCATCAACGCCGTTCTGCTCCGCGAAGCGCCGCGCCTCGACCGGCTGCAGACCTTCATCACGGTGCTCGCTGCGATTGCGCCTCTGCTAGGGCTGCTCGGCACCGTGACCGGCATGATCGCGACCTTCGACGTCATCACTGAGCATGGCAACAGCGACCCGAAGCTGCTCTCGGGCGGCATCTCGGAAGCCCTCATCACCACGGAGTACGGGCTCATGGTCGCCATCCCGGCTCTCCTCCTCGGGACACTGCTCTCTGCTCGCGCCAACATCTTGAAGACCCGACTCGAACGAATCGCAGTGGATGCCCTGGTCGCCGGCCTCGGACCGGAAAGCTCGAAGATCAAGATAACGCCGTTGAGCCAGCCTGGGTCGAAGACGTCGCTGGCCTTCGTGCCCGCCACCTCGAACACGAAGGTCCCTAGCGAGCCACCGGCCCCGCAAGGTCCGCCCGCCCCAGGAGTCGAAACCCAATGGATTCCTTCATCGAACGAGTCCTGAGCTACATCGATAGCGGCGGCCTCGTCATGGTGCCGCTCGTCCTTTCGGCGCTCATCGTCTGGTATGCGTTGGGCTATCGCCTCCTGTTGCTCAGCCCGCGGCTCGTCCATTCCGCCCAGGCGCTCGCAGACTCTTCACTCGCGGTGCGCCGCGAGGTGCTCGAGCGAGTGGTGGGTGAGAAGCGTCAGGAGGCGCGCCGTTGGGTGGTCGACCTCGGGCTCGCGCCCCTGGAGGACAGGCTCGGTCGTTTTCGTGTGGCACTCAGAGCCTTCGTGGTCGCGGCCCCGCTGCTCGGCCTCCTCGGCACGGTCACCGGCATGATGGAGACCTTCGGTTCGCTCGGCGAGGGGGCCCTCTATGTGCAGGGCGGAGGCATCGCGGCTGGCGTCTCCGAGGCGCTGCTCACGACCCAGATGGGGCTCGCCGTGGCGCTTCCTGGGCTCTTTCTGGGCCACCTTCTCGACCGCCGCGAGCGCCGCCTGCGCGACACACTCGAGGCGATGAAAGTCCGTGTCAGTCAGGAGTCCCCATGAAGTCCCGAATCCACAAGACCGAACCAGACGCCGCGCTCGATATCTCGCCGCTCATCGACATGGTCTTCATCCTGCTCATCTTCTTCATGGTGAGCTCGTCCTTCATCAAGGACATGCAGCTCGAACTGGAACGGCCCAGCTCTCAGACCAGCTCGCTCGCGTCCTCGCGCGTCGTGCGGGTGTATGTCGACAAGCGCGGTGAGATCTACATCGCCGAGGCACCGGTCAAGGTCTGGATGCTGCAGAGCCGCGTGCGGGACGTGCTGACCGAGTCGGGCCAGAAACACGTGCTTGTCGTGGTCGATGGGGACGTCTCGAGCCAGCGGCTCGTCGAGGTCGTCGACCAGTGTCGCCTGGGCGGGGCCGAGCACGTCGGGGTCGCGACCGTGGCGGAGGCCGGATGACGCTGCTCAGGCACCTCTTTGCGCTGATCGCCGCCGTGCTCGGGACAGGCGGTGTTCTCGCCATCGTGCTTGCGATGAACAGCCCCGTGCCGCCGCGAGTCAAGAGCACCGAGTCGAACCCCGTCGCCATGGAGGTCACACGTAAAGCGCCCAAGAGGGCACCCGTGCCCAAGGCGTCACCTCAGCCGGTCCAGGCCAGGACCCAGAAGACGAGCCCGCCGCCGGCGACTGTCGGTGGGGCCGCGCTGGCGGGCGTCGACCTGTCGCTCGGTGGCCTCGACCTCGGGGTCGGCCCGACGCGGGTCGCCGACCTCGCCGTCCAGACGGATACGAAGAAGCTCGTCATGACGGAGTCCTCGGTCGACACCCCACCACGCCCGCTCTCGAGGACGTCACCGCGATATCCGCCCCGGGCACGCGCAGACAGCGTCGAGGGGCATGTCGTCCTGTCGCTGCTCGTCGACGTCTCGGGCAACGTCGAGAAAGCGAAGGTCGTCGAGTCACAGCCGCCCGGCGTCTTCGACGAGGCCGCGCTCGAGGCGGTGCGCCAGTGGCGATTCGAGCCGGCGACTTACGAAGGGGCTCCGGTGAAGGCGTGGGCGCGCCAACGTATGCCCTTCGTGCTGCTATGAAGGGCTCGTTCATCGGCGCTGGATTCGCGGCCTTCGTCGTGTGCATCGGGTTGCGCCTCGTGGTCTTCGAGGGGCGCGCGGCCGACCGGACGCAAGACAAGCGCGCGGCCGAAGACGACGACGATGTCGATCGGCTCGGGCTGGCGTCACTGCTCGTCAGCGACGGGCACCTCGACCGCGCCATGGCCGAGCTCGACGCTATCGACCTGGGTCTGCCCGGGCTCGACCTGCGGCGGCTCTGGACCCTGCGCGCTATCATCTATATCCAGCGCAGCGAGGCCGGGGCAGGCCAGTGGGCGGACGCGGCCGACGCGATCGAACGCGCGCGCAATAGCTCGACAGTCGAGATAATGGTGAGTCGACCGAGCCTGGAAGCCCTGCTCGCCCGCTGTCGCGCAGAGCTCGGTTTGTGGCCCGAGGTCATCGCCGCGCTCCAGTGGGTGGCCGCCGAAGAGAAGGCGGCGAGCCCAGAGCTGCTGCTGCTCGATGCCCGGGCCTCTATGGAGGTCGGCGACCGGCAACGGGCTTTCACCCTCTTGTCGAGCCTCGTCGCCGAGCGACCGGAGCTGGCCCAGGCGAGTCGCCTCTTCGTCTACCTGCTCGTCGAGCTCGAGCTCTACAAGAGCGCGGCCGAGGTCGGGGAGCGCTGGGTCGCGGCAGGCTCGGCGACACTCGACGACCAGCTCACGCTCGCCGAGAGCTTGCGTCGGGGCAGGGCATTTCCCGAGGCGCTGGCCCAGCTCGAGCGACTCACGCTTTCGTATCCCCGGGACGGGCGAGTGCTGCGCACCTTCGCCAAGACGCTGGCCGACGCGAATCGACCCTTGGCCGGAGCCGAGCTGCTGGCCCGAGCAGCGCTCGTCGACCCCACCTTTGCGCTTGATGCGGCCGAGCTCTATCGGCGTGCAGGACGTGCGGAGCGCGCCCTTTGGCTCAACGCCATGGTGCTCGACCAGCCGTCCAAGGTGAGGCAGCGGCTTGGGATTCTGCTCGACCTCGAGCGTTTCGAGGAGGTGGTCGCCATGGGCGAGCGGGTCCTGCGTCTCGATGTGGCCACCGACGATCTGGTCTATGCGCTCGCCTTTGCCGCGTTCAGGACCGGCCGCTTCGATGAGGCCGCGCGTTGGCTCGACCGGATCCGAAGCGCGGACCTCTTCGAACGTGCGTCCGCCCTGCGGGCCTCGATGGCGCTCTGTCGTTCGGGCCAGGCGAGGTGTGAATGAGCGCGCTCTGGTCTGTAATCGCCGCCCTCATCCTCGTGGCGGGCCCCGAGGTCAAGCGCGATGGGCTCCTATATATAGTGGTCTTCGACCGTTCCGGTGAGGTCGTCGCCGACGCCGAGGTCGTCGTCAGCGGCGCCGCGGCGAGCCTGACGCTGAAGACCGACCGACGCGGTGTGGTGCGGGTCCTCGTGCCCGAAGGCGACGTCCACATACGCCTCAGGCGGGGCGACACCTCGCTCGAAGGCGGGCCTGTCGGCGTCGTGGCCGGCCACGTCACGGAGGTCGTGGCCACCGCGTCCGACTCGCTCTCGCTCATCGCGGAGGTGCCCAAGCCGGTGGTCCTCACGGCCGAGCTCGATGGGCCGAAGGGTCGCCTGACGGGGCGCGTCGAGGATACAAAAGGTCAAACGATTCGAGGTGCTAGGGTCTTCGTTCGCGGCCTCGCGGGCGAGGTGGCGACCGACAACGCCGGGCGCTTCTCGGTCGAGGTCGTCGCCGGGCGGGTCGACTTCACCGTCGTCCACCCGAGCTTCTCGGCGAAGACCACGCGCGACATCGAGGTCAACGCGGGCACGTCGACCGAGGTGAGCGTGACCCTCGAACCCGCCGCGGCCGAGCTCGACAGCTTCGTCGTCTCGGCACCCCGGATCGTCGGCTCGACGCTGGACACGCTCGTCGAGCGACGCGCGACGACGGCCGTCGGTGAGGTGCTCGGCGCGGAGCAGATCTCCAAGAGCGGCGACACCACCGCGGCCGCCGCGCTGCGTCGTGTGACGGGTGTCACGGTCATCGACGGTCGCTTCGTCTACGTGCGTGGGCTCGGCGAGCGCTACGCATCGGCGCTGCTGGACGGGGCGCAGCTCCCGAGTCCCGAGCCCGAGCGCCGCGTCGTGCCGCTCGACATGTTCCCGAGCGCGCTGCTCGAAGGCATCGCCATCCAGAAGGGGTGGACCGCCGACATGCCGGGCGAGTTCGGCGGCGGCGTAGTGCAAATCCGAACCCGCGACTTCCCCGCCGAGCCGACGATCCGCGCGCAGGTCTCGACCGGCGTCAGGCTCGGGACAACCTTCGAGAAGGGCCTCATGGGGGAGGGTGGGCCGACCGACTTCCTCGGCTTCGATGGTGGCCATCGCGAGTTGCCGGACGATGTCGCGGCGGCCTCGTCGAAGGCGCCGCTGTTGGAGCGCGACATGTTCTCCGAGCGTGGCTACACTGAAGACGAGCTCGTCGCCTTCGGCGAGTCGATGACGACCGACTGGACCCCGAGCCGCGAGCTCGTGCCTCCAGATCTCGGCCTACAATTCTCGGTAGGCACCAGCGCCGACCTCGGTGGCGACGACCGCGTCGGCCTCTTCGCGGCGTTGGGCTACGGCTCATCCTGGTCGCTCAACGAAGAGCTCGCGCGCTACTTCACGGTCGGTGGTGCTGGCGCATTGGAGCTCGCACACACCTATCGCTTCGACGAGCTCGACCACAAAGTGAACCTGTCGGGCATGCTCGTCACGGGCCTCGAATTGAAGCGCCATGACCTCCGCCTGACCTCGCTCGTCAATCGCATCTCGAGCGACAACGCACGGATTTATCAGGGCAATAATCGTGACGTCGGGACTCGGATCAGGGTCACACGCCTGCAATGGGTCGAGCAGATGCTCGTCGCCAACCAGCTCCGCGGTGTCCATCGGTTGCTGGGCGACCCGGAGTCACCGGACCTCCTCCTCGAGTGGCATTATGCCCTGTCACTTGCGACACGTGTCGAGCCCGATCGGCGTCAGACACGTTACGACCTCGAGGACAGCGACGGAGTCTGGCGCCTGTCGGACCGACCCGAGGGCAACCGTCGGGTCTTCTCGGACCTCGATGACCTCGCACACGACCTCGGTCTTTCGGGACGAATCAGCCTCGTCGATACACAGGACCTCGACCTGCACCTCAAGGTCGGCGCGGCCCTGCTGACCAAGTCGCGGCGCGTCGACACGCGGCGGTATCGTTTCCAACATCAAGGCGCGCTCTCGCGCGATGTCACCGTGTTGAGCCTGCCAGGCGAGCAGATCTTCAGCCCCGAGTACATCGGCGGCGACGGCTTCATGCTGACCGAGACCACGCTGGAGACCGACAACTACACGGCCGACCAGCTCATCTGGGCCGTCTTCTCGATGGCCGAGCTGGAAATCGCCGAGCGCCTCTCCGTCGTGGTGGGTGTCAGACTCGAGAGCTCGTCGCAGGAAGTCGGGACGTTTGTGCCGTTCTCGCCGATGGCCGAGTCGATCGGCGCGGAACTCTCGACGCTCGACGTCCTGCCTTCGCTCGTCGTGTCGTGGGAGCCCGTCGATGGCCACTTCGTGCGTGGGGGACTCGCCCGGACGGTCTCGCGGCCGGACTTTCGCGAGCTGTCGCCAGCGACCTACAACGACGTGACCGGCGGTCGACAATACTTTGGCAATCCCGAGCTGAAGCGCGCGCTGCTGACCCACGCGGACCTGCGGTGGGAGTGGTATCCGAGTGTGCGTGACCTGCTTTCGATCGGGCTCTTCTACAAACACTTCGAGAACCCGATAGAGGTCGTCGTGGTGCCCTCGGCCCAGCTCTCGGTGACGTTCGCCAATGCCAAGACCGCCGACAACCTCGGGCTCGAGCTCGAGCTTCGAAAGAGCCTCGACTTCATCGGGCCTGCCTTTCGAGATCTGTTCGTCGCTGGCAATCTCGCGCTCATCGACTCGAGCATTCGCCTCGACCCGAGCGGGACGATCCAGACGACCAAGGAGCGCGCCCTACAAGGTCAGTCGCCGTGGGTCGTGAACCTGCAGGTCGGCTGGGAAGACGTCGACCTCGGGACCAACCTCGTCCTGCTCTGGAACGTCTTTGGTCCACGCATCGTCGAGGTCGGGGCGCTCGGCGCGCCGGACACCTACGAACAGCCGCTGCACCAGCTCGACCTCGTCTGGCAGCAGAAGCTCGGGTCCTGGGACCTCGGTCTCAAGGCTCAAAACCTGCTCGACCCCGACGCGAGAGTGACCCAGGGAAAGGAGACGCTCACGGCCAGCAGGCGCGGTCGGAACTTCTCGTTGTCGCTGGGCAAATCGTTCTGACGAGAGCCTCGGATCGGGCAGCGGGTGGGCCCCCCTCCGTTGGAGGAGGGGAAGCCTGGTGCCGATTTCAGTCCATACACACACAGACGTCGTCGTCCCCGCCCTGGTCGGAGCTGCACTCCCACTGGCCGCCGGAGACGTCGCAGGCCTCGAAGAGGAGGTCGCATTCGGCGCTGTTCTCGCCGTCGCACGAGCACCACGAGCCGACGCCCATGATCTCGTCGCACACGAGCTGCGCGGGGCCGGGGTCCTTTGCCGTGAGGCCGCCTGGCCTCGTCGGGGGCAACGGCTCGCGCGTCTTGAGCGTCAACGCCGCCTCCTCGGTCCCGAGCTCGGCGAGCTGTCCATCACACGCGCCAACAAGCAGAGAGGTGCCCAGGGCGAGAAGTAGTGCCATCTTTTTCATCGTCATTCTCCGGGGCCAGTGAGCGGCCGACCTGCTCTATCGCAAGTCTGATGCCAAGCTCACGCAGATCCCGAGAAGCACATTCCAGGCGGTCGTGACACCTCGGGCCGTTGCCCATCGACGATCATGTCACGCAGGCCCTCGCGCAGCGTCACGTGACACGCACGGGCTCGTGCCGTCGGGTCTTCGGCCGGCAGCCGGTTCGTCCGGCCGACGAGTCGAGCTGGCCCACGCTCAAAGGTCTTCGATGGTCGTCAACAGCTCGTCGCCTTTTCGAAGCAACGCCTGTTGCGTCGAGGCGTCCATCTTCTCCCACGTGCGGTAGGTCATCGCCATTCGCACCATCGTCCCGGCGCGGGCCTCGTCACTCTCGAGACGCTCCCGGTTGCGCGCGTGAAAGTGCCAATAGAGCGCGTTGAACGGGCAGGCCCTGGGGCCCGTGCGGTCCTTCACGTCGTAGTGACAGGTGCCGCAGTGGTGGCTCATCTTGTTGATGTAGGCCCCGCTGCTCACATAGGGCTTGGTGCCCACGATGCCGCCGTCCGCGAACTGGCTCATGCCGCGGGTGTTGGTGATCTCGACCCACTCGATGGCGTCGATGTAGATCCCCAGATACCAGCGGTCGACCTCGTCCGGGTGCACGCCGGCCAGCAGGGCGAAGTTGCCGGTGACCATCAGGCGCTGGATGTGGTGCGCATAGGCATTCTTGAGACTGCCGGTGATGGCCTCACGCATACACGCCATACGTGTCTCGCCAGTCCAGTACCAGGAGGGCAGGGGGCGGTCATGGCCAAAGAAGTTCGCCGACGCGAAGCCCGGCATCTGCGCCCAATAGACGCCGCGCATGTACTCGCGCCAGCCGATGATCTGGCGGATGAAGCCCTCCGCCTGGCTCAAGGTGATGCGCTTCGGGTCGGCCCGCCACTCGGCCTCCACCGCCTGGCACACCTCCAGCGGCGTGACGAGCTTGACGTTCATGCTGAAGCTGAGCCGAGCGTGATAGAGCGCCCATTGGTCGGGCACCATCGCATCTTGATAGGTGCCAAACAGCGGCAGCAGGTGCCTGCAGAAATAGGACAAGAGTCGCAGGCTCTCGGCGCGGTCCAGAGGCCACGCGAAGTGTGCGCTGTCGACGGTGCCGATGGTCTTGACGCCGGCACTCTCGATGAGTGTCTGGAGCTCGCTCAGGTCGTGATCGAAGAGCAGCGGGGCAGGCGCCACGTGTCCCTTGGGCGGCCGGGCGCGGTTGTCCTTGTCGAAGTTCCACTGCCCGCCCTCGGGCTCGGGACCATCCATCAGGAGGCCCGTTCGCTCTCGCATGACCCGATAGAAGCGCTCCATCAGGTACTGCTTCTTGCCGTCGAAGAGCCGGCCGAGCTCGTCGCGCGCGGTGATGAAGTGCTCGGTGTCGGCCACCTCGACCACACACCCGACTCTCGAAGCGAACGCGTTGAGCTGCTCGTCGAGGCGCACCTCATCGGGGAGCTGATAACCAAGCGTCGTGGCCTTGGTGCTCTTCAGGATCCGGCGCAGGTTGCCGGCAATGTCCTGGGTGTTCCGACGGTCGTCGAGCGCGACATACAGGACCCGGTGCCCCTGCTTGCGCAGCGTCTCGGCAAAACGTCGCATGGCACCAAAGAACGCCAGCACCTTCTGAACGTGGTGCCACGCGTAGTCGGTCTCCTGACGCATCTCCATCAAGACATAGAGGACGCCCGGGTCGACGCGCTGAAACCAGCGATGGGCTTCGTTGAGCTGGTCGCCCAGAATCAGCCGGACGTGTCGTGCTGCTTGCGGTTCCGTTGGCATCGCTCACTACAATAGATGACGGTGGGCCAGGTGTTGCGCCAGCGCTTCCGCCATTGGAAGGGGCGCAGACAAACCGGACAGGTCTTGGTGGGCAGGTGTTCCCTCGACACGACCAGGTGTTCTCCTCGATACGTCTGCGCGGAGCCCGCGGCGTCGCTTCAGCCAAGGTCGTCGCTCCGGCCTCGGCACCATGGGCACGGTCGGCAGGGGCGCAAAGGCGAATGGTGGGTGTTCGTCGCGGCGGGACGCCGTCCGGTTGCGAATTGTGGACAGGCCGGGAAAGACAGGGCTTGTCCAACCCTCGAGGTCGCGGCATGTTCCGCCGCCCGGCGCCGGTTGTGTGTAGCGCCGAGGCGAAGGCGAGGACACGATGGGCGAGGGTGAGACAAAGCTGAGCGGGCCGAAGCGGTCGTTGTCGGGCATCAAGTCGACCGGCCACCCACACCTGGGCAATTACCTCGGCATGATCCGGCCGGCGATCCAGCTGCAGGACACACACGAGGCGTACTACTTCGTCGCCGACCTGCATGCCCTCACGAGTGAACGTGACCCGGTCGCGATGCGCCAGCAGACCTATGAGATCACCGCGACCTTCATCGCGTGTGGGCTCGACCCGAACCGTGCGGCCTTCTTCCGGCAGTCCGACGTGCCCGAGGTGACGGAGCTCGCGTGGTACCTGTCGTGTGTCGTGACGATGGGTGAGCTCGAGCGTGGCCACGCCTACAAAGCCAAGAAGGACGAGGGCGAGGCCGGCCGCGCGCTGCATGGTCTGTTCGCCTATCCCGTGCTGATGGCGGCCGACATCCTGATCTACGACTCGCATGTGGTGCCCGTCGGCAAGGACCAGATCCAACACATCGAGATGACCCGCGACATGGCGCTGCGCTTCAACTACCACTTCGGTGAGACCTTCCGGGTGCCAGAGGGCCTCGTGCGCGAAGACGTCATGACCATCCCGGGCATCGATGGCAAGAAGATGAGCAAGTCGTATGACAACGGCATCGAGGTCTTCCTGCCGGCCAAGAAGCTGAAGCAGCGGGTCATGCAGATCGTGACCGACTCGACCCCGCTCGAGGCGCCCAAAGACCCCGACACCTGCAACGTCGTCGCGCTCTACAAGCACTTCGCCACGCCAAGTGAACTGGCCGATATGAAAGAGAAATACCGCGCTGGCAACTACGGCTATGGGCACGCCAAGGTGGCGCTCTACGAGGCCATCGAGCGGCACCTCGGCGACAAACGCGCGACGTATGACCGGCTCATGGCCAACCCCGCCGAGCTCGACGAGATCCTGCGCCTCGGGGCCGCCAAGGCGCGCGCCGTCGCCCAGGAGGTCGTCGGTCGTGTGCGCGAGAAGGTCGGGTTCGCCAAGCGCCCGGTGGGCCTCTGAGCCACTTCTTCGAGTGACCCGGCGGTGGCATCGCCCATCGGCGCGTCGCACCTGAAGGTGGTGGCCTGAGCCTCCGTGCTCGTGCCTTGCTCACCGCGGCGGCGACGTTCTAAGCTGATTGAATGGTCGGCAAACCGGTTGGCAAACGCGCTACCTACCAGGACGTCCTCGACGCCCCCGAGCGCTTCATCGCCGAGGTCTTGAACGGAGAGCTTTTTCTCCAACCCTGGCCCACGATCCCTCACCAGGGGGCAGTGTCCGAATTGACTGCCGACCTCGGTGGAACCGTCGGTCGCCTCGGCCCGCCCGACGGCTGGATCATCCTGCGCGCCGTCGAGGTTCATCTCGGCGAGGGCGAAGACGTCGACATCGTCGTGCCCGACCTGGCGGGTTGGCGTCGGACTCGGCTACCGAAGGTCCCGGCGACCGCGTTCATGTCGCTCCCGCCCGACTGGGTCTGCGAAGTCCTCTCGCCGTCGACCGAGCTGCGCGACCGCACGACCAAGTTGTCGATCTACGCGCGTGAAGGTGTCGGCCACCTCTGGTTCGTCTCGGTGCGCACGCGTCACGTCGAGGTCTATCGTTTGAACGACGGCCTCTGGACGTTGCTCGCGACCGCACAGGGCGATGCCAAGGTTCGCCTGGCGCCCTTCGAAGAGGTCGAGATCGACCTCTCTTATCTATGGACCGAAGGGCTCGGCGACGAGCCCAACCCCACCACTTAGCGGGGCGCGAAGAGCGCCGATCCGAAACAGGTCAGCGCACCTGGATGACGAGCTTGCCGCGGGCACGGCCCGAGTCGCTGTGGCGGTGGGCGTCGGCGATCTGCGCCAATGGATAGACGGTGTCGATGACGGGTCGGATGGCGCCCTGCTCACAGAGGTCGGCCAACAGGTCGAGCTGCTTGCCGTCGGACCGCCGCGTGATGAAGCGGCTGGGCACACCCTGGAGCCGTGAGCCGACGATGTTGCATGCCATCGCGATACCCGTCCCGAGCAGGCCAAAGACCGGGCCTGCCTTCTTCACACGTTCGGGCAGGCCGGTCGTGATGCCGACAATTCGACCGCCTTTGCGCAGGACCTTGCGCGCTTTGCGGGCTTCACGAAGGCTCAGCGCGTCGAGGACGACGTCGATGTCGTGAGTCACCTCGTCCCAGGCGACGGCCCGATAGTCGATGACCTCATCGGCCCCGAGCGCTCTGACGAAGTCGGCGTTCTTGGCACTACACGTCGTGATGACGTGGGCCCCGAGGTGCTTGCCGATCTGAATCGCCAGCGTCCCGACACCGCCGGCGCCTGCCTGGACCAACAAGCGCTCGCCCGCTTGGAGCTTGCTCTTGTCGACCAGGGCCTGCCAGGCCGTGAGGAAGGCGAGCGGCAGGCTGGCGGCCTCGTTGTGGGTCAGGTTCTTCGGTTTGCGCCCGAGCTCGTCCTCTTCGACGACGGTGGACTCGGCGTAGGTGCCGGGTGTCTTCGGGTTGGGTGAGGCGATGACCTCGTCGCCGGGCGACCAGCGGGTGACACCTTCGCCAACGGCGACCACCACGCCGGACAGGTCCATGCCGAGCGTGCGTGGCAGGTCGTAGCGCAGGGCGGCTCGCAGCGAGCCCCCGCGGATCTTGCAGTCGATGGGGTTCACGCTCGAGGCGTGGACGGCGACCAGCACCTGGCCCTTGCCGGGAGTCGGCTCGGGGACGTCGTCGATCGAGAAGACCTCGGGTCCGCCATAGGCGGTGATTCGAGCAGCGCGCATGGCGGGGACCTCGGTTCAGTTGAAGCGTGGGCGTGGATGTTCTGGTCGGCGCGGCGGGGATGGGCCGAGCAGGTCAAGGAGCGGCGAGCTCAATGGCGACCGGGGCGTGGTCGCTCGGCGTGAGGTCGTCCTTCTTCTTGCGCCAGTCGCGCAAGACCTCGGCCTTCGTGACGCGCGCAGCGACGACGGCGGTGCCGAGCAGGTGGTCGATGCGCATGCCGTGGTTGAAGCGGAAGTCGCCACCCCGATAGTCCCAGAAGCTGAAGGTCCGGGGCGGGACGTGCGGCTGGACCAGGTCTTGGAGGCCGAACTCGACGAGTCGCTTCCAGCGTTGATGTTCGAGCGGATGGTAGGTCGGGATTCCCTCGAACTTCGAGACATCCCAGACGTCGTCGGGCCCCGGGGCGACGTTGAGGTCACCCATCACGATGAGCGGCTCGTCGGGGCGATGGTCGGTGTTCAGGCGATGGATGAGGGCGTCGTAGAAGCCGAGCTTGTAGGGGAACTTCTCGGAGTCCACCGACTGCCCCTGTGGGCAGTACAGGTTGATGATGCGCAGGCCGGCGGTGGTCGCGGCGATGAAGCGCGACTCGCCGTTGTCGCTCGCGAGGTTGGTCTGGACGTCGGCGAGCGGCGTCTTGCTCGCGATGAGGACACCGTTCCAGCTCCGCTGGCCGAGGATGGCGACGTGGTAGCCGCGGGACTCGAAGAGGTCGCGTGGGACCTTTTCGGTCTCGAGCTTTAGCTCCTGCATGGCGAGGACGTCGGGCTGCTCCTGGTCGAGGAACAGGGCGGTCAGGTCTTTGCGGGCATTGATGGAGTTGATGTTCCAGGTGACGATTCGCATGAGCGGTCTATAGCAGGCAACGGTCGGCGCTGCGACGCCCGGTTGGGTGTGTGCTCACAAGATGATTGTTTTCAATCGCTTGTGTGGTCGGTGCGGCGTTTGACAGCGCTCGGGGAATGGCTAATATGTCGCCTCGTGAACGCGAATCCAGCCGGCTCGACCGGCAGGCTCGCCGGGTGAAGTCGGAGACGGCCCACCCGCGCAGCGATGCAGGCCCCCCATTACACCTGTAGCGCCTGCTTTCGCGGAGCGATGACTTCCGAACACTGGGGTTCGGGATGAACGCTCGAAAATCAAACGATTCTTCAGGAGGTCGGTCATGAATCGAGTCATGGGTCTGTGCAGTGTGGTGTTGGTCATGGGGCTCGGCGGATGTGGGTCCGGCGGCGTCGCCAGGATGCTGGAGTCCGAGGGCATCGCGACCCCGGCGGGCACGGAGGAGGCGGTCAACGCCCCGCCGCGCAGCACGAAGGGCTTCCCGATGGACGACGATGAGCCGACGGAGGTGCCGAACATCGATGGGCCCTGGACCTCGAACTGGGGTGACCCACTG
>Ga0247843_1006163_pt1 | contig 15916 bp, 13 predicted proteins | sample LaCruzMarch2017__FD_192420 | JGI IMG/M metagenome (GOLD analysis project Ga0247843, IMG submission 192420) | Freshwater microbial communities from meromictic Lake La Cruz, Castile-La Mancha, Spain - LaCruzMarch2017_8m | ecosystem: Environmental > Aquatic > Freshwater > Lake | place: Spain... | reverse complement strand
GTTCTTCATGGCTTTGTAATGCCCACCAGATGCAGCAATCATCCAATGTTTCAAAGCTCGTCCCATATTTCCGGACTGTGCATCCATTGTTCCTAAGTTGCATCTTGCATCTTCATCCCCTGCCATAGCCGCGGCCTCGTAGTGGAATTTGGACTTCTTAGAATCCCCCCCTTCATGATAAATGTTACCCAAGTGAAAATGAGCCTGGCTGGAACCAAGTTCTGCTGCCCGAGTCCAAAGTTCAATTGCCCTCTCCCGATCTTGCAACAAACCTAATCTTCCATGGTGATAATACGCACCTAGAACCATCATCGAAGCGGCATCATTTGCCTCAACCCGCTTCATTATTTCTTCAACTCTTTCTCCATCTGTTTTGTCAATCTCTGATTTACAAAATGGACATGTCTCCTCGTTTCCAGATTCAACGAAAGAGTGCAAGCATCCTCCACAAATATACTTCCCGCAGCATGAATAATAGTGTTCCATATCCTCCCTTGCCAACTCCTCATTTGCCTGCGCGAAATCGAAAATTGGTACAGATGATATAGTCGCGGGTGGAAGCGTCATACAAGATAACAATCTCGCTGGCATAGGCAAGAAGCAAATTGGACAGTCCTCCTTGGCCGGCGGGTCCTTGAACAGAGCCTCATCATGTAGCTCGGCAGCACGTAGTTTGCACTCTTTTTTATGCTTCGGCCAATGGTTCTTCTGGCAATTGACATTGCAATACTTGACGAGCCAACACGACTTGCATGCCTTGAGACTGATTACACCTCCCCCCTCACCGCCGCACTCGGCGCAGCAGCTTGTCGTCATAATATTATAATTATTGCGTTAAACGTCAACAAGAAGGCCCGCAAAAAGCCTACGTTCACTCTCACCCTCAGACTCAGACCTTTCAGTTCACCTCGAGTTCGGGTCTCAACTTCCACACTCCGCACCTTCACGCCTCGAGTTCATCGTCGTACTACTTCATTCACTACTTGGACCGTCATCATCGTCATCGTTCGTCATACCACCAAATAATCCTGGGAGGTGTTCGTCATCGTCGTCGTCATTTTTGTTTCACGGTGTACACACTGTCGAATTCCTCCCCAAGGCTAGGAGGAGTAAGAATACAAGCAAGAGTGTAAAAATGGGCGAATTTAGCGACTACGACGATGACGATGATGGCGACTTTGCCAATTTTGACATGGATGCCGCCATCGCCAGCAGGCGAAGAATTGATAGCAATGCGCCAGAAGCAGTCACCGCCCTCGCCACACCAACTACCTCTGCTACTAGTGTGTCATTGTCGAAGGAGAATGGAACAAATAGAAACGATCCTCCTCCGTCGCCACCAGCAAAGAAGATGCGTTCTACATCAGCAACAACGCAGACACCGTCGACTCATGACAGTTTCAACGTCGGCTTCGCGCCGAACCAAGATGCAAATTATGCCAACATTGTTAACAATGACGCTACAGCTTCAACTGATAATAACAACTATGATGATGATAATAATGATGATAATGTACCAACACAATTCAAATCCCAACTAACACACGCACTAGTCACACACTTTGGTCATTCAACCTTTCGTACTGGTCAATTATCAGTATTACATTCTATCATGATAAAACGACGTGATACATGCGTCTTTTGGGCCACGGGAGCAGGCAAAAGTTTATGCTACCAATTACCGCCCATACAAACGAATACAGTGTGCATTGTTGTGTCACCACTGCTTTCGCTAATGGAAGATCAAGTTGCCAAATTAAATGGTCGTGGACTGCACGACGTTGCTGCCTTTTTGGGATCATCCCAAATGGATACCACAGTCGAAGAACGTGCATTACGGGGAGAATATCGTTTAGTATACGTCACGCCGGAAAAGTTAATTAGCGATAATGGATCATACTTGAACAAATTAGCAACAATGCACGGCAATGGTGGATATGGAACGATATGTTTATTCGCCATAGATGAAAGTCATTGTGTTTCGCAATGGGGACATGATTTTCGTCCATGCTTTTTACATGTAGGTCCATCGCTGCGTGACCATCCCGTACTGCGCGGCATACCGATACTGGCATTAACTGCCACGGCAGTACCACGTGTTCAAGAGGATATTATATGTAATTTACGTATGAATCGTAATGATGGAGGAGAGGAGAGTGGTGGTGTCACTATTGTGAAGCAAACGTTTGATCGACCAAATTTGAAGATAAGTATATGTCGACGTCCGATGAATGGGATTACTGGTGCATTTGAGAATTTATTGATCGACCTTGCGAAAACGATTGCTGGTGGTGGTAGTAGTAGTAGTAGTAGTAGTAGTAGTAGTGGAAAGACAACGACGACGTCGGGTGGAGGAGGAGTGGTGGGTGGTGGTAGAAAAAGTAGTACGATTGTATACTGCTCAACAAGGAAAGAGGTGGATGATATCTCCATGAAGATTACTCAATGTCTTGCACATCAAATTATTCGTTTAGAGCAGCAAAAGATGAAACAGCAACAACAACACCTCCCAACCGATACTACTACTACTAATACTACTATGTCACTAGAACATGCCTTTGAAATAGCATCGACACTTGTCCAACCCTACCATGCTGGATTGTCACACATACATCGATCAAATAGTCATACAAATTTTCTTATTGGTCGAGTAGCAATCATTGTCGCCACTGTGGCCTTTGGTATGGGAATTGACAAACCAGACATTCGACGAGTTGTGCACTGGGGACCATGTAAGAATGTCGAAGAGTATTATCAACAAATAGGTCGTGCTGGACGTGATGGATTACCAGCCGAGTGTATAATGTATGTCGAATCAAATGACTTTGTCAAGTATAAAGATGATTTCTACTTGGGTGGATTAAGTGGTAGTGCCAAAGTTGCGGCAGTATGTAGTATGGATGCATTACGTGACTTTTGCATGTCAACAAATGGTTGTCGACGTGCAGCACTGCTAACTTTCTTTGAGGAAATGCCATCGTTTGGTAAGTATTGTGGAACATGTGATCTTTGTCTAAGTCGGAAGGATCATGGCGATGATTATGAAAGAGACTTTCAGTGGGAGGGCGCACGTGTTATCCTTGCTGCCGTTATGGCATGTCCGAATCAGGTAAGCGTTGTTTGTGATCAATATAATTGAACCTTTTTTAATTATGTATATATATATACCTATATCATGTTTATCTGCCCATCACAAATCGTAGCCCATGTCTATGATCGAAACCATAATTAAAGGTGGTACAGTTGACTCTTACAGATATCATAATGATATTAAGTCTGACCCATCTAAGGTGTCAAGAAAGATTGTAATGATAAAGGAAAAAATGAAGAAGAAAAAGCCTATCGAATATTTTAAAGGACTCTTTCCATCCCTTGTTGATCGAGGTTATCTGACACAGAGAACAATGAAATCGTCACACGCATCTGGGGTGAGTTAGTCATAGTTTTTTCGATTCACGTTGAGTATTTTTATGTTCTCTCTTCTAATCCCTTGTATTATGGTTGGGATATTTTTCAGAGAAATTATTTGGTTTACGATTTAACAGCACAGGGTGTCCAAGTTGTAATGGATGGTCCAATTGTTCTACCGGTTCCTTCGTCAATCCGAGAACAGGAAAAAGTTGAGGAAGCGAAGAAGCAACGGACTCTTTCAGAGCTCAAGGACAAGGGTGTAGATATAGAGAACATCCCACAGTCCGAGCTTGAGTCAGGTGATGGCGAGGCAATATCGGCATACAAGCGTTGGTACAGCTACGTTGATTCATGGTCGAGCAAAGGACGATCTGATATGGTAGACCAACTAGATGATATGAAAAGTAGGATCGAGGGATGGAGGATGGAAATGGCTGAACGGTATCGTATGGCCCCATCGTCTGTAATGGAGGAACACTTGTTAGTTAGAGTATGCTATGCTACTGCTAGTCTACGAGCGGGTGGGCATATGAACAAGGATGCCTTGATTGCTGCAGGCGTACGAAGTAATGGCATAAATGAGTTGACGTTTGTGTTGAATGAGTGGGTAGACAAAGTTCACAAGCATTCACAAAGTGGAGAGAATGAAAACGAGGCTGCGTGTGTGATGACCTTTGTACCTGGCGAACCATTTCGACCAGCAAATTCCTGGCGTTTTGCAGTTTATAAACCCAACAAGAAGTCGGGCAAGGCTGCATGGGAATTATCGTACGATCGATTTGCTGCCGGCGAACATCCGCAAACAATAGCAATGACACAAGCCAGTGGTAAGCCAATTCAAGTTGCAACAGTTGTGGGGCATATCCTCGAGGCTTTGACTATGGGTCGTGTTGTTGATCTTCATCGATTGTCCACCTCAGAGACTCCACCTCCTACTAAAAGTGAATGGGAAGATTTAGCTAGATGTTCAATTGAAACTGGTATTGATGTGACAGGAGGTAAGTCTTAGTATACATGTTATGGTGTGTTGAGTATGACACAATTTACTCACATATCCTGCATGTACTGAAATAGATCCTACATCTTCAGGTCGAAATAGCGAGCAGTTTTCAATGAAAGATTTTTTGATTCCTGTGATGGGTGATGCATTTGCCTTGACAGATTACAAGGAACGAACATCGGAGGAAAGTGACAAATGGAACAAATGGTGTGGCTGTTTAAAGTGGTATCTTGCAATGCTAAGAATAGGTTATGACCCTTCATTTAGCTGCAGCCGTAAGCACAATTAATATTATTTACTTATAATTTGAACATATCGTACTGCAGGTACCACCATTTTTGGATGTTAGATAAATTGGTTTATTCTCTCTCTTCCTTGCGCAGGAAGACATGATATTAATCATTGTGGGGTAATATTTATGATTCTGTTTGAGATATTCCTCTTCAAGTTGTTAATTCAGTTAACCAATTCAAGCGTCTCTTGCTTCAATTCTCATCTCAGCACAAGAGTTGTTGTAAGCTGTCAAAGTTGAGTCAGAGTATGTGAGTGGTGGAGGACAGCATTCAGTGGCCATTGTCAAGACTGGTTCGACCGGCTTGTAAACGTAAAAGATAGATGGATGGGAATACTATGTCTAATATTTAACTTTATCCGTGCTAAGATTGAGTTCCAGCGACAAATCTTGTGTGCCTTACTCCTACTCATATCAGAAGGCAAATAATATAGATAGACTTTCCAGTCTGAGCCACGATATCGAGTGGACTTCCTCAAATAATCACCCCCTTACTGTTAATACTCATTACTATAACCTGAACTTGGGCTCTGTTGCTCAAGCGTTATTTTCATTGCTCTCTCCTCATCTTGCACCGATGCTGGTTATATATAAACGTGCAGCAGCGTCTCTTGCTTCGCTTCTCATCTCCGCACAAGAGTTATTGTAGGCTGTTATAGTAGAGTCGATTGCAGCTCTACTGACATATCCCATTTCGATGACTTTAATCAAGGTCTTCATGGCAGCATAATGCCCCGCTGATGCAGAAATCATCCAATGCTTCACAGCTCGTTCCACATTTCCGGACTGTGCCTCCGTGCATCCAAGGTTGTACCTTGCATCTTCGTGTCCAGCCATGGCCGCGGCCTCATAGTGGAACTTCTCTTTCTTAGAATCCCCCCCTTCATGATAAATGTTACCCAAGTGAAAATGCGCCATACTGGACCCCAATGCCGCTGCCCTAGTGTAAAGTTCCAGTGCCTTCCCCCGATCTTGCAGCAATCCTAATTTTCGATGGTAATAAGAATTACCCAGTACATACATAGCACCAGCATCATTCACCTCAACCCGCTTCATCAGTCCTTCAACCTGCTCTACTTCTGTTTTGCCTCTTAAATCTGCTTTACAAAATGGACATTTCTCATCACTATGAGAAATATGGAAGGAGTCTACGCAACCTTCACAAATACTCTTCCCACAGCATGAATAATACGTTTCCATACCAATATTTGCCAACTCCTTATTTGCCTCGGCAAAATCGGCGATCGGTACGGACGTTATAGTCGCAGGGGGAAGCGTCATACAAGATAACAATCCCGCTGGCATTGGTATGAAGCAGATGGGACAGTCTTCCTTGGCCGGTGGGCCCTTGAAGAGCGCCTCGTCACGTAGCTCGGCGGCACGTAGTTTACATAGCTTTTTATGCGTCGGCCAATGATTCCGTTGGCACTCAGCATTGCAATACTTGACGAGCCAACAAGACTTACATGCCTTGAGACTGATTACACCTCCCTCCTCGCCGCCGCACTCGGCGCAGCAGCTTGTTGTCATAATTATTGTGATTCAAAGTCAACAAGAAGGCCCGCCAAAAGCCTACGTTCACCACAACTTGGTTCCTTCCTTCACCTCGAGTTCCTTCACCTCGAGTTCGTGACATGCCACGAAGTAGTTCGCGTGGCGATAGTCTCGCAGACGATGGTACATCCGTCGGCGATGACAATACCTACGACACTAGTCGGTCAGCAGCGGGTGGCGGTAGTAATAATCGATATTTAACAAAGATGTTTATAAGCTGTGAAGAGGATGCCGTTGGCAGTGTCCATCGTGCATGGGCGGCGACTGTATTGTTAATGACAATATTCTTTATTGTTTCAATCATTGAAGGTACGATGAGACTACACTTTTTCTGGATTTCCACTTATTTCGGTGACGATTTTTCGCATCGGTTTCATTTCAGATACAAATAATAAATGATGCAGAGACTCACATTTTTTTCCATCCATGCTACTTTATTATTCCTGTGACAGCAACAAAGTTGCACGAGGCTGGTACTGCAGCATCACTTGCATTACAAATAGCCTCCTACTGGTCAGCCGCACTCCATCTTATTGTGGCAGTAGTGGGTACAGTTATACTCAAGCGTTTCTCAACATCCTTTACTGTTGGCTTCTTCTTGGGAACGACTGTAGTCATGTCACAACAGAACCTTCTATTATGTGCTGCATTCTATCATTACAAACATGGGAATGTTGTATTTAATAAGATATTTGCCGATTTAAGCTGTATCCTGTTTGTGCTGCTGACTTTCTTCTCATTAATACTCGGTCATTTTAGAAACTACATCATTGTCAAGTAATTTCTGCAGTACAACGCGAATGTTATAGTGTGAAAGAGCATGTGACATTTACTCAAGTTGTCCGGGATGATCAGATTGCTTGTCAAAGAAATTAAAGACCAAACTACAACTTAAATTATTAATCACACAATCCTTTGCAATATCAATGTCTTTCAATTATATTTATAATATAACCCTCTCCATGTCTTCGCAAATAGAATAAATCAGGGCTTGGATTTTTATTCGATGAACCCACCGACCACGGCCAATGAAATAAATTGAAAGTATAATCCCCGTCGTGTATCCTGTTCTAACAAATCTGGATCCTTTCTGTACTTTTTAATATGAGCCTTATCAATCATCCCCTCCTTCTCCATCTCACGAACCGCACGTTCCTTATCTTGGAATAAGTATTCAATTAATTTCATATTATCAAGTGCCTCCTTCATCCCACCTAGGACCTCCATGGTTGACAATTTGTGTAATTCACTGAGGGCATCACTATTTTCATTTTTCATGCGTGTAATCATTGCCATCGTTTCTAAATCTTTCTTTGCCTCATCGATTATTTCTGACATGTCAGCTGCATCTTTTTCGGACAGGAATCCACTGCTCTCCTGCTGAGGTCGTCGACTATCACCACCACTGTCTTCTATATTCATCATGTCATCTCCATTAATTATTTCTTGAGGGATGGAAATGGGCACACCCTTCTTTATTCGTCGTCCAAATTGTGCATTAGTCCGTTGTATGGACGAGATCAGCAGTGAGAGATGAAGAATAACTAAGATGGATAACTTCGCCATGGTTAGCAGCTACAATCCTCTAGATACTATCCTCACTTTATCTGAAGAGGCACCTGCGCGGGAAGGCAGATCCAACAACAAGCTGTGGACTCTGGAGTAAATAATAGAGGGCGCGTAGACTATAACATTCACCATGATCTCAGACATCGAATCCAAGCCTCTTCTTGCAACACCAATGGGGACGGACTACTCACTCGCATCACAAGCAGCGCCTCCGCCAGCCTCGGCACCACCACCACCACCACCGACGATAACAAACTATTACCAGAATGTACCGCAATCTCAACTATCAGTAAAGTCTGGCGAATCATCAAGGAAGCAAAACTCATCGAGTTCGATAAGGAGTGGGACGTCATCTTCTCGTCAGAAACATGGCAGCAAGCGTGAGAAGATTAAATCGGCAATCAAGCAACAGATCCAGGATCTGGGTCCACAGAAGAATTGTTGTCACATATTGTTCGACTTTGTACGGTATCTAACCATCCTAACTTCCAGTATCAAGCTAGCGATGCAATCTGTACCATTGCTCATGCTACGGGCCGATATGACATGGCTGCAGTTGGCGGTACGGTCCTACCTAGCAATATTCTATGTCATATTCATCCTTATTGAATCCCACCTTGTTAGGGGGCTGTCACATAGTAATTGGATATTACATGGCTTTCTATACACATTCATTGCATTCATTGGGATGGAGGAAGATTTAGTCGAAGATATTGCCGATGGATCAAGTGACGTGTTCGGCCCGAATATATCAAAATTATTTGCCATGCTATTTGTGAGTATTACGTCATGGATTATGGTATTTGTTGGCATACTGTACACTATCCTCGGATTGTTGTGTTTGCAAAAATGGTATGAAAAAATGGAGGATCAACATAATGAGAAACGTAAAGAGTGGAGGTTGCAGAAAAAACAGGAGAAGGAATTGCATAGACAGCAGATACAAAAGGAGTATGGGACGGATTTGACAGGAGGAGATTGGTACGATGATGTGGCGTAGAAAGTGTTGTATTTAACCATAATGTAATCGTTTTGTATGTACATGTGCACTATTTCTGTGAAAGTTGTTGATTCTGAAGTAATCGTTTTAATATGTGCATGTCCTCAAGATCGTCCGTGTCCAATGCAACAACCAGTAGAACATGATGTGAATGAATATCGTTACAATAAGTACAGGAGAATAAACATGGACAGCGTACTCGTTCGTAAATTGTAACACTGTAGCATGTAACAGGCCATCTCTGTTTTGTTTTATCCGATTCAAAGTTGGTCGATTTGTATTTGTGGCGAGAAAATTAAGAAGTGATTGTGACTATGAATCTGCAAAATGAGGCAAAGCTATTTACCTTGAGCTTGGCTTCTGGAACCACTGGTAATCCATTCAATACACCTAAAAGCAAGCCACCAACTCCTCCAATTGTCACACAAAGTACAAATAGAGTAAAGGTGTCAGATGCAGATGCCTGAGAAACTCGACGGCTGATCCAATGGCTAAATATGACTAGAGGCGTAAGAGCAGCACCCATCATGGCTTGCTGGAGAAGTCCTTTCCGCAACACTGCTCGACCGATCTCATCTCTGTGATGATGATTGAAAGAGAGGATCCATTGTGCACAAAGATACAGTCGCACGAAGAGAGAAGGACCAAACACTTCTCTTAGAATTGCCAAGGAGCAGCCAAGAATGGTGGATTGCTGCAGTGTCAAGGAGACTAGGGCAATTGGTAATCCTGCCAAAGCAGATAGAATTGCAAGCAGCCAATAGAATAAAGCACTTTGTCGTTGGGTATCCACAACATTCAAGAGTGGAATCGTCTTCGACCCGACCTGCAAGTAGCCTTGATCTGGGTTTAAATCCACTACAACTTCCAGAGGCGTTCGTCTCCATGGGTGCTCGAGACAAAACACTTCAGTTAGCAGCATCGACATTGCACGTACGTCAAAGACTATGGCAACGCAGCAACTGATGGCAAACGACCATTCGATTCTACAGTATGGCATCGCAGCAGCATCATTCTGTTGAAACGTACACTGAAATGCCATGAGCCCATGCAGAAGGCTATAGAGAATGCATATCAAGGCTACCAAAAATATGATCGCAATGGAGTACTGCCAAGAGAGCTGACCTGTTGCATGAAATGAATGTCGAGGAAAGTCCTTGTCAGTGGAGCGAGATTGAATAGAGGTGGTGAGTGCATGGTGCTCCTCAACTCTAATCCTTTGAACGATGAAGCGATACAACCTCTTTGCGAGTGCGGCAAGACATAAATATAGCATCAAGAGTTCAGACAGCTTCAGACGTGCATTGCCACCCAATTCGTCGCTATCAAATCCAGGAATACTATCGCACTCTCTCTCATCGAAATTCATTCGCTTCTTATCGAACACACTGCAATGCTGCGTATTGAAACAACATTGCATAAAGTGCACACTAGCTTTCTCTCGCTCGTACTCTGAATTGAATGCAGCTGTATCTTGATACTTAGACTTGTAATTCGCAAATATTCGTATATCATCTATAGCCCAATGATCACGCAGGGCATCGAATGATGGCTGTGTGAAACGAAATTGTGTCATATTACTCATGGCTTCGGCGGGAATATCTTGTGGGATGAATGTATAATCAAGGCCGCGATACTTCCAGGCAGGAAATGATCCAAAAGTTATCCATTTATTAAGTGCTGCCGTTCTGTACTCCAAGACAACTTGACTTTCCGCTATCTTGCATGATGCTGAATCACCCGTCATCGATCCCATCTTGAGGTAAAATTCAACTCGTCCACCATGCCGTACATTCACCACACTCGTGATCGCATGTCGTTTCTGAAAACCAGTAAACACGAGCGCATTCTTATTCACAACCGAGCCAAATCCACCATGACTTCCCCGTATTGGTCCGTTCTTGCTTACCCCACATGCATTTGATTGCACGCCATTAATGATTTCAGTCCATCCAGAAGATGATACATTACGAAGTGGCATCTCAAAGTCGTCATCGAACACGTACACCCCACTGTGGTTGCCAGAATGGAGGAGTAACGGATGAGAATTACTTGTTCGTGAATTCTCTTCTCTCGGAGACGAGACACAGAGATCGTATCCGATTAAGCTATTACTCCAAGCATACATCTCTTGGTCGTACACACATGCCGATCCAACGACTTGACTAGCCGTTGTAGTCCTGTCACAAACTTTATATGGCTCAGCTGCAGGTATGTCGCGTGCTTCTCCGTACTCTATTAAGTCATGGTTGCCATCGTAGTCTATGCAAACAGTAAGATCACACTTTTGAAGCCATCCAGGACAAGTATGGCCCCAAAGTGTTGTTGGCATAGTGGAGTTATTGAAGACAGCAGAAATGATGATCAATGCTGTCATTGATACGAGTACCCATGTGATCGCCCAGCCGATTCCGACTGGGAGTTTTCCTGGATCAGGTCTTAGTTCAGCTGCTGATATTCCTGTCAGCGGTGTTGCAACACTGCAGCCAGGACATTGGCCAGATTTGTAATAGCAGCTGTGACAGTAATATTTATTGCAGCAGCGTCTATACACTCCACGCTCCAAACACATGCTGCATTCGACTTCCGAAGGGAATCGCTCGCGCTCCAGTGGCTTCAACGTGGTTGTTGAGGCGAAGTTGTCATTTTCAGCTCGTAATATATCGCCCTGTCCTCTTATATCAGCCGCAATGTCTGCAACACCATTCCGCAAAACATCATACGCACGTTGACCCATGCGCTGCACTTCATTCCGATTGGCAATCTCTTCGTCAAGCATGGCCGTCGCAGGGAATGACTTTTGGTAGCAAGCGTCGCACAAATATTCGCCACCATTGCCAATCAGTGGACGGAATCGACCTTGACGATTGCGATGTATTGGACAACGTGTACATCGAGTGAGAACTGATTCGTTGATGACCTCTTCGTCGGCTTTAGCAGCGTCATTGGTAATGGGCGCGATTCTTTCCCTCCATCGCAGTTTCCGTCGTTTGACTTTGCTCGTTCTACTGGCATGTTGCTCCTCGTGACGAGATACTTCTGCTGCTGTGGGCAAGTTGTTGCTGTTTGTTCCTTGAAGTAAACTCTTCACATTCATTATTGATCAATTGTGATCTACATTAAAGTCCAGATTAGGGGCCGACTGGGTTCCAAAAAGCCCAACAACCAATGCCCTGAATGTTTAAAATTAAAAACATTAGGCTATACTGATCATCACAATTGATGAATTACTATTACTGCATCACAATTTCATAAAGCACATGGTCCAATACTCAATTTACATCAATATCCAGAGATGGGATTAGCTACCGAATTTAAACGTGCATCACCGTCGAACGGACCTATTGCACCTAGCTGCACTTGATTATGAGGCAGGAGCATGTGTTATTAGTGGGTGGTTCATTGGCGGACTTGACCGAGTCACAATAAGCAGCCTCCACATCAACATCTCATTTTCATTTCTTGCTTTATTCGTCATCCTCCAACTCAGTTTGGATGTAAGCGTCTCTTGCTTCACTCCTCATCTCCGCACAAGAATTATTGTATGCTGTCAAAGTAGAGTCGATTGATTCCCTACTGAAAACACCTTGATTGGATGCAATTAACAAGTTCTTCATGGCGTCATACTCCCCAGCTGATGCTGCAATCGCCCAATTCTTCACAGCTCGTTCCACGTTTCCTCCTGAGTGATACTCCATGCATCCAAGGTTCAATCTTGCCACTTCATTCCCTGCCATAGCGGCGGCCTCGTAGTGGAACTTCTTTTTCTTCAAATCTCCCCCTTCATGATAAAGAATACCCAAGTTATAGTGCGCCATACTGGACCCAAGCGCAGCGGCCTGTTTCCACAATTCCAGTGCCTTCCCCAGATCTTGATTCAAACCTAACTGTCTATTGTAATAACAATCAGCCAGTGCAGACATCGCACCGGCATCATTTACGGCCACCCGCTTCATTATTTCTTCAACTCTTTCTTCATTTGTTTTTCCACCAGTCATTGCATTGCAAAACGGACAATTCCCATCGTTTCCGGATTCATGGAAGGAGTAGACGCACCCTCCACAAATACTCTTCCCGCAACATGAATAGTAATTTGCCGTACCCTTACCTGCGAACTCCTTATTTGCCTCCACAAAATCACGAATTGGTACGGACGATATAGTCGCGGGTGGAAGGGAGAAACAAGATATCAATTTTACTGGCATTGGTAGGAAGCAAATTGCACAATCTTCCTTGGCCGGTGGGTCCTTGAATAGCGCCTCATTGTGTAGCTCCGCTGCACGTAGTTTGCAAACTTTCCTGTGCTTCGGCCAATGATTCCGTTGGCACGTTGGGCTGCAATACCTGGCGAGCATACACGACGTACATGCTTTGAGACTAACGCCCTCTCCTGCCACGCTGCCGCAGTCGGCACAGCAGTCCATCGTTGGCGTTTGAGTGTGTTCTCTCTGACGGAGGACAGACGATGACAAGGTCCCAAGGGAATTAAGTATGTCGTCGTCGTGGTCGTATGTCTGGAACGAGGACGTTGACACCAAAGTCTAAGTATATAGTATAGTAGTCGTAAGCAGCAACGAGGGATGTTGTCACAAATGCAAGAAGATATCGGACGTGAATTAGACCTTATAAAAGAACGAGATGAATCAATCGGGCGTTTGCTTATGGGCAAGGGCGATGGAGAAGGCGATCAGTATTCGAGTCATAACGACGTAATAAGCAACAGGGACGATGATGGTGACATCCATGAACCAGTTGCTTTAGCGAGCAAAGGCTGGAATGGGTCGTCGTCGTCGTCGTCGTCGTCCAACGTCTCGCCACTCATGGCACGCGATTCATCAAGTGTTGCCCTTGAGGATACCACACTTGGTAGACCGATGCCGCCATCGTCTCCAACGGGACATATCTCGTCATTGATGATGGCCAGTCCTCCTTCGGCAATGGTTGATAATGATACGTCATTACGAACTAGCAATCCGAATAATAGATACTCGTCCCCCTCCAGCTGTTACTACAATGATCAGAAGATGATGATGGACGACTCGTTCATCAACAGAAACGGCACACTCGTACAGAAATATAGACATTTTCTAATACGACACGAAGCATCACTGGGTCTATTCGAACGACTGATGGAAAATTTTGAATACTACGTACTATTCCGATATGATAATGGACTAAATACTGAAATATATTATTCATTGTGGAATATAATACGTTGGATGAATGATGTAGTATTATATGGATGGGGTGTTGGGATGGGTACTATACTTGGAACGAGAGACGAATTACTCTTCATTGGAAACAAAACCTCCAGCGGGAAGGACAACGATGGATTATTATCATCACGAAGAATAGATTGGTTCGTACGGATGTTACGTGCTGCACTGACAGCGACATCGTGTATACATCCTGCATTGGATGCATGGTGTTATCACTCTTTACGCTTTCGTACTCGTTACCTTGGCACTCCGCAACGCGCCGTATCATACGATAAAGATGATCACGAAAGAAGAGAAGAAATGGAGGGTGGCAAGGCGCGAGCCGCGTTTGTGTCTTACCAATTAGAACAGGTGAAATTTGTAGCAAGGATGGCATTGTTAGCGATTTCATGGTGGACTCAGCGTCAACGACGACGAAGGAAGATATTATTAAACAACGAAGAAAACAATGACAATAGCAGCATTTTGATATTTCCTATGTTGAGAGGAGGAGGGGAGTTGGATCCACACGAATGTGTGACATCCTTGAAAGACATGGAAGACGAAATGAAAGTGACTACTTATGTCGGAAAGAGGACTGGACGACGTTCAGTCGCGAGGACTTGTACTTCCGCGCAATACACACCATTGTCCTGCTGTCAACCCTTGACAACATTGCCCTCGTTGGATTGGCTATTGAAACTCATGACGTGTGAAAATAGAATCCTTTACATCCACGCTATTGGAGAAATTCTGCACATTTTGCGACCATTGTATTGGAGTCAAGAGACTAGTAAGTGGCGAAGTAACGCGACACTATCGACCACATCATCGCATCATCAACACTCATATTCAATCTGGAAAGCTTGGTTCGTGTCTCTTTTGATGGACTTGATATCGGACAAACTGCTGCATACAAATAGCATTAGTATGGATTATACACCGTCCGGTCATACAGCAAGAGAAGAAGGCGGAAAGAGCCAAACGTTTACGCTTCCAACCTCCTCCTTTGAACAAACCAAGCTTGAACAATTGAAGATGAGACAAAGAAGACATCGATTATACCTTCTTCGTTCCCCAGTGTATGATATCATTACCCAACCGTTAACCATATTTGTAGGAAAGGTAGTTTCATCTGTGCCATCGTTTGGGTTAGGTCGATGGACATCCGAATATGTTTTGGATATGATGAATTACTGGAGTGAAAATCATTACATGCTAGAAACGTAAATGTGTCTCGAAATGCCATCTGGACATCGGGCAGTAACAAATGCCTTGCCGATGGAAATCAACCCGAGTACATGTCCAAGAACCCAACGCAGTACTTATTTCCTGACCGCCAAGCTTGCTGCACCAAGCATTACTCCTGGTCTCTCACTACCTGCTTGTTTGAGTCAGACAGTACAGACCTAGGCGATTTACAGTGGTACATTGATTGGACCTGTCAAACTGGTGGTACTTGCGTGATGAACTGCCCAGGAGACATTCGGATTGTGGAGGACTTGCGAAGACATGGGATACTCTCTGGAGTAGCAAGGAAAAATGCTGCAAGAAGATGAAATAGTGGGACTCTTCGTGCGAGACAAATTAGTGATATTATTGACGGGGGAAAGTAGGCTGCAGTGCTTTGTTTGCATACGGAAAGGAAAAGGACATAGGCGATGGAAGCACAGTTTCTTGAATTGGATTAAGATAGCCATACAATAGGAAGAATTAACAGTTGAAGATCACTTTTTATGCCTCCACCAAGGGAATAACAATGGGGATAAGATGTGACCATTTTCCCTTGTGCACGCAGGAAGACTTGCTGAAAATCGCTTTGTCCCTGAAAATTTTAACACATAGTAAATCGACCCTTTTATTATTACCGTTGCTCCATGAGTTTAATTCCG
>Ga0247843_1006155_pt1 | contig 15929 bp, 13 predicted proteins | sample LaCruzMarch2017__FD_192420 | JGI IMG/M metagenome (GOLD analysis project Ga0247843, IMG submission 192420) | Freshwater microbial communities from meromictic Lake La Cruz, Castile-La Mancha, Spain - LaCruzMarch2017_8m | ecosystem: Environmental > Aquatic > Freshwater > Lake | place: Spain... | reverse complement strand
AGGAGAAAATCACAAAGGCCTATCTGCTCGCCGACCCGCAACAAACGGCACTCAAAGCCACCCAATCCGACACAGGCGTCTCGATCGCACTGCCGGAAAAGGCCCCCGATCCCATCGCCTCGGTCGTCTGTGTCGAAACCAAGGAATAAAACCATGAACCCGAAAAATCACACCATCAGAACCACCATAACACTCGTCATTGCAGCGGTCCTGGCCGGAACCTTCAGCATCCACGCTCAGCCCGCCGAAACCAAGGAAACAAGCGAACAATGCGGAGGTGGACTATGTGATTGCCCGGGGCGGAACAATATTCCCCGCCGAAGTCAAGGCGGGCAAAAGCGGCAGTCTGAAATCCCTGCACCAATTCCTCTTTCAAAAGGAAATTAAAGTGGCTTTTCGTTTCGACTGCAATCCACCCAGTCGCCAAGAGCTGGTGCCAACCATACGGGTCAGCGGCACAGGGAACCAAACGGGGTCCGTGGCTTTCAGCCTGATTTCGCTTCCGCTCTATGCGGTTGAAGAAATGAACCGCCTGTGCGACCAACTCAGCGCGTAGTCCCCACAGAAAGAGTTTGTGACCCGTGGCATGGAGGTGGCTTTGAAAACTCCACAGGCTGGCGGACGCCGGATGGACAAGCCCCCCATCCCCCGCGTCGATTGATATGGTCATGACAACCGGTCATCGGACTACGAGAGCCAGATTTGAACTGGAAGAAGGCGAAGCAGGAGAGTCACGGGGAGCGGACGTCGCTTTTCTGAAAATAGCCCGGCGTTTCAACGCGGGGTTGGCCGGGTCCGGAAAGGGCATGAGTCCCGGCAGGGACGGAAGACCGTTCTGTCGTCCCTCACGGGACTTTTCCGTGTAGAATGCACGTTTTCCCAGTGCTGAAGCGCTGGGCTGGTGCCAGGGCGTGCAACAACGGATTCGGGCGGAAGGGGATATGGCAACCGGGATAGTGTCCGAACAAGGCCAAATGAGAAACCCACACCGGGAAGATTCAAGGGGTGCTCAAGCGGTGGGGGAGAAGCTGGTGCGGCACTTCGACTCCGGCGTATTGATTGATTGCAGATTCAATCAGTGCGGAGGCGATGGCTTCGGTGCTGGCTTCCAATACGTCTGCTTCGAACGGGCAGATAAAGGGAGATTCGTGGGTGCGGGCCAGGACAAGCCGCAAAACGAACATGGGTGCATGCGAAAATCGTAGCATTCGGGAGCACCCGCCGTGGCGGGAACGCAGCGGAAGAGAATGCCCAGCTGCGAACATTACTCGAAGCTCGCACGCACGTTGTGACCATTGTTGGCAAAACCTGGCTACTGCATGTGATCGAAGTCATCGGTGTAACGGCGGATGAAAACCTCGCGATGATTGCGGACTCGGTGGCTTTTTTGAAAAAGGCGGCACCAACCCCGACGGCACGGTTCACCTTAACATGTTCAAAAGTCACTGGCATCGTCAATTGGCATCGCGCTGGAAATATTTCCGGCGCTCTTCGGGCGTCATGTTGCCGGTGTCGAGTTGTTCGGTATGACCGTCCGCGAAAAGGCAGAGGGTCTTGCCGGAATGGCGCGGCGCGGGTTTCGGAACGGTCAGGGAAGATCCCTGCGCGACAAAGCGGTCACCGTAGAAGAACCAACTGGAATCAAACCGGGAGCCGGCTGAGTCGGCAGCCGAGGCCACAATCACCTTCTGGCTCAGTGGTCCAATGAGGGTCAGCGGCGCGCCCTGCCTCTGGCCGAAGGCGCTCTGGCAGCTCGCCGCATCCATGATCATGGCGTCGTTTCCACCGAACCCACCGTAGGGATGTTGCCTCGATTCCTTCACCGCAGGATCATAGAAGCAGTCATCGAAAAACAGGGTTGTCGAGGTGTCCTCGCGCAGACCGGCACTTCTCGACAGGAGGGCCTGCCAGGGCGGATACCATCCGCCCCCCCAGTCCAGCAGGAGCGGGAGGCAGTTGTTGTTCTCTGCAGTATATGAGGACATCAGCACGCCGATCTGCCGCAGGTTGCCCACCGCCTTGGCGGTATGGCCTTTGGCGAGCATATGCTGCGCCGCGGGCAACGCCAAGAGTGCAAGAACCGCAATGATCGCAATGACCACGAGCATTTCGAGCAGGGTGAAGGCCCTGTGGCCGGGCTTGTGCAAGCAATAGAATTTCAAGGGCAGCATGAGGGGGAGGAGTTTCAGTTTAAACCGGGTGGAGATATGATGCATCCTTGCAGGCTCGATCGCTCTGCTCCTGCTGCCAAAGATCAGCACTTCATTGCCATCGTGCCGGGGTGGCTGATTCCCGGTTCCGGTGGGTATTTCCTCAGGCAGGGACGTTTTACTTGTCCGGCTTGAATGTGGCCACCACGTCGTCGAGGGCGGGAAAGCCGCTGACTCTCCAGAATCCAATCTTGATCTGCGTTCCGGCCGAAACATTGTTGGCCACCAGGGTGTGGTTGCCGGAACTGTTGAAATCGCCGACAGCCAGGGGAACCGAGGAGAGGCAATCGTAAATCGCAACACCCATCACGAATTCGGGTTCATGCCAGGGCTCCTCAAGAAGAAAGGTCAGCGTAACTTCCCCGGTCGCGGGCAGTTCCCCGACTTTCTGCTCGAGAGCGGCGAAGGAAGGTTGAATTTGGCTCAGGGTCGAGACGTTGGCGACGAAATTCCCCGACTGGTTGAGTATGGCGTATCGGTTGGTGTCTCCGTTTGGGTCAGGCGCCGTCCATCCGGTGGGGACACCCGCATACCAGCCGTCCGCCCGTCGCTCGAGTTCCGTGAGATCGCTGAAGTCGCCGTTGGTGACGTTCAGCGCGTTCTTCTCTTCGGACATGGCCACGGAAATCAAGGCCACTGACAGCCCGATACAGCAAGCGGTATTTTTGATCATCATGAGATTAGCAGGGCGGAAATTGGGCCCTGCTCAAAAAGGGGAGGGCAATGGGCGGGATGAGATGAGATTGATCAGCGGCGACGTTTGCGGATCAGCAAGCCCAGTGCCGTCGCGCCCAGCAGCAGCAGCGAGGAGGGTTCCGGGATGGCAGCCACCTGCCAGTCGTTGACGGTCCATGATTGGAATCCGCCGGAGAACTGCGCGAAGGTGATGTGGTTCTGGGTGAACCCGGAGGCCGTGGTGTAGGTATTGCCGGCACTTACGCCGTTCAGGTCGAGCTGGACGCTGTTGAGCCATGCATTGATCGCCACTGTGCCAGTGCCGTTGTAGTTGGCCGAGGAGTTCAGCTCGATCTGCAGCGTGTTGCTGGCCAGAAGAACATCATTGAACGTGGCCACGTTCGAAGCGCCGTTATACAAATAAACATCGGAACTACCGTCTACCGCAAAGGCGGCCCCTCCCGCGGCGTTGAAGTCCGCGTTGGGCGCGGCCCCGAACTTGATCCACGCGGTCCCCTGGGGTAGGGCGAAGGTCGAATTGATTGTCAGGTGCTGGGCATCCGTGAAGTTGTGGGCCAGGGAGAAGCCTGCCGTGTTTCCGTTGGAAACAATGACGGCGTTGTTGCCGCTGATTTGGGTCTGCCAATTCGCGCCTGTGAAGGTGTAGCCAATCGGCGTGGTGAGCGAACCGCTCTGTCCCCCGCCGGCATAAACATCCATGTTGCTGTTGGCTGCGGTGAACGTATCCGCGAACAGGACTTGTGCACGGGCAGAAACCGTGCAGGCGAATGTGGCCGCCAAAGCGATGGCCAATCCGGTTGCACGCGGTGAACGAGCGAGGAGAAACGGAATCGTTTTCATGGTGGTTTGTTTGAGGTGGGAGGTTGGGTTTGTTTTCATTAGGAATTGGAAACTTGCATAACCATAGATGGTCCGAGAAAAACGTGCGCGGCTACCGTTGCCAATTACTAGCATATCCGTGCCAATGTTCGAGTGCCGATTTGCAGGGATTCTCCCGGTTCCATCCCGCGGGCGGGTTGACCGACTGGCCAGTGGAGTGCCCGATGACGGTCATACTCCGAAGGGGGGTTATTGGGTCTTCCCGTCCAGTTGCGCTTTCCACGACTGCAACCAGCGTTCGTAGGAATCCTCGTAGGGTCCGAGACCGATTTCCTCGGGCAGCAGATTTACCGGCTTGGGGGAGTCGGGGGCGAAGACTTGCCGCACGGCCTCGAGGTAACCGAAGCCTCCCGCGCGCGACGGGGCGATATAATGCCCCTCGGCCCACTCGTTCCAGTTGTCCAACTGCACGATGTGGCGCGCAATGCTCCCTTCCGGCCAGGATTTCATGATTTCGAGCGTTTCCCCGGCGGCGGCGCGGAATTCCTCCGGGGTGCGCCGGTAATGTGAAGTCCACCAATAACCGATGTATTCCTGCCATGGCCGCGGATCCCAGCCCATCGAAATGGTGGCGATGTCGGGCAGCAAATCCCATTCGCGGCGGAGACGCAGATCGGAAACTTTTTGCATGCCGTAGGACCACGAAGCGTCCAGACCCGACACGCGGAATTTTTCCAGGACGGTCCGGTTATCATTGCGGTCCTCGCCGGCAATGGTCAACCCGTTGAGCCCGGCGTCACGGCACATCTTGCGCATGGCGGCCATGGCCGCTCGTGAATTCGACAACCCGCCCAGTTGCTCGATGAATCTGTCCACCGAGTAGATGAAGAAAACCGGTTTGCCGTCGAATCGCAGATAGCTCGGGTGGCGGAAATAATTCTCGATCCAGTGGGGCATCAGATTCTGCAGAAGATCCTCGAGCGAGGAGACACCGGCGCAGTTGTGGTTTTCCCAGGTGAGAGCGAACTCGAATTGATCGATGAATGACGATTTGAGCAGTCCCTGCTCCAACGTCTCATTCAGCCACGCTTCCACGGGTTTCCCCTCGGTGCCGGTGGTGCGATACCAGCAGACATTGAAAAAGCTGATGCCGTGTTCCAGCGCCCATTTGATCTGCCAATCGATGACTTCAATCTTGGTGTCGTCATAGTAGCCGAGGGCGGGTTTGCGGTTCGGATACGGATCCAGCAGGTTCCACCCCCAACCCGAACCCGGGACCCAGCCGGGATAAAACATCGCGCCGACTTTGATGTCGCCCGTGTCGGCCCTGACCGGCGGCGGAACCGCCGTGGCTTTTTCCATGTTTTGGCGCGGGGTCTCGAAGGTGCCGTCAAGTTTGACGGTGAAGGGTGTGATGCGCTCGCCCGCGATTTCGAATTGAAAGACATAATCTCCGGGCTTTTCCGCCTCAACGAGCCAGGTGAGGGTGGACGACGGATTTTTTTCCGGCACTTTGCGCGGCACACCGTAGGCCTGGATGAACGGCGCGTAGATGTCGCGGCGCGTCCACTCGGTAACATCGCGTTCGACCGGATCGAGAACTTTCACACCGTCCGGGGCAACGAGTTTCACCTTGGCCGTGAGGGGGGCATCGACGGGATTCGAGAGTTGCAGCCCGATCGTTTCCGGACGGCCCGCCCGCAAAAGGGTGCGGTCGCGGAAAGCGATGGCCTCGACGGGGTAATTGAGCAAATCGGCTTTCTCTTCGACCGGCGTGAACGTGACTTGCTCGAGCCACACCTCCGAGTAACGAGAAAGGCCGACGATGTCGCCGACCGATTCGATCCTCAGCTCGAAGTCTCCCTCACCGGGCCGGACCAATTCATCGATGGTGTAAAGTTCGAGGTTCCGGCCCGGCTGGTTGTCGGGCGACTCCGGAAGGATTTCGCGCTGCATGGTCAGCGGGATGCCGCCAATGGTGAGCACCGGCTTCGGCGCCCAATCGCCACCCCGCCGCCAAGCGCGGAAGGTCAGGCGGTAGGCATGGTCATCCGTGAGACCCTTGAGAGTCTGCTTCACTCCGCCGGCATCCTGGATGTAGAGGGCGGTCGCCGGAGCCCCGGCAAAGCCGGCCAGCGGTTTCGCGCCGGGGACGGGCGTGCGGATTGTTTCCCAGCCAGGAACAGCGCCCTCGGCATCGCCTTGAAAGGTGCTGTTCTCAATGAGATCGGTGGCGGGCAGGGATTCCGCCGGCCGGAAGTGGATCAGCAGGGCAACGGCCAACACGATCAGGATGGCCAGGACGGTGAGGAGCAGGAGGGGCTTTTTTTTCATAGGGTTTTAGGGAAGAGGTTTTTTGCGCTCGTCGAGCAGGCGGCGCACTTCGTGGGCATCCTTCTCGGAAATCGGGAGCATCGAGGTCAGCACAAGGGAGATCGCAAGACAGACGACCGGAATGCCCGCATAAAATATCCGCATGGCAAAAATCGTTGATTCCGTCTGGGCGGACAAATTTTCGCGGAAGCCGGACCAGACCAACATGTAGCCGACCAGCACCGGGGCAACGGCCATGCTGAATTTAAAAATCAGGGCCATCGCTGCGCCAAACATCCCTTCGCGGCGCTTGCCGCTGCGCAATTCGTCGATGTCGCAAATGTCAGCCATCACCGACTGGCTCAGCAGCCAGACGGAATTGAGTCCGGGAAAGATCAGGATCGCGGGCAGCAGTTGCAGATAGGGCATCGCCGGTGTGATGCAAAACCAACTGAGCGCGTAGCCGACCATTGCGGCGCCCTGGCCGATGAGCATGGCATTCTTTTTGCCGATCCGTGTGGCCATGGCCACGAGAAGCGGGGTTGAGGCAAACCCGAGGATTGTGCCGAGTGTTCCGCCCCACCCGCCGAGCGTGCCGGCAAGATCCTTGTTTCCGTCTGTGACATAATAAATATTCAGGTAGAGAAGGAATGGTCCGGAGAGGATAAGTCCGCTGATCACCACCACCACCACACCGCTCAGAAGCAGGAATGGTCCGTTGCGGAATGTGAGTGTCAGAGCCTCCCGCATGCCGGTGTGCGGCTGTTTGACCAATCGCACCGGCTCGCGGCAGAACCATGCGGGAATCAAGGCCGCCGCGAGGCAGACCACCGCGACCATCACCGCCACCCATCGCACGCCATACACCTCGTTGGGAAAGCCGCCGGTATCCTGCGGACTGAAGATGGGCAGCAAGGCCAGCTTGTAGAGCCACGGCAGTGCCAGACCACCCGCATAGGCAAAGTAAAGCCGCCATGCCATCACCCGCGTGCGCTCGTGAAAATCGGTGGTCAGTTCGTAACCCAGCGCGCTCCACGGGATCGAAAACAGGGCGTAGCCCGCACAGAGCGCGGTGCTGAAAAAGGCAGCATAAGCCAGCAACCCATTTTTGTCCCAATGAAGCGGTGGCATCCAGAGCAGGACGCATGCGATGGCGGCGATGCTGCCACCCACTGCGATAAACGGTCGGCGGCGGCCCCAGCGGGTGCTCGCATTGTCGGACCAATTGCCAATCATCGGATCAATGATCACATCGATGATTCGCGGCAACAACATGGCATACCCCAGCCAGATCGGGTTGACGCCAAGGGCGATGTTGTAGATCGGCAGAAGCAGCATGGCCGCGCCGTTCATCATGAGATTGTCCACCATGCCCCCAACGCCCCATGCCGCTTTGGTCAGGGTGGGGAGGCGCGTGCCGTCCTGTGAGGTGGGCTGATGGCTCATAATTGGGAATGGCGGACTTCCGGAACCGCGAGGATTCCGGCTGGGATGAGTTGATGGTTATCGCTCCATGTTTCCCCCGTGGTGCGGAACGAATCGGGCCCGATCCAGGACTGCTCCATGGGCACGAGGTGCAGCGGGCCGAAGGTATTGCGGCGGGACAGGCACAACTCGGCGACGATCTCCTCTTGGGAAAACAATCCCGGCGGACACTCAAACGGAGCCCATGGCACTTCGTGTCGGACCGATCCATCGGGGGAAAGAAAGTTCACGCACGCGGCTGCGACCTCCGGCAGAACCAGCCGGCCGGTGCCGGTGGTTGGCAGTTTGTAGCGGACCTTGCCGGAATAAAACGGGAGGCCCTGCTTGCAGATGTCCCCGACATCGAGTTGTGCGGGCAGCGGGATCAGGCGGGCTTTGCGCCCATCGAGTTCCACCCCGAACGCGCCTGTCAGATAGATGGCTTCAAGGTCATGACCCTGACGGTATTCGCACTCGAGCAGGATTTCGTTGCCTCCCGCACGCAGTGCGCCGGATGGCAGCGGAACCAGCCGGAAACAGGGGTCGATGAACCATTCGGTCAGGGGCGGGACTTCGATGTTCCTCCCGTTGATCGTGATGCGGTAATTTGACGGCTGCTCCAGCAGGAGGTGGACCGCCCGCTCGGGCAAGGTTCCGACTTCCACTTGGAAACGCAGACCCAGACGCCGCGTGGGGGCCTCCTTCGCCGCCTTGGCGGCCCAGGGCTGCACCATCTGACCCGACCGTGCGGGCACGCCATGACTCGCGGCGATCGCCTCCTCGATTTTCAGAATTTCTGTTTCCGACTGCCATGCACCGCCATCAATCTGCCATTCCGCGAAATCCAACACGCAAAGATTGGGTTCATCCAATTCGTAATCGAATGGTCCGGAGACTGGCGTCACTGCCGAAAATGCCGCCGTCGGGCGCGGGGACGCGTCACACCCGGTCTCGCCGATCAGGAACACGCGTTCCTGAAGCGGGCCGAACGAACTTTCCCATGCGACCCAACCCTCGCGGGCTTCGGATGGAACCGAAAACCTTTTGCCGTGCAGGCAGTCGAGCTCGATCACCGGGCCGGTCATTTTTGCGCGGAAGCGGACGTTTTCAAAGGCGAGGTGCTCGTCGGGGTTGATCACAACGGCGATTCGAATTTCACCGGCCTGACGGACCTGGCAGAGCAGGCCCCACGCATTGCATTCCCACTCTCCCGCCGCTCCACCACACTGCCGCACGGCGGAGATGGCCATACCCACATCGGCAGCCACCGGCCCCCGGCCAGCCGAGGCGAAGGCGATGGCATCGGCGGACGGGCGGGCATCCACGTGAGCGGGTGGATTGCCGATGAAGAGGACATTTCCCCCTGCCTCACGAAAGCTGCCCAGCAGCCCGAGTGTGGATGCGCGTAAAGTTTCCATGCCGCTGACAATCACTGTGCGGTATGCCATTTCGCCGAGGTGCAAGTGGATGCCGTCCACGCGTCCGAGGCGTGCGAGGTGATCTTCGTCGCCATAATCAAAGTCGATTTGTGCGGCGGTAAGCCAGCTGAAGAGATCGCGGTAGGAGGATTCCAGCCCGCTCATGCCGGGATCGGCGGACTGAAGCCATGTTGCCCAACCGGCGGAGATGCCCGCCCAGATGCTTTCCACCGGGTTGATGACCAGCACGTCGCAGCACGGGCGTCCGGCTTGAAGAAGCACATGAAGGCGGCTGAAATAGTCCTCCACGAGGGCATACTCGCGATACCATGAGGATTGGAAGAAAATGCTTGCCGGGTAGTCGCGCTTGGATTCGCCGGCCATCGAATACCAGCTCAGGTGGTGGCAACGGATGTTGATGCCGAAAAGCGCCTGCCAGTCGCCGATGCGCTTGTGTCCGTCGAGCCCCATCTGCCAGCCGCTGCAGCCGTAAAGTTCAGAAATCAGCCAGGGTTTGCCCATCTGACGTCCGACCGAGGTGAGCTGCTTGACGATCCAGAAATTCCGGTTGTCGAGGCTCAGCACATCAACGCCCGGGTAGTCGAGGAATTCGTAATACCGCATCACCGATCCGCAGGGGACGGCCTGCGCGCCAAGCGAATCCTCGTGCAGGACATGACCGGTGAGTGTCATGCCCAGCTTGTGGCAGCGCTCCTGCATCGGTTGCGCCCAGTTTTCGAGAAACAGGCGCTGGATCAACTCCATGTATTCCCACTTCACGCGCGAAATCCTGGCGGCGTTCTTGCGAAGGTAAAGTTCCGGCAGCACGGCGATGAGGTCATGTCCGAACGCCTTCTGGAATTCCTTCGGGAGGCGTGGCGTCCACGGTGTGAGCCAGGCGGTGTCGGATGGTCCCGGCTGGCCGTGATGGTCGCACATCACAAAGCCGTGATGCGGCTCGTCGGTGAAGATTCCGCGAATCGATGAGCCGATGCGCTGCCCGCATTTTTCCGCATAGCGGTCATGGGTGAGGGCGAGGAAATGTTCCGTGGCCTCCGGGTTCATCGTATCGAGGTAGGACCCGCCATTGTAGAACGAGTGGGGCGCCATGAGTTCCCACGTGAAAAGCAGCAGGGAACGCCCATTCCCCGGGGTTTCCCCGAGGGCCAGCGTGGAGTATTCCCCCAGATCCAGCCCGTCCACTTCCGCCGAAAATGCCGCCACAAAATGGTCGGCATCCGGCCATTCGACCGCTGTCCAGTCGGTGCCTTCCGCGTGGATTTTCAGCCGCAGATATCTCATGCGGTAGCGGTCCTCGCGTGTGGTGAGCCCGCCGGCCGATCCACTGGGCCAACGGTCTTCATCGTAGAGCCAGGCTTCCATCCCGAGCTTTTGCGCCTCATCGGCACAGGCGTTCACCAATTCGAACCATTCGTCCCCGAGGTATTCGGTGGCCAGTCCGGTGCGCGAGTGCATGAAGACACCTCCCATGCCCATCTCTTTGAACACGGGCAACTGACGCATCAACTCGCCCTTTTCCAGCTTCGCGTTCCAGCACCAAAACGGCTTCCCCCGGAACGACGCATCCGGGGTTTTCCATAAGTCGAGCAGAGAGCTCGTGGATTCCAACAGGGGAGATTTTTTTGATGGCCTCATTTATAGCGCCCGGTCACGAGTCCCGCGCGCGACGGGATGCATTGCGGAGCGCTCACATATCCTTGGGTGAATTCCACTCCAGAGGCCGCGAGTCGGTCCAGATTCGGCGTCTTGACATCGGTTGCTCCCCGGAACCCTGCATCACCCCAACCCTGATCGTCGGACAGGATGATGAGTAGATTCGGACGGGCGGCGGGCTCGGCCCCGATGGCAGCTTGCGTCAGGAAAAATGAGCCGACGAGCACAGGTTGGATGAGGGGAATGGTAAGTTTCATCATGGTAATACGGATTTGGTTTCTGTTCCGAAAACCTCGCGGATCGCTTCGAGATAACCCATGCCATGGCGGGTGTCCGGCTCAAGGTAACTGCCCTCCGTCCATTCGTTCCAGGCATTGATCGTGACCATCGGAATCTGTTTTCCCGAACGTTTCTCCATACGCTCACGGGTCATGAGCAGCGACTGTTTGAAAGCCTCCGGAGTGCCATCGACGACGACTGGTCCGAAAGGATAGACGGTATCGCAATTGTTGTCCGATTGTGTCGTGCGCGGACTCGGATCCCATCCCATCGTCACATTCGGAATGTAGGGCAAATCGAACTGCCCGAGGTCATTCTCCCAGTATTTGAAATAGCCGTCGCGGAGTTCGTCGTAGTCGGTTGCAGGAAACTTCGCCGGGTAGCCGTGGTGCACATAGACATAGGACGAAAAGCTGTCGAACCCGAGCTGGCGGATCAGTTCCGCGGGGTTGGCCGGCTTGGTTTCACCCGGAAGGATTGGGTTGCCCCAGACGATGGCATTGAGGTGCAGGTCCCGGAATCCTGCCTTCCGGGTGGCCGAGCGGAAGCGTTCAAGAGCAGCAATCGTTTCCGGAACCCCGCCAAATCCGGCGACCAGCTTGCTGAGTTCGTAAATAGAAAAATACGGACAGCCGTCGACCATCAAATGGGAGGGATGTTTGAAATACTTTTCCACGATGCGCTCGATGATGACATCAAATGCGGCGGCGGTCACCGCACCCGGATAGAGCAGTTTGGCGGTTGCGTAGGGATTCTCGCTGAACTTCGCAGGAAACAGATCGACCCAGTCATGGTTCGCCCACATGCAGCAGAACTTGACCCGGTGGTTGTTGTTGGCTCCCAGATAGCCCTGCTCCAGGCATCGCTCCAGAAATGGTCCGTCATTGTAATGATACCAGTCGAAGATGAAACAGTTGACCCCGTGGTCTGCGGCAGCGGCGATTTTTTTCTCCATCACCCGGGGATCGGCCTCATCCTCGTAGCCCCAAAGCGGCAACCGCGGCTGGTCGTGCCCGGGAAACCGCGGATGGGCCATTTTCAAAATCTGCCACTCCGTCCAGCCGGACCCGTGTTCGTGCTCGTTGCGTGGATCGACGTGATAGTTTGGGAAGTAATAGGCTGCGACAGTGTTTTCGTGTTTTTTCATGGAAATGAGCGGTTTCTCAGGACTCGGATGGTGGCACGAGCGGCAGATCGAGCCATGCCAGGCCGATACTCCGGCGCATGTGGCTCACGCTATCTTCGCCCGGCGCATCGTAAAGGACGGCCAGACGGTCTCCCACTTTCACGACACCCGGCAGGCCGATGCACTTCTTTGACCACGTGCAGTTCTGTCCATCGAGCACCACGGCTTTGTTTTTTGGGTCCCAGTGGTTCGGATCCTTCGTCCAATAGACCCACACGGCATCCGTGTATTCCGTGCTTGCCTCCGCCACCTCGGGCACTGCCGCCTCTTCGGGCAAAATGCCAATGTGGTTTGTGAAAAGAAACCATGTGCCATTCGCCTCCTCGTAATACAGATCCGAATTTTCGATCTGGTCATCCAGCGGAGCAAGCGGCTCCGGATCCAGTGTCCATGATCCATCCAGATCCTTTGAACGCGCAATCCCCAGCGTGCGCTTGCATTCGATGAAGCCGCGCCCGAAGTCCCGGTTCACGGACGCACTGAAAAACTGCAGAAACTCCCCGCCATGTTCGATGATCCGCCCCGGGCTCGCGGTGGCCTCATAGTAGGTTCCTGGCCCGGGCCTCCATGGGGTGATGTCGTAACGTTTGCGCCATGGGCCTTCCGGAGAATCCGCCTCGGCCTTCAGCGTCAGATACGGAAACATCGGGACATAATCCGGTGCCGGGCTGGCATTCGGGCTGCCGAGGTAAAACATGTGCCACTTGCCGCCATGCTGGAACGTCGTGCCATATGTCGCGGTTGCAGAATCGGGGCTTCCCGGGTTCCCGAAATCCAGAATCGAGCCAAGCCGTTCCCATGTGACAAGGTCGCGGCTGGTCGCAAGGCAGGCGAGCCACCCCTTCGGACCCGCTCCATCGTAGGTCATATAATAAAGCCCCGCGCGCTCAAAAACCCATGCTTCCCGCGCGCCGAGGACATCGCAGTTTTTTGGACCGTGACCATACTGAAAAACGAGCCCCTGATCCTGTGCCTCCAGGCGCCAGCGGCAGGACGCTCGGCCGTCTAAGTAGTGAGTGGGCTCGGTGGTTTGTATATGTGTCATTATGATGAGAGGTCGGCACGTCTACCTACGCCAGATCCGGCGGTAAGTGGTGGGCGACATGCCATGCGTGCGCCGGAATTCGCGCGAAAAGAAATTGGAATCGGTGAAACCGCAGTCGAAGCAAATCTCGGTGACGCTCGCTTCGCTGAGCCGCAGCATCTCAGAGGCCTGGGTGAGACGCACCTGTTTGATGTGCGCGTTGGGCGTGAGGCCGAGCGTCTGGCCGAAAAGACGGTAGAAATTGCGTTTCGACATGGCCGCGGCGTGGGCCAGCGCGTCCACGGTGATCTCATCCTGGAGGTTCCGCTCGATGTATTCCACGGCCCGGGCCACCCGCCGGTCCGTATCGAGAGACGTGCGCCGCTGCTGGGCGTAACCGCGCGAAGCGGCAATGCAGAGATGCTGGAAATGCAGGGAAGCGAGGTCACGCCAACCCGGACGCTGCTCGGCAATTTCCCGCTCGATCTCCCCGGCCAAGGCGAGCAGTTGCTCGAAAATCTGCGAGATGAGACAGAAATCGAGCACCTTCTGCGCGCCCCGCTGCGGGGACCGCAGCGCGGCGAAAGGAAAGAGGGCCTTGAAATTAGCCGAGCGGGCGATGTCCCAGTGGTGCGCCTGCGCACGGAACGCCGGCACGTCCAGACTGACCACCCGCATCTGCAAGTTCTCCGGATGGACAAAACGCACGGAGTATCCCGGCGAGACGATGACGACATGCCCCATCGAAACCTCCTGCGTCCGCCGCCCCACCTCGAATGAACCGGTGCCGCCGCTGACCAGGATGATGCGCGCGCACTGACGGTCGGCAGTCCCCGTCGGCAGGACCGGTGACACCTGCAGCGGGAAAGACACCGCCTTACCTTGCGGTGAAACCTCACGGCGCGGCTTCCGCACCTTGCTCGCGGGTTTGGCGGTGCGGGCCCTCATCGCGGTGGATCCTGTGGGTCGTCCGGATTGATGCCGGCGGGGGAAACTCTCATGGGAAATGATTGTGCCACAGCCGTCGCGATGCGCCATGCACCATCGGCCAATTGTTAGCATTATTGTGCCACGACACGGACCTTGCACAAGGTTTTCCTTGCGTGATCTCCGGCAAGAGTTCTGTCTGACCACTGCGAGGGAGACTTGCCCCGGGCTTTTTTAAATTCGAGGGAAAGGTGGCTGGCCGAATAGTAGCCGAGCCGCCCGGCAATTTCCTTTACGCTGAGATCGGTGCCCGCCAACAAATCTTCGGCGCGGGCCAGTCGTATCTCCCTCGCGTATTCTTTCGGGGCGAGGCCGGTGGCTTGTTTGAATTTGCGGTAAAGTGTCAGGTAGCTCACCCCAAGCGTCTGCGCGACGCTTTGAACATCGCGCCCCTGCCTGAGAAGTTCGCGGGCTTGTCGCGCGAGATCCGGCAGGTCCGGCTTGTTTGCGCGGGCGGACGACAGGCTTTGCGAGACGACGGAGGCCAGCAGGGTCATCGCCAGGCCGGAGGCAATGGCGCGATATCCCAGCGGGTGGGCGAGGCACACATTGTGCAGTTCGGTGAAGCGCCTCCAGAATGTCGCGCGCCGGTTCACATGGACGGGGGGCACGTCCAGAATGCCATTCCCGAGCCATGTTTCGAGCGTGGGGCCGCGCAACTCCAACCAGTCTTCGGTCCAGCCCGTTTCCGGATCGGGGCGATACCGGTGCCAGTAGCCGGGCGGAAGCAGAAACACGGAGCCCGCCGTGAGGCTTGTTCCTCCGCTGCGCGATTCCAGCGTCCCACGCCCCTGCGAGATGGCAACCAGTTGGAAGGCGGAGAGAACCCTCCCGCGTTCCCAGGTGAAGGCGCGTCCTTCCGGATGTCGCGGCGGCGGGTAGGGCTGGCCGGGAAGGATGCGGGCATGACCGATCGCGGAGACGTGGAATGTCCAGACGGCTTCCTGCGGACCTGCGGGAAAATATTCGAAGTAGCTTTTGATAGAAATTTATATGAAACGGAAATCTCTTTGCATGCAAGGCCGCGTGACATGTTTCACGGCTTGAGGAATTCTTCCGAATATGAAACTCCCTCCCCGTTCTCTTCGCGTTGGTCTGTTTGGAATCGGCCTTGAAGCCTACTGGCCCCAGTTTCATGGCTTGAAGGAACGATTGGAAGGCTACATCCGGGTGGTTTCAAAAAATCTCGAACGCCCGGATGTCGAGATCATCAACCTGGGTCTGATCGATTCCCCGGAGCGCGCCATGGAGGCCGGTCACCAGTTCCGGAGGGAAGATGTCGATGTGATATTTCTATATGTCACCACCTACGCGCTTTCGTCCACCGTCCTCCCCGTCGTCCGGCGGGCCAAGGTTCCGGTCATCATTCTGAACCTGCAGCCGACCGCCGCTATCGACTATGCGGCGTTCAATGCGATGGGCGACCGCACGCGCATGACCGGCGACTGGCTGGCCCATTGCTCGGCCTGCCCGGTTCCGGAAATCGCCAATGTGCTGAAGCGGACGGGCATTCCCTTCCACCAGGTCACTGGCGTTCTCGAGGATGATCCGGTTTGTTGGAACGAGATCGGCGCATGGCTCGACGCCGCCCGCGTGGCGAACGTGATGTCCCACAACCGGCTTGGGCTCATGGGGCACTACTACAACGGTATGCTCGACATCGCGACCGACACGACCCGCCAGATCGCGACATTTGGCGGGCATATGGAGATCATTGAGGTCGAGGAACTGGCCGCCCTGAGGCGCGGGGTTTCTGATGCGGAGGCGAAGGCCCGGGTGGCGGAATTCCGCGAGACATTCGACGTCCAGTCAGATTGCGCGGAGGCGGAGCTGATCCGCGCGGCACGCACCTCGCTCGC